>Ga0172364_10003000_pt1 | contig 13461 bp, 11 predicted proteins | sample LakKivSesite10cm_FD_114545 | JGI IMG/M metagenome (GOLD analysis project Ga0172364, IMG submission 114545) | Sediment microbial communities from Lake Kivu, Rwanda - Sediment site 10cm | ecosystem: Environmental > Aquatic > Freshwater > Lake > Sediment | place: Rwanda: Western Province, Lake... | reverse complement strand
GATAAATCGGCAGTTGACCTGGGACGTGAGTTGTTAAGCATCGTCGAAAACAACCTTAACACTCTCGGCAAGCTGTCAATCTCCGATCTGAAGAAAATCAAGGGGATCGGTCCGGCACGGGCAGTAACCATAGCTGCCGCGCTCGAACTGGGCAGAAGGAGAAAGCTGGCCGAAGTGCCTGATGCGATTCAGATCAGGAGCTCAAAGGATGTCGCCGATATCTTCCAGCCGCTGATGTCGGACCTCCTTCATGAGGAGTTCTGGATTCTTTTCCTCAACCGGTCGAACCGGGTCATCAGCAGGATGAAGCTGAGCCAGGGCGGGATCAGCGGAACGGTAACCGATGTCAGGATCGTCATGAAAAAGGCAATTGAATATCTGGCATCAGGTATAATCGTCTGCCACAATCACCCTTCAGGTAACCTGAATCCCAGTGAGTCTGACTCAAAGATCACGCAGAAAATAAAGGAAGCCGGAAACCTGATGGATATACAGCTGCTTGATCATCTGATAGTTACAGAAAAGGATTATTACAGCTTTGCTGATAACGGGTTGTTGTAACCCCCCTGGGGGGAATTAAAAGGGGGCTTATCATTCATGTTTGAAGCTTCCTTACTGCACTTTTATCGCTGCACTCTTTAAGAAGCTCCTTGACCGGCTTATTAAAATCAGGATGGATGAAATCACCTGCTATTTCAGAAAGAGGAACAAGGACAAATCTCCGTTCATGAATCTTCGGATGCGGAATAACAAGAGTTTTAGCCTGAAGTGTCTTGTCACCATAAAACAAAATGTCGATGTCTATCAGCCTTGACGAATATTTCTGTTCTGCCCTGAGCCTTCCCATCTGTGCTTCAATCATGAGAATTCTGCCAAGTAACCCTGATGGTTTAAGCTTTGTGCTGACCTCGAGTGCAATATTCAGGAAATCATTCTCGCTGGTAAATCCCCAGGGTTCAGTTTCATAAACTGAAGAAACAGTTCTGACTCTTCCGATATGCTCATTGATCAGACTGAGGGCTTCTTTTAGATTTTTTCCCCTGTCACCCAGATTTGTCCCTATGCCAAGGTAAACTTTCATTATGCGGCTCCCTGGCCGTTTTGCCAATAATGCAAAGATATCTTTATTATATTAAGTTGTTTTTCCTATATTTAGAATTCAAATAAAATACACTGAAATGAAAAACTTTCTTATCTATACACTAGCCACAATTACGGGCATAATCCTCGCCTCCCTCATCTTTTTCTTTGTAATGCTCGGAAGCCTGGGCGCCATGATATCTGCCGGAGAAAAACCTGTTTCAATAACCGACAACTCTATCCTGGTTCTCAAAGCAGGTGTAGCAATCCCCGACCGGACAGATCCTAATCCATTTGCCGGGATTGATATCATGAATATGAACTTCACTCCTGTTGCCGGACTGAACGATATTCTGAGGAACCTGGAAAAAGCAGCCAACGATAGCAAAATCAAAGGGGTTCTGATTGAGAACGGACTCCTCCCATCAGGCTGGGCAACAACCGAGGAGATACGAAATGCTCTCGAAAAATTCAGAAAAACAAGCGGTAAATTCGTTATCGCATGGTCTGATTATGTTATGGAACAGGAGGGCTATTACCTCTCAACAGTTGCTGACAAAATATATATCAGCCCGGGTTCAATGGTTGATTTCAAGGGACTTTCAGGAGACGTGATGTTCTATAAGAACGCACTTGAAAAGCTTGGTATTGAAGTTCAGGTGATCAGACACGGTAAGTTCAAGGGCGCCGTTGAACCGTATATCCTCGACAAGCTTTCAAAAGAAAATGAAGAGCAGATAAGAGACTATGTCGGATCAATATGGGATCATGTTGTCGGGAGAATAGCCGATTCAAGAGGTTTGAGCAAAGATGATCTTAATAAGCTGGCAGACAGACTTGCAGGTTACGTCCCGGGATCAGCATTTGACGGCAGGCTGGTTGACGGACTAATTTACAGGGACGCCCTGATCGATACACTTAAGCTCCTGTCGGGGCTCACTACCAATGATAAGATACAGCTTGTCCAGATGACAAAGTACACCAAGGTTCCTGACACTAAGAAACAAACTATATCCAAAAACAAGATCGCTGTCATTTACGCTGCAGGAACAATAGTAAGAGGTAATGGCACTGATTATAATATAGGAGGAACAAGCTATGCAGACCTTATCAGAAAGGAGCGGCTCGACAGCAATATAAAGGCAATAGTTCTCAGGGTTAACTCGCCGGGAGGCGATGCTGTCTCCTCCGACAACATCTGGAGAGAGCTTAATCTTGCAGCCGAAGTTAAACCGGTGGTAATATCAATGGGCAACTATGCTGCATCAGGCGGTTATTATATATCTGCTCCGGGAACAAAGATCTATTCAAACCCGACAACCATTACCGGATCTATAGGTGTTTTCGGACTGCTTCCTAACACAGGCAAATTCCTTGAAAGGAAAATTGGTATTACAACCCAGTCGGTAAATACAAATGCATATTCAGATTTCCCTTCTCCCTTCCGCGCAATGAGCTCATATGAGAAGGAGATCATGCAGCAGGATATTGAACACATTTACAGCACTTTCACCGGTAAAGTTGCTCTTGGCCGGAAAATGAATGTTACATCAGTCGACAGCATAGGACAGGGGCGTGTGTGGGGCGGTAAAAAAGCCATAGAGCTTGGGCTTGTGGATGAGATAGGAGGACTGAAAGATGCTATAAACGGAGCCGCTGCACTTGCGAATATTGATACCTGGTCTGTAAAAGAACTTCCGGCTATCGAGGGCCCATATTCAAAGCTCCTGAAACAACTTACAGGTGAAATAAGAATGAGTGTCCTTAAAAATGAAATGGGAGAATACCTGAAGATCTATAATGACATGATGGAGCTAAAGGACATCGAAGGCGTTCAGGCACGGCTGCCATATTTCATAGAGATACGCTGATTAATGCTGAAGCATAGAAGCATATTTCTTTATCCGTTCTCCCTGGTTTACGGACTGATTACTGCCGTCAGGAATATTCTTTACGACTCGGGTATTCTTAAGTCTGCAGAATTCAGCATCCCAGTGATATGTGTCGGTAACCTGGCTGTCGGAGGTACAGGCAAAACGCCTCATACAGAATACCTTGCTGACCTCCTGAGAAAAGAATTCAGGGTAGCTGTCCTCAGCAGGGGTTACAGGCGCCGGAGCAAAGGTTTCCTGATCGCATCAGGCAGCCCGAAAGTTGAAGATACAGGCGACGAACCATTGCAGATGTATCGTAAATACCCTGACATTACTATTGCTGTAGACAGGAACAGGAAGAATGGAATTGCAATGATAATGAAAGAAAAGCCTGAGACCAGTGTTATCATACTTGATGACGGCTTTCAGCACCGCAGGGTTAATCCGGGATATTCAATCCTGCTTTCAGGCTACGACAGACTTTTTATCAATGACCACTTGCTTCCGTATGGAAATCTACGTGAGAGTAAAAAGAATATAAGAAGGGCAGATATTATCCTGATTACGAAATCTCCTGAATCCCTGCAGGCAATCCAGCGAAGGATAACAGTAAAGGAAATCAAGAAATATCCATATCAGAATCTTTTTTTTACCTCAATCACCTACGGCACACCTCATCCTGTATTTGAATCAGGCAACACTGATGATAGAATCTTTTCAGGTGACCATATAAATGGAACCGGTATTCTTTTATTAACAGGGATAGCCGATCCTCAGCCCCTGGCAGAGTATATCAGGGAAAGGGCCGGAGAGGTGGTTGTCCTGTCTTTTAGTGATCATCACCGGTTCAGGGACAAAGACCTGGTCAAAATTACAAATGCCTGGAATTCAATTAAATCAAAAAACAAATTTCTCATTACGACTGAAAAGGATGCTGTCAGGTTGAGGGAATTTGGTAATATTGCAGAGTCGGTTCGTTCGGCATCATATTACATACCTGTTGGAATACATTTCCTGAATGACGACCAGGCAGAATTTGATAATCTGATAGTTGATTATGTTAGAAAAAATAAACGAAACAACAGAATTTCTTAAAGGAAAAGGAATTGTAAATCCCGATGCCGGTATCGTTCTTGGCACAGGACTGGGAGGTCTTACTGCCAGGATTGAAAATCGCATTGAGATCGATTACAGGGATATTCCGAATTTTCCTGTGTCAACAGTTGAAGGACACGAGGGAAAGTTGATTTACGGCAATTTCGGAAAGAAGAAGATCATTGCGATGAAAGGCCGTTTTCATTATTACGAAGGATACGGGCCCGATCTCATGGCACTTCCCGTAAGGGTGCTCAGGTACCTCGGCATCAAATGCCTGTTTCTTTCAAATGCTGCAGGAGGCGTCAATCCCTCTTTCCAGATTGGTGATATCATGATAATAACCGACCACATTAACCTTCTTCCTAATCCTCTGATCGGAAAGAATGATGACCATATCGGTCCGCGCTTCCCTGATATGGGCCAAGCATATGACAGGTACCTGATAAAAAAAGCATTAATGATCGCCCAGGATCTTAAGATAAAGATCCATCAAGGAATTTATCTTGCAACCAGCGGGCCAACATTTGAGACACCTTCAGAATACAAATATTTCAGGATAATCGGGGCTGATGCAGTGGGTATGTCAACAGTCCCGGAGGTTATTGTTGCTCGTCATATGAATCTTCCGTGCTTTGCAGTGAGCATAATAACCGACCTGGGTGTGGAAGGCAAGATAGAATATACCACTCATGAATCAGTAATTCACGAGGCTTCCAGAACCGAGGAGCGCATGACCTCCATCATGACGGAGATGATAGCAACACTTTGACCTCCCTGGCTCCCCTCCTCGGAGGGGTTGGGGGTGGGTTGATTTCTTTCTATCCAGTCCGCAATGACTCTCAGAACATTATTCATATTCTTCTTCACTTCAATATCCTCAAATCTTAGAAAACGAACACCTGATTTCTCCAGTTCTTTCTGTCTTTTATCATCATAATTATTCCTGTAGAAATGTGTATTACCGTCTATTTCTATAGCAAGCATAAGGTCTTTACAATAGAAATCAACAATATAATTTCCAATAGGCCTTTGCCTGTCAAAATCTATTCCTAACATCGATTTATTCTTTAGTTCATTCCATAGAAGCACTTCGGACAAAGTCATATTCTTCCTGAGTCTTCTTGCAAGTTGCTTGAGATCAGGATTGTATGGAATAATCTTTCGCTTATTGGACATATATGGTTTAATAAGTTAAAAACCCACCCCAAACCCCTCCAAGGAGGGAATTACCTTAGTACAGTACAAACCTTTTTCCAGGATTTTTTTTTGCCTTTGTCGCTGAACAATTCGATCAGAATTATATAGATTCCCTCCCTTACAAGCTGACCGCTTTTGTAAGTAGCATCCCATACGATTGTTGCATTGCTGCCGGCAAGTATATTTTCAGCTATCCGGTCTACAAACTGTCCTGTCTCATCAAAGACTGTAACAGTAACCACATTATCATTCCCTTCAAGGTTCATGTCAATTACAAGGAAATCTTCAAAACCATCATTGTCCGGTGAGATCCTGCCGGAGGAGAAAATGATCTGATCGTCAGCCTGAGGCAGTCGGCTGAAAACAGAATTTTCTCTGCCGGGTGTCCCCCACCCCGAACTCCCGGATGCAGAATGCCAGTTTGCACTTTCACCAGATGATGCCCCGGGACGTATCTTTTCAAGTGCTATTCCTTCGTTTTCTGCAATAAGGGAGTAATGCTGATCTTCGCTGTAAATGACTTCGTCAATGACCTCAAGCTCCCGGTTCAGAAGCAGCAAATGCCCCCGATCGTCAGGCATTGAAGGTAATGTGCCGGCATAATAAATGTGTTCACTATCAGAAGAATAATACCTGTCATTTATTTTCTCCGGATCGGTGGTTACTGCATAGAATGAACCGGGGATAATACATCGTGGCATATCTGAAACATAGAATGTCACAGACGTATCGCCAGTTTCGCTGACTGAAGCCAGTAAAAGCCGGGATGCATCTATTGTTTTTTCTGAACAATTATACAGCTCGATATAATCCGGATCCCCGGGCAGCGGGTTAAACATTAATTCATTAAATACAATATCTCCCTTCGCTGTCTTCTCCGGAACTCCGAAGAGGTAGCTGCTTCTTTCAGGAAGGTTTCCGGCTGCATCAGTGACCTCACCGGACAGTTGTAAATTATACACTTTCTCAGGCAGAAACCTTTCTGAAGATTTAAGAATGAATGATCGCAGCAGGGGATCATCATGGGCTACTGAAAGTACGGGGTTATTGTCAACAGTGATAAGTGCTGGTTGTCCTACCAGGTCAAACACCGTCTCTGACAATTGAAGAACAATAGTTATACTGTCATCAGGAAAACAATTCATTATACCCTGAAAACCATTGTCCAGATTTATTCTGTCAACCGAATTTGCTTTCCCGGGTGTCCCCCCTCTGGATGAATTTGATGCCTCCCAGTTACCTTCAGCATGGAACGGAAAGTTCATGTCAATCATCTCAAGCGCCCAGCCTCCCTTCTCCTTAAGTGCATTCCCATACCACTGCTGAGAATAATCAACACCATGGATCAGGTTAAAAAGGCTGTCGGTTATGTATATTAGTTTGCCGCCGTCGCTGAGAACCGGAAATGGCTTCAATCCGATTGTCCTTCCATATTTACTGAACAGTGCAGTATCAGTTGCGGAACAGATAATGACATATTCACCCGGACCGATGTCGTACGCCGGAATTGAAATTTTCTGATCTCCTGCAAAATATTTCCATCCCTGAAGACAGAAACTGAATGAGCCTCGGTTGGTAATCTCAAAATATTCTTTTCCGGGCAAGCCGACAACGGGCAGGGGATCCGCCATTATCTCTGAAATTATCACATCTCCTGCCTCAGCCCAGGCAGGAGTGAACTTTACCTTATAGTCCGTTGTGCAGTTTCCCTGCTTATCACATAGCAGTCTTATCGTCAGAATATTCTCCTTCTTATTTGCAAATTCATCCCTGAACCTGAGCAGATAATAAGTGTAAGAAATACACTTAATTTCAGTTACTTCATTTGCTGAGTTGTCAGGAACAAATTCAGATAATTCCTCGCTGAGCACAAGTTGAAGTTCATTTCTGCCAGTTACCCTTAAATCAATTACCTCAGGAGGTATGGTATCCCTGTAAAAATGTCCGTCAATCATGACATCATCGAACCATAAAAGCCTGTCGCGGGTTGAAGAATACCTGTAAACAACTATGAACCAGTATGGGCTGAATAACCGGTCATCATTCCCTGCTGCGGAGTCTAATAGGTTATTTGCAGAATCATATACTGATATTCTCCACAATCCCTCCGGACTTCGTTCTGCCTTTACCCGTGCCCATTTTCCTGTACCGATATCATTCTGCCAGTTGACAGATGTGGTGAGGACAACAGAAACTGACCCGTTCACTGCTTTCCAAAGTCTCAGTGTATCATCATACCCGGTCAGGTTAACTCCGACTGCAAATCCGTTTGCAGATGCTCCTGTCTGAAATGACGAAGGATCTGAATTTGTTAAAAGGTATACTGACCAGTTGTTCGAAGCTGAAGGGTCATAACCATGCCTGATCTTAAATTCCCAGGTTGTGACACCAGCCTCGGGATGAAGGTCGGCAAGAAGGAGTCCGGTACAATCAGTTCCTGAAGAGGGACTGTCAAAAACATGGTGCATGGAGAACTTTCCGGTTATACATCCCGTGCTGTCTGCACCCCAGTGTCCTGCGGTCCCCTGTACCCAGCCGGACAAGCTGCCCTGTTCAAATGTTTCGACAATCTGGCCATATGCCAGAACAGGCATAAAAAATGCCATCAAAAATATTTTTTTCATACAGCGAGACGAATTGTCAAAATAAATTAATTTTGACCGTTTTTAACATAAAGTAAATTTAGTCAATATCATTTATTTATCAAAACCAAATCCATGAAAACAGCTGTCGTCGGCGCAACAGGAATGGTTGGCCGCACCATGATGAAAGTCCTTGAAGAAAGAAATTTCCCGGTAACGGAACTGATCCCTGCCGCATCGGAAAAATCGGTCGGTAAGGATCTTGTCTTCAGGGGCAAGCCCGTAAATGTTGTAAGCGTATTGGAAGCTGTTAAAGCAAGGCCTGTGTTTGCAATATTCTCTGCCGGAGCATCAACATCCAAAGAGTGGGCGCCTCAATTTGCAAAAAACGGTACAATAGTAATTGATAATTCTTCATACTGGCGGATGGACAAAAATGTTCCTCTCATAGTTCCCGAGATAAACAGCCATGTTCTGAAAAAAGGCGACAGGATAATAGCCAACCCGAACTGTTCAACAATACAGATGGTAATGGCTCTTGCGCCTCTTCACAGGAAACTCAGGATTAAACGTCTTGTTGTGGCAACATACCAGTCGGTGACCGGAACAGGCGTTAAAGCCGTAACACAGATGGACAATGAAAGAAAAGGAATAAAAGGTGAGATGGCTTACCCTCATCCCATCGACATGAACTGTTTCCCGCACGGAGGCACTTTCCAGCCCGACGGATATACTACCGAAGAGCAGAAACTCATTGATGAGACCCGCAAGATCCTTGAAGACCAGTCAATAATGGTAACTGCAACAGTTGTAAGGATCCCGGTTGTCGGAGGTCACAGCGAGGCTGTCAATGTTGAATTTGAGAAAGATTTTGATATTAATGATGTCAGGGCGCTGATAAGCAGCTTCCCCGGAGTAGTGGTATATGACGATCCATCGCAGAACAAATATCCCATGCCGCTCATGTCGCACAACAGGGATGAGGTGTTTGTCGGACGCATCAGAAAGGATCTCTCAAAAGAAAAATGTCTTAATCTATGGGTCGTTTCCGATAACATCCGTAAAGGTGCTGCAACTAATGCAGTCCAGATAGCGGAATATATGGTGGAGAATAAACTCTGTTGACCAGAATGCATTTACTCTCCCTCCCACTCCCATGGCTGTCAACCTGAGAATATTATTGTTGCAGGGAAAGAGGTAATAAGTTTCCCTTCCTTTCCCGTTTCCTCAGGTTGACGGCCATACGATTAGGGCAATGGATGCATGTACTCAGATCAGTGTTACTGCAAATCCTCGAACAGAAAATTATTATACGGATACCTCTTAATATGTATCTTTTTTACTTCTTCATAAAGCAACTTCTTAAGTTCCTCAACATTTTCCTTTGTCTTTGCGGAGATAAAAACTGTGGGATGGTTCTTATCTGCAGCCATCCAGGTTTTTTTAAGATCGTGAAGTGAAATATTCTCTCTCCCCGCCGGTGTAAGATCATCCTCATCCTTTGTAATGTAACTGAATGCATCGATCTTATTGAAAGCCAGGATTACCGGCTTGCTGGTTGATTTAAGATCACCAAGTGTCTCATTTACAACTTTTACCTGTTCCTCAAATCCGGGGTGTGATACATCAACAATATGAATCAGCAGATCAGATTCCCTTACTTCATCAAGTGTTGATTTAAAAGATTTCACCAGGTCATGCGGAAGCTTTCTGATAAAGCCTACTGTATCCGACATCAGGAAGGGAAGGTTACCAATCACTACTTTCCTGGTAGTTGTATCAAGGGTGGCGAATAGTTTGTTTTCGGCGAAGACGTCTGATTTGCTCAGAAGGTTCATAAGCGTTGACTTGCCCACATTTGTATAACCGACAAGCGCAACACGTACCATCTTTCCCCTGTTCTTACGCTGGGTTGCCATCTGAACATCTATCTTTTTCAGCTGCTCCTTGAGGAGGGAGATCTTATCCCTGATGATACGCCGGTCAGTCTCTATTTCAGTTTCGCCCGGGCCTCTTAAGCCTATACCTCCCCTTTGTCTTTCAAGGTGAGTCCACATCCCGGCAAGGCGCGGAAGAAGGTACTGGTATTGTGCGAGTTCGACCTGCGTTTTTGCATGGGCAGTTCTGGCACGGCCGGCAAAAATATCAAGGATGAGGTTCGTCCTGTCAATGATTCTGCACCCAAGTGCCTTTTCAATATTTCTTATCTGGCCGGGAGAAAGCTCATCGTCGAATATGGCTATATCAATATCCGATTCCGATACGAATCCTGCGATCTCCATTATTTTACCTGACCCCACAAAGGTACCGGGATCGGGATAATCAAGCTTCTGGATAAATCGCTTAACAGGATCAGCGCCGGCTGTCTCCGCCAGGAATGCCAGTTCGTTAATGAAATCTTCTGTTTCGCGAAAATCCTGTCCCGGGTAATTTATACCAACAAGTATTGCAGTCTCCTTCCTGGGGGCAGTTTCGAACATCAGTTGATCAGTCTCCTGTTTGACTGGATAGAGCCTCTTATTGCCTGTTTAAGAGCTTCTGAACAGCGTAATACCATTTCTATATCCGACGGGAAAGGCAATGCCTTGTCTTGTGTCCTCTGAAGCTGAGCCGGGCTCAGTGCACCAGCATCACCTATAGCTCTGGCTGAAACGTGTTCAAATCTTGATTCTGCCCCCATAGGATCTTTCTTCAGAAGGTTCTTCGGATTCATCTGGATTATCTCAATGTCGCCATCGATACGGCATGCTTTTGTCTGGAGTGTTGAAACGAGGGCGCACTGCAGGGTTTTATATTTTTTGATTTTGATGTCATTACCAGCGGTATCGCGCATCACATTCCCGTTCCTGTCGAGTTGGTAGGTAAATCCGTCTTCAACATCCCTTTTAACAACAGAATCCCGCTCCTCGGTCCGGTCGGGACTAACGGCTATGTTTCGTACGTTTACGTTGATGTAATAATCATAGCTGGCATTTTCGTCCAGGTTCATTATATGGAATTCGACCCATTCATTATTTAGAGCCTGGAGATCTACAGAAAGAAGGTCCTCTTCAAACTCCTTGGGGAAAGCGATAATTGAAGAATTCTGAAGTGAAACAAATACCCGGCTTGTCCCCAGGTACTTTGCCTCAAGTATCTTACTGTCAATACCCTCGTAGTCGCCCACATATTCCTTAGCCCTTATAAATTCAGCATAGGCCTGGCGGTAGTTGTCCTTGATACCTGTCTTCATAAGTTCAACGCCGTGGTTATAGTAGAAATCTGCTGATTTGCGTTTTGCGTTCACCATCTCAGGCATGTAATCAACATATGGAAACTCAACAGCCCTGTTGCCGAGGTGAAGGGGCATCACTGTCCTTATCATCGCCTGCCTGTCGCTCATCCTTTTATATATAAGGTATATCTCGTCGTAGTTCTGGGGGCGGTTTTCCATTTTCAGGAACCTGATCCTTTCATTATCCTGTTCGGTGACGACATTGTATGAACGCTCAAGAATTTCAACCTGTTTTTCGTTGTCAGGGTTTTTGCGCAGTTCCTTAACTGCGGTAGCTATTGCCGAATCATAATTGCCTCTCTGAAGCTGTTTTTTGGATGATGCACATCCGGATAGAATTATGGCTAATGTAAAAAATATGCCTATATACTTTTTCATAGTGCTATTATTTGATTACTAATGTGAAAGTTAAGAAAAAAGTTGAAATATCAGGTTGTTTAACGCATTAAATAATAAAGCTGAGCCACATTGAATAACGTACCCTCACCGGCTGTCCTCTCTGCAGTCCTGGACTCCAGCTGGGTGAGCTCTGGATTGCCTTGACGGCTTCATTGTCGATGAGCGGGTCAACGCCTTTTACGACAGTTACGTTGCTTACAGAGCCATTGGTTTCAATAATAAATGTAAGGAAAACTCTTCCCTGTATTTTTTTATCGAGAGCCTCCTGGGGGTAGTTTGTTCTTTTCTGGATATATTCCCTGAACTTGTTTATATCACCTCCGCGGAATGAAGGCATTACCTCGACCATTATGAAAGGTTCATCACCTCCATAACCGCCTTCACCTTCGAACAGTTCGTCACCGAATCCCGGACCGCTGAATTCCGACGGTGCAGCATCAGTCTGTGCAAGCACCACATCAGTAGCCGGAGTAAGTTTCTCCATATTAAAAACAGTATCGACTACTTCGGGGGGGACATATTTTACAATATCCTGTGCTGCTTCTGCTTTTGGCGGTTCAGGCGGGGCTGCCACGTAGAATTCCTCCTCTTTGGGAGGTTCAAGGTTTTCCATTGTCATTGATACGAACCTTCCGCCACCAATAATAAATTCCTCGGAATCAGGTTTGAGAGTAAAAGGGATAACCACAACAGCGCAAGCTATTAGTGAGCTTATGATGGTACCTGCGGCAATTACCCTGGTGTAGTTTTTACGAAGCTGGTAAGCGCCGTATTCCCTGTTCCTTGATTCAAAGATCAGGTCGTCAAATGACGGTATGTTACCGTTTCTGTGTACAGGATGGTTTTTAACTCTTTTCACAAAATCAATAATAGTGCCATTTTACATTGTTTGAGGAGATTCCCGTTCCTTCAAATGACCTGCAAAAGTACAAAATAGCGTCATACCGTCAAAACACTTAGAGGCGGGGAGGATGTTAAATATTATTTAATTTTTTCGTTACATTTGCGGAGTCAGCATGGGGGTTTAGCTCAGTTGGCTAGAGCGTTAGACTGGCAGTCTAAAGGTCAGGGGTTCGATTCCCCTAATCTCCACCTTCGCTCGCTGAAGCGAGCTTCGGTGGACGCAGTCCACTAGAAGCCGCGAAGGCGAGATTCGCCCTCCGAAGCCTTCATCGACCTGCGTAGCTTTAGCGAAGCAGGTGGCGTAGGAGGGCTTCGACTTTCATAGACCAATCATTTTCGCCAGTTCTTCTCCGGGCTACGGTGAATACAGTCCACAGAAACAAAGTGAGAGTCTTTTTGTCATCCGACCAGGTGGCCTGTTCCTTATTGATTCCTCCCTGCTCCTCTCTGCTCACCTCCTTGCCGTCAAGATTGAAAGAACTTGTCATCGTTGTTACTTCTTTACCTTCCTTGTCAAAAAATGTCACCTTAAAATTTATTGTCTGAGCAGTCTGGGTAATTACATTCGTTATTCCGAATTCTTTATAAAAGTCATCGCTTTTTTCAGCGTCCTGTGTCCATGTCCCTGAAAAATCAGCTGGTTTCTGGGCGGTCAGTAATGCAGGAATTAATAACCCTGACAGTAACATCAATCTGAAATTCATCCTTATTCTCATTTTTAAAAGTGTTTTAGATTCCAAGATAATTATTTTTGAGTTACTATTTACCCCGTAAAGCATTTAAACCATATCAGTCATTAATGAATATCTTTGTAATAAGGATGAACACACGGATAATATACACACTCCTTTTGCTGCACATTTTCGTACAGTTTACATTGGGCCAGAATGACAGGAAAGCCGGAGAGCTGAAAAGCCTTGAAACCGCCGTTACAAACGCTGAAGCCAGAGTGGCAATAATTGAAAAGAGAGTATCTGATGCTGATTCAATAATCAACGCAGGTAAGAGAATGCTAGATGAATCAAAAGCGGAGCTTAAATCAGTTGACTCCGAT
>Ga0172364_10002999_pt1 | contig 13462 bp, 8 predicted proteins | sample LakKivSesite10cm_FD_114545 | JGI IMG/M metagenome (GOLD analysis project Ga0172364, IMG submission 114545) | Sediment microbial communities from Lake Kivu, Rwanda - Sediment site 10cm | ecosystem: Environmental > Aquatic > Freshwater > Lake > Sediment | place: Rwanda: Western Province, Lake Kivu... | reverse complement strand
TTATCAAATGAATTTATTTCAGCTTTTATTGGTAAAACTCACCCAATTCCCAGTCCATATATTCTTAAGTAACATATATTTGAAAACACCGTTGTAAATGTATTATTTCTAATACAGGAACACCGTTCATAGCGAATAGGAACATACACTTTAAATCGATTCTTGTAACATAAATCATTATCGCGCCATTTTTACGCTCTTTTTCATCGTCCCACAACAAAGACCCAATAATAATTACTCCTCCTTTTAAATTCATATGTTTTTCCTCCTAAATTATGAATAAAAATGGGGACGGTTGTTCCTATTTAGTAAATAAGTCACTTTTTACTAATGGAAAAAATAATAAAATCTTGTTTAAAGACTATAACTTAATAAAAGAAAAACTTTTCGTATCTCTATTTATTTAATATAATCTTATATTAAATGTTACCAATTGAAACATCCCTCAGACACTCTACACCCTGTATTTCACTACTCTAATTTTTTAAGATAACTGTCAAAAGCATTTGTTAGCTTTACCATCTCATCAACCATATTATTTTGTAATTGTTCCCATTTATCTACATCTTTTAAACCAGCATATTTATATTCTTTATAAATCCAGGATGATTTCATATCTTCGTTATTCACCCATAAAAGTTCTTCTCCAAAAGATTTTTCTATTTCATCTTTACATTGCAATAATTGCATAAAAATTTTATCGTTTTTCTCTTTTGTTCCCCTTTGAATAGATAATCCAATTGATGCAGATGTCTGCCTTATGGCATAATAATACCACAAACCTATTACACCACTATTAGAATAAATATCATAGTATTTTTTTGGCTTACTATTAGAAAAGTATTTTGTTTTATTTTTATTTATATCCAATAAACCTTTCCAGAATTCAATCCTCTTCTTTTCTGTCTCCGATAATCCCTCGTCCTCTCTTTCTGCTATATTTATAGTAACCTCTTCCTCTTCGATACCATATTTTCGTAGCATTAATCTGACCATTTTTACAATGGATTCAGCGCTTAGATTTGATTCTAAATAAATATTATCCGTAATCCTTATAGGGTTACGAAGTTCTTCTATTTTATTTGATATTAATTTCTTTCCATCAGTAAAAGTTCCGTCATTAATAAAACTATTAAAAATATCAGGAGCAAGGTCATACAAATTTTGGGATATATCCTGATAGAAATCTTTCCAATTATCAACTGGATATTCTTGATTCATTAGAACATAAGCTTTGATTTTCTCACCTGTAAAATCATAGTCTTCAGATAAATTATATTGATAGGTTTTAATTTCTTCACCGATATAATCAGTTTTGGGATAACGCCAAACCTTCAAAGCGATATCTTTTAGTTTATTTGCTCTTCTGATAATTGTATCTTCTCCCCAGTAATCTAAACTCTGTAAAAATTTATTTAAAGATAGCTTGCTATCTTTAAAGCCTTTATCCATATCTCTTTTTTCCAGAAATGTTTTGTTACTCATCTTTGTATTATACCCAGTAAGAGTGATGTTGCCTAAAGTATTTAAATATTTACGATGGATCTCCTCCCAGCTTTCTCCCAGAGATCCTTTCCATTTTGGGGAAAGTGTTTGAGGCATAATATGTTCTATATTTAATTGCCCTTCGTTTAATAATTCTTCGATGCTTACCTTTTCCCTATTATCATAATTTTCAATCCTCTCTAAAAGATGAAGCTTGTTTTTACTTTTAAAATTATAAATATCCCTGGTTTTAAGCATCTCGGAAAATTCTTCGTTTGTAGGAAATCTTTGACTTAACTTTTTATTAATCAATATATATTTAAATATTTCAAAATAGTTTTCTTTAAAATCAGGGTATTTTTTTATTTCCCGTCCTAAAGTCATAAAAACCTTGTTCAAAGCGTTAGTAGGGACATTACAGATTAACCTTCGAAATGCATAAGATTCTATTATATTTAATATATTGATAAAGTCATCAGTGTTAATTACATTATTTTCATGATAATCAAAAATCTCTAACAAAAAGGGGTATGATACAGTAACATCAAGCTTATTTATACGCTTTAAAATCTTTTTAATCTTCTCATTATCATCCTGGGAAAAAGCAATTCGGTGATAATATCTGGAAAAAGTTAACAGCTCTTTTAATAGATTTTCAATGTTTCCACTAGGGTAATTTTTTTGAATATATTTTTTGAAACTAATATAAATTTTATCTTTATTGGGGATAACTCTTTCCTTCATCGTTAAATAATCCCTTATAAATGAATCCACACTATATTGGGTATTTTTTTCTATGGGATTCCAATAGACTTCATAAAATTTTTTCTGTATATCCTGATGTTTCCCCATTAAAACAAAGTTTCTTACTAAATCTGCTTGGGTTAACCCCAAACCAGTAGCATTTAAACTTTCAAAGATTAGTTGAGGATCATCATCATTACTATTTAATCTAATTTCTACAATAGCTAACCTTTTAATTGCTTCAAATAAATCATCAATCGATATCTCAAATGATTTTATTCTATTTACAAAATAAAGATAATTTTTAGTAATATTTGAATTATAAATATAGTCCTCTGGGTTATTATTAAATAATTTTAGAAAAGCTTGACTGTCAGTTTTGATTGGTTTAAGTTTAATCCTTTTATCACCTTTAGAAAATTTATCTATCAGATAAAGTTCTTTTATCTGTTCTTTTAAAAGTTCTGTTTTAGATACAACTTCTTCTTTTTCCAATAAATTATGAACAGCTAAAAGTAATAATGACAGAGTAGCTATTCTTTGCTGGCCATCGATTATTAAAAACTCCATCCCGGGTCTGTATTCATCAAATACATAAACAATAGATCCTAAAAAATGATTTCTGAAATTAAATTTTGCTACATCTAAAAGATCATTATATAACTGCTCGCAATGTTCTCTTCTCCAATCATAATTTCTTTGATAAACTGGGATTGCAAATCTTTTATCAGCACCTTCAAAAAATTCCAGGAATTTTTTACCTTGTACTTGCATCTTATTTTCTCTCCTTTATAGAAAAGATTTAAATTTTTATGAATTTGTAGTTGGAAATGCAATTAAATATAAATAAGATATGGCTCACCAAAAAGTAATTTAAAAAATCCTTCCCTCTCTCTTCTTAAATGCCAATCGTTTTATTTATTCCTTATTTAAAAAATATTAATAATTTTTAAAGATATTTTGTATCTTTATTTTTATGTTACAAATAATTCTTTATCTTACCTTTAAGGAATGCTTATGGGGTCAGGCTTCACAGCTTCACATTATTTTTTTGTGAAGATGTGAAGCCTGACCCCATCCCCCATTACTAACTTCCCTTACCAATGTTTTGTTAAATTTCAAAAATGTTTAAAACTTCTTCACCAAGCATGTCAATAATTTTTACAGCAATTTTTGCTTTATCTGCGGAAATTTCTATTTCATATTTTCCTTTAACTAAATTGTTTTTCTTCTCGGGAACATCAGAGTAAACAATATGAAAAGTATTTCCATTATAATTTGTATCAATTAAGATTGTATCTATCATACTTCTAAAATCAGGGATTTTTACTTTAAATAGTTTGTTGTCAATGTTAAGACGTTCGATAATTGTGGGGGAAATGAAGTTTTGAATTTCTATTAGCGCCTTATTCTTTGCAATTCTTTCAACTTTTACTTTTGCCTCTGCTGGTTTGTGGATCAAGAAATTACCATATTTTTTATCTGTTTTTAATTCAATTAATCTAATTTTATTTACAGGATGTTTTTTGTTCCATTCTTCAACCCAGGACTCAACTGCTAATTCTTTACCAAGACAGACTATGGTTATATCTCTATCTTCATTAGGTCTTTTCTTTAATTCATCTTGAATTAATTGTAAATCAAGTAAAGTTAAAGGATGGTTGAAATCAATAATTTTTACTAAAGTCTTTCCTAAATAGCCATCAAAAAATCTATCAGTTCTAACTCTCTGAATTCCGATATGCTGAACTGCAAGTTCAATGGCTTCGGTTTTTAAAAGTTTAAGATCATAATCATTAACTTTATAAACGCCGAAAGTATTATATTTTGGGATAAGCTTCTTTTCTTGTAAGCGATCTTGTTTTTTATTATTTTCATTATTCTTATTTTTTTCAAGAATTATCTTTTGTAATCTTTTACTGGTTATTTGAATCGCTCCTTTGTTTATATCACAACCGATCCATCGTCTTCCAAGCTTTTGGGCAACAGCTAAGGTTGTACCTGAGCCACAGAAACAGTCAAGAACTAGTGGAAAGTTCTCTCCCTTTTCTAAAGCTTGTTCTGGGTTCTTTGTAGAAGCTTTAATTATACGCTCAAGTAAGGCTTCTGGTTTTTGGGTTTGAAAACCTATCCATTCTGATGGAATTATTCCCATTCCTGGTATATCATCCCATATATTATCAACTGGTATTTCCTCTATTATAAAATCCCCTTCTTGTTTTCTATAATACTTAACTCCAAGATTTCCTTCTGATGCTTTTATAATTTTATTTTTTTCATTTATTATAACTTTACCGTTATATGGAATATATAATCTACCTTCTTTGTATAAATTGAATAAACTTTCAAAAGAATAAGTCCCAGGATCAGAGGTTCTAAAAAATCCTTTTTCATCCTTCATGTATTTTTTTGTTGCTTCTTTCAAAGTAAGTTTATTTATTTTTATAGGTTGATTCCAAATAGCATTTTTATCTTTTGTATATAGCAAAATATACTCAGCACTAAATGGTAAAAAATCTGAATGAGCTTTCATACCACGAGGTACTTGTCTTCTCCAAACAATTTGATTCCTAAAATTATCTTGTCCAAATATTTCATCTAATAATAATTTTATATAATGAACAACGCGATGATCTAAATGAACATAAATACTTCCCGTATTACTCATTAACTCCTTTAAAAGTATTAATCTTTCATATATATATTGTAAATAAGTATCATTATTCCAGATATCAAAATACATAGTTTGCTGCAAGATAGAAGCTTCGTCATCCTGAATTTGTCCTAAATTTTTTAATCCCCGTAATTCAACCTTTCTTATGTAATCTGCCCCACTTTTAAATGGTGGATCGATATAAATTAAATCGATTTTTCCTCTAAATCCTAATTCTAATAAGGTGGCTAAAACATCTTTATTGTCACCATGAAATAAAAGATTTTGCCAATTATCTTTTAATTCCTCAAAGGTTGGTACTTCAATAATTCTTTTGGAATTCAACGGGTCAAACGTTTCTAAAAGTTGGGAAGGGAAACCTTTAACATAATCAAGCGGCTTCTTTCCCACCCAGTTAAGCATAGGTCTGCCTTTGGCAGGAGTGATTTCGATCTTATTTTCACTCATTTTTGGAGTCCTCCAAGGTCATTAAAAATCTTATAAATGTTCCAGTTAAGTAAATTATAAATTCAATTTCTAAACTTTTTACTTTATCATCATGTTTTGCGTAATTATTTTGATATTTATCATAATAATTAATTAACTTCCAATACATATTTCTCAATTCTTTTGGTACGTTTTTCTTCTCAAGGTATTCACATAAAAGTTTTTCCTGATTATTCAAATTTACATCATTATTTAAGATCTTCTTAAGTAATAACTCAAGAGACAATCTTAAATCATCAATAAGATTTCTCTCGTAGATTTTATTTCGATATTTTTCTAAAGCAAACTTGAAGTTCTTTAGAACTTTCGGATACGAAATTAACCAATCTAAAACATCATTAATAACCTTCTCATCTAATAATTTTACTCCTTTTGGATAGAATATAACATTGTCCTTTTTTATTTTTTTTATTTGAATATCTAAGAGTGATAACTCGATATCCTCTTTAAAACCCAAAAATAACTTCTCTTTAACTTCTGAGTTTAAATCTAACCAAAATAATACTTGCAAACCCTTAATAAACTCAATTAAGTTGTTCTCTTCAGATAAAACTTTATATGCATAGGAATTTTTAAATTCTAATACTTTTCCAAAAACTAATTTACCATAATTTTCTAAGGCACCCAAACTTTTTTGTACTTCTGCTTCAGGAAAATGCTTAGCCGTTAATTTCAAAAAACTACTCTCTAAATTTTTATCAGATAGAAAAAGTTCTCCTAATGTATTATCAATTGTGGACAAAGCACGATTTTTAAAATCTATGAATTTTTTATCTTCATCATAATCGATATTCCATCTTTTATAAAAATTTTTAATCTTACTAGGTATTTTCATTTTTTCTTCCTTCATATCCATAAATATCTTCTTTAATTCTTTTTATATTTTCAAATCCTATCTCATCTCTATCTGTAATTAAAATTTCATATTTTAGTTTATCAGGATTTAATCCTTCTACTTCTTTTATTGCTTTTTCTTTCTCCTCGTCTCTATATGGCTCCGCTTTTATCTCGATTATAAGCATTTTACCGTTTTTCTTTTTTATTAAAAAATCCGGGGTATAATTATGGTATTTTCCATCTTTTCCCTTATATTCAAAGATAAAATCAGTTTTATTAGGATCAGTAATCGCTCCGGTAAAATAGATATCTTCTATATCTGCCGGATTTTCATTTAACATATTTAATATTCGAATAAAGAAATCTTTTTCTGGATTAGAATCAAACTTATAAGGGGTATAATGAAAACCAAAATCTAATTGATACCATCCTTTATTCTGTTCTCTAAATTTATCATATTTCAAGAGAAGATTTTCTTTATCTTTGTGAAACACTATTTCAGTGGTGTAGATAGTCTGCTTTTCTCTTTTTTCTTTATTAAAATGTTGTGGTTTAATTAGAGCCAGAGCAATTTCAATTTCTTCTTCGATTATGTCATAGTTTTTAAGTCTTTCTTCTACCTGTTTTTTTATTTCATTAACATGACTTTGTAGAATTTCTCCATCTGGATATAATTTTGTTAATCTCTCGTAAAGAGGTAAAAGAGGTATTTTATATAGAGAAGATAATTCAACAGCAAAATAGAAAATATCAATAAAATCTTCTTCTATGATTAGTTTTTCTTCTTTTTGACTTATTAGTACTCCTTTTCTATCAGGTATATCTTTAAAATCATAAATTGTTTTTTTAATTTTTTCTGTATAGATATCAGGTTTTTTAAATTCTAATTTACTTAGGTCAATTTTTTTATTAATGGGTATAACTTTCGTAATCATCCTTTTAAGTAATACAGGAGGAATTTCTATCTTTCTTAAAATTAATCGGTCTTTCTTTATATTTGTTGAGGATATATTTAATTCCTCTAAGGTTTCACCATAAGTCTCTTTTAATTGTGAATCCAAAATCTTTATATTCTTCTTAGAAAGATATATCTTGGCTTTATTGGTATTCCCCGGAGTTTGTCTTAAACAACGACAAGCTGCTTGTAGACAAAAATTATTACTGCTTTTTAGTTCTCGGGCTAAAGCACAGGCAAATAGAGATAGACAATTCCAACCTTCAGTTCCCTTATTAACCAAAAGAAAAATTCGATAAGGTAGATACGGGTCATTTATTCTATTATCAAATAAATCTTTTATTTCATCTTTTGATTCGTTATGTACTTCTAATACAAGAGAAGGATCTTGACCAACTTCTACTAAAGTTCTTTCCACCATAGGTTTGGCTATTTTTAGATCTTCTATCCTGGGAAAATAAATAGCAAATTTAGAAGATGAACCATCATAAATCTGGACATCTTCATAATTTTTAAAAAAATCGATAACTATATCCTTTATAAAATGTTCATCAGCCACTTCTGGATAGGCTACGATATTATCCTTTACTTCTTTTAATATTCCATCTTTTATCCCTTGAGATAATCCGTACCAATAAATTACATCTTTTAGGATCTGTTTTTTATAATAGGGAGTTCCCGTAGTATTGATTACAACCAATACATTGGTTTTTTCTGCAAGATAATCTACTGTCTGCCTTACTCTTTTTAATTCTTTATCCAGTGCTTGGCCATAAGTATGGTGTGCTTCATCAGAAAATATAGCCAGATTAGGAAGTGAGGCTATTGTTTGCAGTCTTCTATTGGCTATTTCCTGTTTTACTTCATCTTCTTTGGATAAATCGGTGAATAAATCCCTAATTAATGATTTTGAGATTGATTGTTTTTGGATTCTTATTTTTTCTGTATTGGTAACTATTATATTAAAATTACTTTTCCTTATTACCGGTATATCTTTTTCCCCATCACGGGTATAAGTAAATTTTACAGAGGTGATAAATTCTTTATATAATCGCGTGGGCAGAATTTTTTCATAGGGAACATCAGATAATTCTTTTAAGGCCCCTAATATAGTCTTTCCGGGGGCAAAAACTAAGGCATTCTTAACAAAATGTGAATTTTGCGGATATTCAAGTGCCATCGCAAATTCGGTAGCAATAATTGTACCGATTAGAACAGTTTTCCCTGCCCCCATTGCTAAAGCTAATATATAACTTGGATAACTCAGAGTTAATGATTCTTTAAGATTTTCGAGTCTATATTTTTTAACGAAACCATTATCATTTTTTATTTTTTCAAATATTGATTCTATGCCACCCTTGCTCATAATTTTAATTAAATCTTCCTGAGAGATAGAAATATTTAAAGCTTTTAGAAGTTCGGATGGATCCTCATATATTTTTTTATATAAATTAAATATATGTGGAGTTTTCTCTACCAGTCTTAAATACCAATATGTTTCTAGGGCTTCGAATTGTGCTTTTCTTAAGAAACGTAAATTCACCATTTCTGGATTATAATTATAGTTTAATATTTCAGAAATAAGAGGAAAATCAGAAGAATATTGAGATTTTCTCCATTCAATAACTTTTGGTTTTAATTGACTATAAAGACTCATAATAATCCTTTTTTTTATTTATTTCTTAATTTATGATTGCTATAACTTTAGCATTAGCGAAATTTTTTAAAAAGTTATTATTCTTATTACTATATTTTATTCTTGCTCATATTTTGAATCTGTAAATAAAATATCCGCAATACATTGAAAATTAAGGGTTTAAATTTTATTTGCATTATAGTTTGCAAACAAATTTCTACTTTATTTATCAATGGTAAACTCTCGCTACAAACTATATGAAATTTAAATGAATACGTATAGTCCTGACACAAAAGTTTCGAATCTAAATATTTTAAATATTAACGAGTGAATCATTCGAGTTCTCCTAATATCTTTTCATCAAGATTTATGATTAATCTCCACCTGGCATTTTTAGTGCTTTTTTTGGGCATAGTTGGATCCAGTAAGAGATAATTTCGAGTATTTAATTTAGGAAGGTTTATTTTTATATCTAATAGGTCAGTTAGGTAGCCCAGCCTTCTAGTTACTCCTGAATTTCCAATATGTTGAGCATAGGCTGCTAATTTTTTGTTATCAAAAGTATTATTTTTTAAGGCTTTGGCAACTTCAATTATTCCGCCACTGTATTGAGGTTTATCCAGACAATCGATGATAGTCTTTTCTTTATCAGTAATATTTACTGGCCTTCCTTCAATCCATTCTTTTTTAATCCCAAACATCTTCTCCTTTCTAATTTTTATTATTTTATATTCAACCCCAAATATTTTAATATTTTGATTCTTTTTTCTGGTAGTCGTCTGAAGAAACACAGTAATCGGAATTTGCTCAGTCAAACCATAATAGTTAAGTGCACTCCAATAGGCAATAGAATAATGATCAATTAATGTTGATCCGATAATAAATTCATGTAAAGTGTATTTGCCTTTCTCTGCACCTAATGGAATGATTAAATATTTTCCTTTTTCTATGCGCTCGATTATTCCTCTTTGTTCTAATCTTGATAAAATAACTCGTAGACTTTCTCTGGATAAATTACTTATTTCTAAAGCTTCTTCAAAAGTAAGAATATTTCCTTTTTTAGCTAAAGAATTTATTAAATCATTTTTTCTCATTTTATTACACCATAATTAACTTTTTTGTTTATTTTAGTGTATATCATTGAGAATTATTTTGCAATAAAAATTATTAATGATTCATAATTTCAATAATTGAAATATTGTTTTTCTATTCAATAGTAATTATCCAACCATCTTCTATCCATTTATTCCACTTCTCCTCATCTATACCTTCGATTAGCTTAAGATCTTCTGACTTTTTGAAACCCTGGTAAGTTTCCCGATAATCAATTATTCTTTGAGCAATGACCTTGCCTACTCCCCAGAGTTGTTCTAACTCCTTTAATGAGTCAGTATTAATATTTATGATTTTAGTTGGGGTAGGAGGAGTTGCCTCAATAGATTCGGAGGGGGCAAGAGGCTCTAAATTTATATTAGCTTTATTATATAGTTCTTTAGTTCTTTCCAGGCTAAATTTATTTTCCCACAGCTTCTCAAATTGTCTTTGGAATCTTAGAATAACCTCTTCATCATCTATCACCAATAAATTTTCATCATTTCTGAGGCTAGCCGAAGCAGTCCAGTTGTAAGAGCCAGTAATTACTATCTGGCGATCAATCACGGCAAATTTGTGGTGCATTATATAGGGGTTTGAACTTATTCTTACTTCTAGGCCCTGCTCCACTAAAAGACGAGAGCTACTGTATGGTGCTTCCACCTGAGAGCGATCTAAATAGATTCTCACTTTAACTCCCCTTTCCTTTGCTTCAATTACCGCCTGAGAGATTTCTTGATCTGTAAAGGTGTACATAGCAATATCAATAAATATTTCCGCTTTATTTATATTTTCAATAATCACTGCTTCTGGGTCATCATAGAGGGAGAAGTAGGCTTCGGTTTTGGCTAAAGAGATAAGAAAAAATTGGGCGATAAGAATTGTGGTTAGTAAAAGAATGATAGTTAGTTTGATGGGTCTTTTATTTTGTGGCATCATTAGATTTCTCTTTTTTAATTATCTTTTATAGAGTAGACCAGTGAGCGCCTGACCTACTAAAAAAGAGCTTTGGTAATTATACCACGCAAGTTTGATTACAGTATAACAGAAATTTTAGTAAAAAAGAAGGTTTTAGAAATTCCATAGTTAATATTCTACAAAATTTGGGGAAATCCTGCTTTTGGGGAAATGTTTTTTAGACATAGCGGGTCGGATAAATCCGACCCCTACCATTAAATTAAAATGATCGTGAATAATTAATAATGGAAAAAAATTCTTGAAATAATAGATTAAAGAAGTATAATAGTAATTGTTAAATAATTAACCCAAAGGTAATGGGCTTTAATTTTTGGGTTTCACCACTATGGAAAAAAGTCTGGCTTTTACTCTGGAATTTTGCTTGACTTTAAGGAGGGGTAATAAAATATAAAAATAAAAGTTAAAATACTGCACTTAGATACTTAAGTTATTTTTTCTTCTTGGTTAAAGTTGCATTAGAGGTTAGTCTCCTATTTATTATCAATTTCATTTATAGAAAGATATAAAGAAAGGAAAACACTAATGACCAAATTCATGAAGATTAAAAGTTTGAAGGATTATGGTATCCCCTACTATATTCTGGATATCTGGGAGAAACATTATTCTCCTTATTTGCTGCCGATACAGGAAGAGGCAGTGAGGGATTATGGGGTATTGGATGGTGGGGGGAGAGTGAATGACAGAGCGGGTCGGATGAATCCGACCCCTACATTCGCAATGACAGAAAGAGAGAAAGTTCGCAATGACAGAAATCACCCTCACCCTGCCCTCTCCCCTCAAGGGCGAGGGGATATTGAGGAATCCTCCCCTCAAGGGAGAGAATTAGACTATAAGAATCTTTTGGTGGTGGCGCCGACTTCTTCGGGGAAGACCTTTATCGGAGAGATGGCGGCTATCACCCAGCTAATCCATCAGAAAAAGGTGCTCTATTTAGTCCCCTTAAGGTGTTTAGCAGAAGAAAAATATAGGCATTTTAAAAATTTATACGGTAATTGTGGATTAGAGATAGTAGTCTCCACCCGGAACCATAAGGTAGATGATTACCGCATAATCCAGGGAAATTATCAAATAGCGGTAATGGTCTATGAAAAATTCTACTCTTTTCTTCTACAGCACCCCCGTTTTTTATTAGATGTTTCCTTGGTGGTAATAGATGAAATGCAGTTAATCCATCACCCCAAATGGGGTCCCCTTTTAGAAGATATCATCGACCACCTGCGGAGAAAGGATGGAACTCTCCGTATCATCGCCCTCTCTGCCTGGATAGAAAATCAGGAGGCCCTCCGGAAATGGTTTTCCGCCCCTGCCCTTATTTCTCCTCAACGTCCGGTAGAACTGCGTAAGGGGATGGTAAGAGAAGGTATCTTTAAATATATTACCCCTCCAGATAATCATACCTATCAGAGAGAAATATTTTTTAATCAGGAGGCCGTCCAGGATAACTGTTTTGGGGATTATCTCTTAGAGACGGTCAGATATTTTATCAAGCAGAATGAATCTACCTTAATCTTCTTTTCTACCAGTGCCGAGACTCGAAAATGGGCTAAATGGCTGGCCTCCCGATTAGAGTCTACTCCTACCTCCTCTGCTATAGAGGAACTCAAGGAGATGGAAGAGACCTTATCCCGGGATGAATTATTGGAACTGTTACCTAAAAGGGTGGCCTACCATAATCAGGACCTCACCTGGGAAGAAAGAAATTTAGTGGAAACTTACCTCAAAAAAGGGGAGATAAAAGTAATCTGTGCTACTAATATCTTAGCCCTGGGTATTACTATTCCTTTTTAGAATGTCCTCATTTCCCTGGATAAAATTCATAATGGCGAGGAAGATGAGCGTTATCTTTATCGCACCGGCCTTACCCCGGCAGATATTGAAAATATGGCCGGAAGGGCGGGAATATTAAATATCGGAAAAGAAGGTAATTCTGTCCAGAAGGGGCAGGACTTTGGTCGGGTAATCTTCTTAGCCCATTCCCTTTTCTCTGAGACTATCTATGAGGAGCTCTACTTTAATTATGGTCAGGATAATCATCATAATCATAAAAGGATAACCCCACGGTTAGTAAAGAAGGAAAAGGACCTGCCCACTTTTCTCTTAAGATTACTGGTAAATCATCAAGATAAATACAGTTCCTATGGCCTAAAGCAATACCTCGGGGAAATCAGGGCTACTTCTGTTAGTCATCCGATTAAGCTGGAGGCGGAAAAAGATTTTTCTGGTTACTGGAGGTTTGATTTTGGGAAAGAGCAGATCGAACAGGAGATAGATTGTGCTCTTGCCCTATTAGTAGAAAACAGACTGATTAGCGAAGAAAAAAGTGGTATTTTATCCCCTACTCCTAATGGTGTCTTGGTTATCGCTAAAGGGATTAAGGTAGAAACCTACCTTTATTTTAAGCACTGGATGAAAAATAGTAAAAAGGGCGAAATCAGCGATTTAGAATTACTTCTGGTCTTAGCCTTAAGCCGGGATGGTAAAGAACTCCCTATCCCCTGCTCCTGGTCTTATAGAAATGACTATACCAGAGGAGTAGCTAATCTTAAGTGGGAGGAGGAAGGAATTTACTGGTATA
>Ga0172364_10002994_pt1 | contig 13468 bp, 10 predicted proteins | sample LakKivSesite10cm_FD_114545 | JGI IMG/M metagenome (GOLD analysis project Ga0172364, IMG submission 114545) | Sediment microbial communities from Lake Kivu, Rwanda - Sediment site 10cm | ecosystem: Environmental > Aquatic > Freshwater > Lake > Sediment | place: Rwanda: Western Province, Lake... | reverse complement strand
GATGTAGAGCTTCTCACAGCCAACTCCATATGGGCCAGGAAAGGCGTGGCCTTCAAGGAAGAGTTCCTCAGAACCGTCCAGGAATGCTTCGATGCCAGGGCCGGAGTCCTTGATGGTGGGGATGAGGCAGTCGAGACCATAAACAGGTGGATGGATAGAGAGACCAGGAAGATGATCCCCAAGATCATTGACCAGCTCGATCCCCAGCAGGTGATGTTCTTGGTGAATGCCATCTACTTCAAGGGAGCCTGGAACAAGCCCTTCGATCAAGACCTGACCAGGGATGAGGAGTTCACACTGGATCATGGCTCCAAGAAGATTTGCCCCATGATGAGGATGAGCAAGGCCAAAGACTTCCCCTACCTTGAGACCCCGGACTTTGAAGCCATCGAACTTCCATACGGGGAATCCGCGAGGCTGGGCATGTACCTCTTTCTGCCCAAGGAGATGGACGCCTTCCTGGCCAACCTTAGCATGGATGGGTGGAACGGTTGGATGGACCAGTTCCAAGAGCTGACGGGAACCATTGTGATGCCCAGGTTCCGTGTGGAGTTCTCCAAAAGACTCAACCAAGCCTTGGAGAGTCTGGGCATGGGGATCGCCTTCGACCCGGAGGCAGCGAATTTTGGGGGAATGAGCGATGTCCAGACCTGGATTGATTTCGTAGATCACAAAGCTGTGGTTGAGGTGAACGAGAAAGGGACAGAAGCTGCTGGGGCAACCATCGTTGTCCACACCCTGAGTGCCGGGCCCAAGGCACAGTTCCAGATGAGGGTGGACAGGCCATTCTTCTTCGTCATCAGGGACAACCAGTCGGGCGCCATACTCTTCATGGGGCTGATCAAGGATCCCCAGATATGACTCTACACCATCCAACTGGTACAACTGGATATTCACAGGCCCGATGAAGCAGGATCGGGTTCCTTCCTTAGCATAAAATAAGGCAGGATCAACATCCTCCCTCAGCCCGAAATAAGGCAGCATCACCATCCTTCCTCATTATGAAATAAGGATCGATCATTTCTTCGAAACGCGGTCGATACTGGTAGATATCGGCCTCCGCTTGCCCGGCGGCGCAGGAACCCTCTGCCGAACCAGGTTGGCGTTCAACCACTGTTCGGATGTTCCCAATGAGGAAGGCTGCAGCCCGGGCCTGCCTCCCGTTCAGCCTCCTCATCAGCTTGGCTGCGTCTGTGATGTCTCCTGCCACACCTCTGCCTTTGAGAACTCCCCCTATCCTACTCTCTCCTCATGCATACTTTTATCTCAGAGGAGCACTATCGGATAATAGAGGGACTCCGTGATGGGGAGAACGTCATTCGCGCTTGTGGCTTTGGTGCTAGCGGCATCGCTTTGTGTAGCGTTCTTGTCTGGACGCACCGAAGAGAGGATCGGTGGAGGAATGAAGGTAGAAAGATCGAACCTGCAATACAGCTGGGCTTGGTCGGAAGATGAGTCGCCTGCCGAGGCAAACTTCTCCATTACCATATCCGCAGACTTGACGAACAAGGGCCCCAGCGGGTCGGCTATGGTTGTCGCCTGGTTCGAGAACTATAGAATCCGTGTCGAAAAGGAGCAGAGTATCTACCTAGACAGACAGGAGACCAAGACCGTATCATTCGAGTTCATCGATGTCGCAAACGCCGAGGACCGGATGTGGAGGGATAGCTATCAGTATGGTGTCTGGTGGCGTCCGGGGGAAACCGGCGCCAACGTATCTGAGCGAGGTGTAGGAGATCTGTCCATTCATGTTCGGCTGGATGGCAGCACCGCCAATGTCACGACAAACCGTTTCCATGTGCAGATCGACAATCTGTTGGGTAGGGACCTGGAGAACATGGTGGTGAAGATCATCGTCCCGCCAGGAATCCACCTTCGAGGGAACCCCGTGGGCAGACATCTATCCCTGAACGGCATAGATCTTGGTCAACTAGGAGCTTTCGAAGACCTCAAGATGCCTCTCCGCGGGCCGGTCAACGGCGACACTTGGACCTACAGCTTTCCGGTTACCCTACAACAAGGAGGAGTCGGCGAGTATCCCTTCTCCTACAAACCCGAAATTCACGACGCCGAGTTCCAAGGGGCCGATGAGTATGATTACACGGTTCTAGTCCAGGCATATGATGGCGAGGTCCTCTTGGCAACCGCAGAAGAGGCCGGGACCGTCCTGAGGCCGGTTCTCGGGTAGCTCCATTGAACTTCGTCGCCTGTGTCTTGTCCTGGCTGTCAGAATGCACGTGAATCTTTGCCACTACTGCTTCTCTTCCCGCTCTTGTCAAGGCCCAACGGGGGACACTCTTAGTCTGTGTTAACCACAAGGATGAAAGTACCAAGTTGAAAGCACCGGTAGGAACTGCCCGTCCACCTCGTTTTGACGAGAACCAGTCACGTGGCTGCGAGCTGCGAAGAGGGAGGCTATCGTGTCACAGCTGCCATACCGGATTCCTCATCATGGCCGGGATACCCTTGATGCTCAAGCCGGGCACCCTTGCAGACTGGACTCACCCGTCACCAAGATCCTAATGGGCGACCTGAGGCTGAACAACGATCAGAAGCGCAGACAAATCGACCCCCTGGATGAATATGTCAAAAAGCATGGCCTTGCATGTATGAAGGACACCTTCTCCTCCTTCGTCAAGGGAGAGTATACGCCCCCGGTCACCTTCTGGGAGCGTCCTGTTGACAGAAAACTGCTTGTAGAGGGAGCCTACCGAGTAAGGAGGAGAGAGGTAGAGAGACACCTCAAGCGCATAGAGGAGGGTTGCAAGCAGAACAGATCACTACAGGAGCAGGTTCTCCGTGTTGCACAACTCAGACCGAGGGCACAGCTGGGCTGGTTATGCTGATTCAGACCCAGGGTACGGTCGTCGGTTGCCTGACACAGACACAGACTCCAGCAGGGGCGTTCAGCCCCGCCGGGGTAGAAGCCTGGGCATCGGATTTCACCGGGTCGAGGAATACGATTTGAGCTAGCTGCGAGAGAGCGAGCCGAAGACCTATGCCGAACTCAGGCAGGCCGTCCAGGAGCTGAACCTGCGCCTGTCGTGAGGGGTATGCCAACATAAGCTCACCAAGGAGAGCAAAATGCATGAAGCCCGGATCGAGAGATGATCTAACCGTAAAACACATCAAACCAGTTGTGTCGGGAGGAGGTAATGGAACAACCAATCTGGAGATTTTCTGTGTGAGGTGAGAATATGTCGTATCGTGATATTGCCCTCCAGGTTCTCCCAGAGATTCAATCACTTGCCGAGAAAGTCCTGAGTATTGAGAAGCTCCAGGAGGCAGATCTCGTCGCACAGAGATTGCTCCAGAGCAGGGACAAAAGAGAATGGGCAATTGCCAAGGCCATATCCGAAGTTGGGTTAACACCGTCTCGCCCTCTGATGTATTGGTCGGCGGAGATGAGAGACCTACCTAGGAACACACGAGATTGCATCCGCTACCTCGGGGACTATATGGACCTCTTAGTAAAAGAAATGACATACGAGCTGCTTGGCCGGAAAGCCCGTCACCAATCTCTGGGATCAAACGCCAGATCATTACTTAAAAAAGTCCCAGAAACCAGGGACCTAGCCCTCGAGATTAAACGTTACGCTGATTCCATCTACACTCCCGGGAAGCACGACTTCAGTCTGCCTCCAGGTCGCAAACACCGGTTCACCGCGAAGGAAGTTGTTCTGGTCGCCTACATCACAGCAGAATTGGCTAGAAGAGTCCTTTCAGTTTCAAAATCTGCGCGATACGCGGTCGAGAAGGACAACATGTACACTATAGGAGGGAGATGGGGCAGCGCGAACAGAGTCAACTACGAAGGCGAGTGGGAAGAAAGGAAGAGGAAGACCAAACCTTGATGGGCGGTCGGGTCAGGTAGTCTCGATTGTACACATACAGGAACTGAGAAGGGAGGGGGTGATGATTCGGTACAACCCCTCCGACAAGAGGTACTACTCTGCCAGCTAGATCCTCCGGGAGGAGGAGAGGAGGAAGAGACAGATGATACCTAACGCCATACAGCCTGAGGCACCCAAGATAGAGGAGACAGACCACCCGGTCCAGATCCGATGGGAAAACTTCACCCCAATCCCCGGCGCGACCAGATGGTACTCGGATAGGAACACGGTCTGGATCACAAGGACAATGAAGACCACCATCTTCAGGGGGGAGGAGTGTGTGGAGACCAGAAGGGATGTGTACAACTCCGCCATGAGACACATCTGCTACTCCCTCTTCTACGAGCAGGTCACCCCTGGCGGCAGGTACCTTCTCGGGGATGTACAGACCAGCGCCCCAGTTCCCACCATACCCGTGGTGTGCTACCACAAACCCAGAGAGCTTGTTCACCCACTACCTCTCAAAGAGGGCCTTACCTGGAAGGACTACACACCCAGGAGCAACCCTACTACTCCCCGAGGGCAGAGAATGAGACCAGGGTCAAGACCGTCTCGGAGACAAGGGGCACCTACAAGGTCACGGCGACCGGAAACATCCACTATTGCTTGCGGATACTGAGAGCAGGAGATGACTCCCTTTCCGAGATCTACCTGAACGAGGATGGCGTCGAGGTACTGCTGAGAAACTACATATGCCAGGACTCGCCCGGATGGCGAAAGGAGATGAAGATCCAGCCGGCGTTGAGGCTCGCAGGCAAGACCTACCATCTCAGAGGAAGCGGTATCGTTCTAACCAGGCCAATCATGGTCCCTGCATAGCGGTCGAGCGGGACTCCCGTCATGTACCCGGTAACCACCGTTGGCATCCAAGATGCTGATCCCGCACCCTCACCAACATCAAAGAAATCGAATACCCGGTTGGGACGGACAGGGATCTGAGATGTGCCTGGCAGACCCGGTACATGGTCCACCACTTCCCCCCGGGCCGGGCATACCCTTCGAGGGAGTAGGGTGCGGTTGCCTGGCCTGGCAAGAATCCGTAGGGTCAATGCCACACGTTCTTAGTCCGTGTTAACGCAGGAAGCTGGGGAGTCTGGATGCCATTCAGGGCAACAAGACTGGACCAATCCGCTCCTTCCCCTTGTGGGGTCAGCGTGCTCCAAAGCCGCATGTCTGGCTCAGCGGTATGACAGAATCATCCAGTCGGGGTGTCGCCGGTAGTATTCCAAGTTGGCCGCGGATAACCGCAACATTTATATATGGGGTTATCGTGTTAACTAGATAACGGCATGGAGGATTTGGAATGCCTAGGATACGTGCACAGTACGGAGTCGGAGAGAGGGTGCCCTTCGAGATATCGGGGCAAGAGACAAGAGAAGCCATACTGAACAAACTGCACTACAGCGGACCCATGACCGTGAACCAACTATCGGAGGCCCTGGGTATGGCACAATCCGTCATATACGGCCAGGTCAAGACCCTTGAGGAGTACGACCTCATCAAGGAAGTGAAGGCCGAGGAGAAGAGAAAATCAAGGGTGGAGAGGTACTACGACCTCAACCTCCCCGTGTTCAGCCTCAAGGATCAGAAACGGGTGGGGGAACTGGCAGAGGTCTTTCTAGGAAAGCTCGTCGCAACTGTTGGGTCGTACTTCGAGGAGGTCTCGAAGCGTAAGCAGAGATTCGATTTCGAGGAGAAAGGCTGGCCATTGGATGACCCGCAGGTGAAGCAGTACCTCTTCAACGGGCTATACCACGAACTGTTGCACACGCTGATGAGCAAGGGAGTTGTTAGCCAGTGGCCCGACAGGAAGGGCAAGTGGCGAGGCTACCTGTTCCCTGAAGAATACGAAGAAAGGAAGCCAAAGATAGCGTGAGCTGCGTGGATGGGCGTTGGGGATTCCAGATGCGTCTGCACAGCGAGAGGTCAGCGTGGGCTTTGGTGATCGCCAGCATTACCGTAGAGCTACTAGCTCATAGACTGGCCGTGGAGCTCAAGATGCCCTACAGGGCCTTTGTCGTGGTTGTTCTGGGATCCTTGGGGATCTTCACAGTCGGCATGGGCATCTTCATACTCCGCTCAATAGTCCTCCAACAGGTCCCAGATGGTCTTTTGTACCCGTATGGGCGAGGCAGTTCAACTGGCGAGGATGCGGGTATCCTGGACAAACCCAAGTCCGGTGTCCCTTCCATCTCCTCCAGTTGAGTTTGATTCCAGTAGACTGCTGGAATAAGGGGCCGTTGCTTAGACCCACGCTCCTGGAGGCCCAGCCCTCCGTCCCAGGAGTGTCTCACGACACCGATCTAGAGTTACCTGCGTAGATGACCCGTTTCTTCCTGATGCCTCCTCTTCTCTCGACAAACCTCAGCCTCATCACGATCTTCCGCCTTTCGACATAGGTCCTCCTGAAGATCGAGATCTGGGTCAGTACCATGAGGCAAAGACCTGAGGCGAATACAGCGAGACCGGCACAGACCAACCTCCAGTCAAGGGAAGGGGTCGTCGTCGCCTCGGGGCCAGGACCTCTGAGGAGGAACATCTTCCGATTCTCTTCCAGCTCAAGCATGGCCAGGCCGATCAGAACGCCCCCGATCCAGAAGAGAACGGCTCCCAGAACTATGGCCGAGCAAACCGCAACCAGGTACCTCCTCCCGCCCATGTCCCCTGCCTTCCTTCATTTACAGCCCAACCCGGGCCCTTGTGCCCAGGTTGTCTCTGCACACGACCCCACCAACCATCCGGTCGAACCAGGTATAAATGAATCATGCCGGAACCAGGCCGAATCTCCCGCCTTGGCTGGCTATTGGAGAGGGTGGCTGGATATGGTGAGTTTTCCAGTGTCTCCCTCTGGGAGTTCGACCATCGTTAGTGATTTCTAAGGCTGTCTACGCTTCATCCTTGGTGACTTCTAAGGGAGCGTGTCTTCTTTCAGACCGATGTACAAGAGCCAGTAGTCCCCGATCGGCCTTGCCTCCACAGACTTGAAGCCCACGTTCTCGCAGATCTGACGGAACTGGTCCACGGTCCATCTGCTATGTTTCTCATAGTCCTCGTCAAACGGTCTGTCACGACTGCCCTTTTCATACCACTCTCTATATTTCTTCTTGCCAGTCTTCCTGAACTCGTATACCATGAGCCTACCCCTAGGATTGGCATGTTGGGCGAGATCCAATATGGATTTCTTAGGATCGGAGGTCTCATGCAGAGCCAGTACTGCTGTGACCGAGTCGTATCTACCCTCAATTTCCTCTGAACAGGATAGGTGGAGGTTTGGGCTGGTGTATCTCTTCTTGCCCGTCTCTATCTTGGCGCGGTCCGGATCAATGCCGTACACCTGCACTGAGGGATACCTATCCGCAACCAACTTGGCGAAGGTGCCAAATCCGCATCCAAAGTCCAGATGAGTGTGGCTGCCCGACAAGTTTTCCGTCAGCTTCAGCATACGTTCAAAGGGGGGAAACCGCTTCTGCCAGCGGACCTCCGCCTGCGTGATGTCTTCTCGCATCTCACTATGGGAAACGCATTCCGCAAGAAAAGGGTTGCCAGCCGTCATGTCCGCGAGCGCTGGCGTAGAAGGCGCGTGCTTGCTGGACGATCTGCAAGATTCTTATTTATTTTACCAGATCAATAATCTGTGAGGCGGGCCATGATCACGGCGTTTGGGAGATAGCGTCACAGACCTATCTTCCCTGGAGCTCCCCGTCAAAACCCTGCCGGCGCCGCCCGGAGACGTGGGAGCTACTATGGATCAAGGATGAACAGCTACACCATGATTCCTGTCCAAGCACCAGAGGGATTGCATTCACCCGCAAGACGCAGGGAGGATAACCTGTATGGCATCCAGAGGAAAGACCATCATTGCTGATCTGTGTAGCCAAGCCGAGCGGAATAAGTCCGTCTTGGCTGCGGTTCTGATAGGGTCGGTCCCGAAGGAGTACGACGACCAGGCATCGGATATCGATCTGGAGCTGGTTGTCACACCGCGAAGATACCACCAGCTTGTGGAACAGGGGAGAAGGGTCATCCACACCGAGAAGTACGACATCATCCATACAACCCTGGCCCGAATCAAGACGGCTAGGGAGTCAGGGAAGGATGAGGCTCACTGGCCCTATGTCGGGTGCCGAGTGCTCTTCGACAAGACAGGCATCGTGCCGGACCTGCTGGGAGAGGTCTCCAGATACGATCATGGCACAAGGGTCCAGCGCTTGAAGGACCACTATCTCGGCTACTGGGGGAACATGTTGGGCGCGATCTCGTGCGTGCGAAGAGACAAGATCTGGGAGGCCAAGATCTATGCGGCTCTCTCCGTTGGCAGCCTGGTGAGGCTTGTCTTTAATCTGAACGGTTTGTGGGCTCCTGAGATCAAGTGGGCCTCGGAAGAGTTGCGCCATCTGGGTAGGAAGCCGGACAGGTTCGAGGCAAGAATCAAGGAGATGCTGGCAGATCCGGACATCCCCAAGATCTCCACGCTGTGGAAGGAGGTCGCCCGATTGCTGAGAGACGAAGGATACACCTGGGTCGACCATCCGGAACAGATACTATGACACCTCGCTCACAATCCCTCAGATGTCAGCGGTGGCGCACACTGGTGCATATTCTTAGTCTCGGCTAAGAGTATTTCCAGCCACCAGCCGATAGCCAACCATGATAGAGCCTAGATATGGGGTTGGGGGAGATGGCAAGGTGAAGGAGTACCCATAGACCGAGTCTCAGTCAGGGTAGCGCAGGCTGCCTGGATAACAGCAGTCACACCAGATCTGGCTTCCCCACTGTGCTTGTATCATGCTGAAGACTGCACGCCAGACCCACACCAGCCCCTCGCAACCGATCCTTGGATCAGGATCTTGCGGTTTCCTCCGCCTGAACCCGCCCATGGACCGAACCCGTTTTCAGCACATCCCAAGCAACGCTTGCCGGGGAGATTGCCCGTGCACCTCACCTACCGATACCCGGTCCCTCGCTTGTGGGTAGTCTTCTTCGCACTCCCGCTTCTCATGCTATCTACCTGCGTTCCGGCTCGCTCTGTGGTGTATCTGGAGGAGCATTTCGATGGTCCTCTGCTCTGGGAGGATCACACCGGAAGCACATACACCTTCTCGACCTCAGGGGGCGTGGGGCATATTGCAGAGGTGGGGGGAAGCATCGGGGACCACTACGTAAGCAGAACGATCAACCTCTTGGGCGCTAGATCCCCGCACCTGGAAATCGACTTCAGAGCAAGGGCAGACATGTGGATGTACTTCAGGGGCCGTATTGACTTCATCGATCCGCACACACAGCAGAGCCTGGGCTACATAGTACTGTGTACCGATAATGTCGCCTATGCATGGAGCCACAGGGTGGAGGATATCTCGGCGATCGTGGGCAACCGGTCCTCCATCCAGATTCGTGTCACGCTCCCTGACGGTTGGACGGAGGATCACAACCAGCATCTCTGGTTCGACAATCTGATTATCTGGGGAATGCCCCATGTCTCCGGAATCCCGGATCTGGCCTTCTGTGAAGGCGATAGAAACCCCTCCATCGACTTGGACGACTTCGTCACCGACACCTCCTACACCAGCTCGGCCATCCTCTGGAGCGTCTCGGACAACTCCAAGGTTCACGTTGCCCTGGACCAGTCGACCCATGTTGCCTACCTCTATTCAGACCCTGGATGGATCGGTGTCGAGAAGATCAAGCTCACCGCCACAAGCCCTGCCGGTCTTCAAGGCGTACAGTCTGTGACCGTCACCGTCAACCCAAAGGGAGAAGGAAGAGTTCCCTCGTTCTCCACACAATACCTGTACGACGACTTCCAAGGCAACGGAGTCTCCTGGGCCAAACACGTCACCCCGGACTTCGAATACGCTCCAAGCGGTGGCGTTGGCCACATGTACGAAACCGATGGCTATGGAGGCAGGGTGTACGTCAGCACGATCGTCAACATCTTCGGTGCCAAATCCCCTCGTCTGGAACTGGACTACAGGGCCTCCTCGGATGCATACATGTACACCAACGCGTTCGTGCAGTTCTACAATCCGCACTGTTCTCAGTTCCTTGGAAGCATTCAGCTGACAAGCGCTCAGGCCGTTGACACGGGCTGGAAGCACGGCGTCTTCGATATAGGTGATATCGTGAAAGGAGTCTCGGTCGTGGAGATCCGGCTGTACGTGGGCGACGGTTGGTGGGACAACATGCATCAGCATTTCTGGTTCGACAACGTCCAGATCTGGGGAGAGCCGTACGTCAAAGGGATTCCGGATGTTACATTCGACAGAAAGACGCTGAGTTCACCGATCCGGCTGGACGATTTCGTTACCGCGGAGAACAAGTATGGCCTGAGCTGGTCCGTGTACGGAGACACGCCTCTGCACCTGCAGTTCGATGCCCAGACACGCACTGCTCGACTCTGGGCCGACCCTGGATGGTACGGCAAGGAGACAGTTGCCGTTGCTGCTACGGACTCCGAAGGCAGGATCGGATACGATCTTGCGGAGGTCACCGTTAATCCGCTGAACCTCCCCGCGGTCTTCGATTCCCAGCCTCGAGTCGGCTCCCTTGTAGTTGACGGATCAAACATTCCGGCAACCAGTTTACCCAAGACTCTGGCCTGGACAGAAGGGACCCTGCACACGGTTGGGGTGGAGAATAAGGTTGTGCTTTCTGGGACAACCCGCTACGTTTTCGATCGGTGGAGTGATGGCTCCTCCGGCATGTCCCTTTCGGTGAAGGCCAGCGAAAATCTATCCCTATCCGCGCAGTTCCACACCGAGCATCTGTTGGAGATCACGACGATGCCGCCCGACATAGCCAGCTACCCCCAGGCAGGCTGGTATCCCAGCGGATCTGAACTGAAACTTGGAGTCCTCACAGTGACCAGATACCGGTTCGATCACTGGGTGGTCGATGGCTCCCAGGTCCCATCCGAATCCGTGTCGGTGACAATGGACGGGCCTCACCGAATCGTGGCCCAATATGAACAGATCGTCTTCACCATCGCGATATCTTCGAAGCCGAAGGTCGCAGAGGTGTTGGTCGATGAGATAGCCATACCGGTCTCATCGCAGCCAGTCACCTATGATTGGAACAAGGGGGAAAGCCACACAGTATCGATAAGGGACAGCTTGATCCAAAGCGGCTCCACCAGGTACACCTTTGACAGCTACAGCGACGGTTCTCGGACCACAACCATCAACCTCACACCGAACCGCGACATGACACTGGAGGCCCGATACCTCACCGAGCACTATCTGAGCCTCGCGGTCTCCCCTACGTCCCTAGGCCTGATCGAGGGAAGTGGCTGGTATGCGGCGGGAACCACCAAGACGATTCAGCCACCCTCTTACACCGGCTACAAGTTCGTCCAGTGGGTCGTTGACGGAAGCAGTGTCAAGTCTAATGCCCTGACAGTTGTGATGGATCGTCCCCACTCGGTCACTGCTACCTATGAGTTGATCGTCCACCACGTCAAGGTAGGGTCAGAACCCCAAGTGGCGGTCCTCACCGTCGATGGGCAGGTCCTTGCACCGATATCCCAGCCAGGCAGCTTTAGCTGGTTGCCCGGGCAGGCACACACACTTGTCGCCGAGAGCGCAGTCATGAAAGGATCCGGTACGAGGTATTCCTTCGCCAAATGGGCTGACGGCGTCAAAGACCCCTCCCGGACCTTCACCCCCACTGGGGACGCAAACTTGGTCGCGGTCTACAACCTTGAGTACATGTTGACAGTCCAGGATTACCCGGACCAGATCGCCGGGCTGGCTGGGAAGGTCTGGCACAACAGCGGCGATGTCGTGGTCCTGACGGCACCGGACATCAACGGGTACCTGCTCGACGCCTGGGTCGTGGATGGGCAGGAGAGGAAGACTAACCCTGTTCAGATCTCCATGATCGGGCCGAGAACGGCGGTGGCTCGCTATGTACGAATCGTACCTCTGCTAGAGTCACCCAGAGACGTTCGAGTCGATCATGTCTATGCACTGGCCTGGGAAGCCGTATCGGGCGCTGAGCTCTACCAGCTCGAGGAGGACATAAGCCCAGCGTTCTCTTCCCCCAGGCTGATATACGAGGGGGAGGGTTGCCTGGCAACAACCATACACACACAGCCCGGAACTTACTACTACAGGGCGAGGGCGAAGAGAAGCAACGGGTGGGGAGGATGGAGCGATGCTGCATCGGTCACCATCTCGCCCGGCGTCGGCTTCCGCCCGGACACGCGATTGGTGGGCATTGGTATTGCCCTCGGCGTGGGAGTGATATCGCTCCTTGTGCTAGTAAGGACGGTAGCCAATCGCCGCACCGTACCGTCTCGTGGGATCTCGGTCGTCCTGGCTGGTCTGGGCTTGGGCGTCTGCGCCGTTCTCCTTCTTGTGTACATGATTCCGGTCGTTAACCTGTCTGGCAACCAGGACTGGTCCCAGGTGGGCGTGCCGAAAGGCAGATCGGAAACGGTGCGCGTCCAGCGTTTCGGGAGCTTTGAGCTTGCCCACAGCGAGGAAGCAGGGGGAGGACTCGTGACCATCACGAGCCAAACCTTCGGTTCTCAGGACTTGTTCGAGGATTTCCCCTTCTGCTACTATGACGGGATCATCAGGAACAAGATCCTGGTCTTCGAATGGGCGGATTCGGATGTGGATCTGGTGTACGTCAGGTTCAAGGTGATGAGCAACACGGAGTTTGAAAAGTACAAGGTGGATGCTTTGCACAAGTTGGGAGCTGGTTCAATCGCCTGATTCACCCGCCAATCTAGCAACTCTCGCCTGACGCGGATGCTTTCTCGGTAGAGCAAGTCCGGTGTAATAGTGATTATATACACAAGATGATCCGGCAGGTCTCACTCACCTGACGGCCGTACAAGAGGAGCGCCCCGTCCACATAGGCGATCAAGCGTTATTCCCTCCTAAGGCTGCCTTTGGCACTTCGCCTCCGAAAGCCTCGTCCGTTTTCGTGGTTGTCAAAAGGATCTGCCAAGAGGCATCTGGGATTGATTCATACCGTCCCTCTGTCCGACACGCAATTGGTCCCTGCTGGCAAGGAATAGCATATCAGCCTGTCCTGAACGACATCAATGGACTTGGCCTTGGCGAATTCCCTAGTCTTACCTCTTGCCTCTGGGTCAATTGATCAGAGCAATTGATAAGGATTCAGGAATCTTGTCAGTTCGGTGGTCTATGGTGAACCCGGGACGAGAGCTGGACCACGCTATCCTTCTGTCGAATGATCTTGCGTTGAAGCTTGGACGGGCGCATTGCCTGATAGTCGAGGCAGATGAAGCTCTTCATGATAAGATGTTCGAGAAGGAAAAGGGAAACGGATTCTTCGAGGGGAAACGTCTGACTCCTTTCGGTGAGGCAGTCAAGGACAATTTCATCCGATGGTGGCTATGCCAGAATATCGGTGAAATTGGCAAGGTAAATGACAAGTTGACCGGTGTTCAAGCTTCCTTGACTCGACTCAAGAGGGCATCCAAGGATTTCGCCGAGAATTGCAGAGCCAACAACTACGGAAGACTGATCGCTGACATGGCGGAGTTTGCCAACACACACACTAGGGACATCGAGACTTTCTCGACTTTCGTCCAATGGTTGCGG
>Ga0172364_10002992_pt1 | contig 13471 bp, 15 predicted proteins | sample LakKivSesite10cm_FD_114545 | JGI IMG/M metagenome (GOLD analysis project Ga0172364, IMG submission 114545) | Sediment microbial communities from Lake Kivu, Rwanda - Sediment site 10cm | ecosystem: Environmental > Aquatic > Freshwater > Lake > Sediment | place: Rwanda: Western Province, Lake... | reverse complement strand
CGTGCCCGCCCCAACCACCGCAATGTGCGTAATCTCCATGTTGGCTCCTCCTGAATTGAACATGCCTCACGTTTCACGTTTCACGCCTCACGTTTCACGTTTCACGCCTCACGTTTCACGCTTCACGCTTCACGCCTCACGTTTCACGCTTCACGTTTCACGCTTCCAGTTCAATCGCCATCGCCACCGCCTCACCACCGCCCAGGCACAGTGTCGCCAGGCCGTGCTTGAGGCCGTGCTGGCGCAGCGCGTAGATGAGCGTGACGGCGATGCGCGTGCCGGAGCACCCGATGGGATGACCCAACGCGATGGCCCCGCCGTTGACGTTGACCTTCTCCCACAGCAATCCCAGCTCCCGCCCGTCGGCTACCGTCTGGGCGGCGAAAGCCTCGTTGACCTCGATCAGGTCGTAGTCGTCCACGCTCGTGCCGGTCTTTTTCAGCAACTTGCGCACGGCCAAGATCGGCGCCGTGAACAGCTTGAGCGGTTCGACCGCCGCCTGATCGTAAGCGACGATGCGGGCCAGCGGCTTGAGGCCCAGCTCCTCCACCTTGGCCCGGCTCATCACGACCGTGGCGGCCGCCCCATCGGTGATACCGGGGGCGTTGCCGGCCGTGACGATGCCGTCGGGCTGGAAGGCCGGCTTCAGGCGGGCCAGCGCCTCGAGCGAGGTGTCCCGCCGGGGGACCTCGTCGGTGTCAAAGGGGATCGGCGGACCTTTCCGCTGCGGCACGTCCACCGGCACAATCTCGTCCTTGAAGCGGCCCGCGTCAATCGCGGCGATGGCCTTCTTATGGCTGTTGTAGGCGTACTCGTCCAGCTCCTCCCGCGTCAGGCGATATTCGCGGGCGATCCACTCGGCCGAGTTGCCCATGTGATGGTCCTCGAAGACGCACCACAGCCCATCGTGGACCATCACGTCCACCAGTTTGCCGTCGCCCAGCCGGTAGCCGAAGCGGGCCTGCGGAAGGATGTAGGGGCAGTTGTTCATGCTCTCCATCCCGCCCGCGACGAAGGTGTCGCCGTCACCAGCAGCGATCAGCGCGGCAGCCAGCATCATCGTCTTGAGGCCGGAGCCGCAGATCTTGTTGATCGTCGTGGCGCCGACGGTGGGGGGCAGGCCGGCCTTGATGGCGGCCTGGCGGGCGGGGGCCTGGCCCTGCCCGGCCTGCACCACGTTGCCCATCAGCACCTCGTCAACCGAGGCCGGCTCCACACCGGCGCGTTCCACGGCGGCGCGGATCGCCACTCCTCCCAGGTCAGAGGCGGAGAAGGGCGCCAGCGCGCCCTGGAACCGTCCGACCGGCGTGCGGACGGCGGAGACAATGACGGCTTCACGGGGATTCTTGGACATGGATGTTTCCTCCTGTGCTATAATAATTCTACCCTCCCGCAGGTTGTTGTTCACCTATCGGACCTGCGGGAGGGTGAGTACTCATCTGCGCAAACAGGGGGCGCAATCGTTCGTAGGTCTGCTCCAGCCACTCGGCGATGACCCGCGTCTGGCCGACGATGGTCATATAGTTGGTGTCTCCACCCCAGCGGGGGACGACGTGCAGATGAATGTGCCCGGCTACTCCCGCCCCGCTCACCTCGCCGACGTTCATCCCCAGGTTGAAGCCCTGGGGATTATACGCTTCCCGTAGTACGCGCACGCTGAGCTGGGCCAGCGCCATCAGCTCGGTGACCGTCTCGGCGTCCAGGTCCTCGACCGTCGCGGCGTGCACGTAGGGGACGACCATCAGGTGGCCGTTGTTGTAGGGGAAACGGTTGAGGATCACGTAGCACAGCCGGCCGCGGTGGACGATGTGGGCCTCGGCATCCACCTCGCGGGGCTTGACACAAAAGAGACAGCCCTCTGGCAGGGGCTCGTGGCCTCGCAGATACGCCAGGCGCCAGGGGGTCCACAAGTGGCTCATCGCGCATGATTGTACACCCAATCGCCGTGGTAGGCAATTCACTACCGGACACTTTCTGACAACTGAGGCATGAGGGAAGGGACCCTGCTTCAGCCGCGTCGAGCGGGACCGCAAGTGATGGTGTATGCCCGAAAGGGCCAACAACACCCATAGAAAGCTTACGAGAAGGTCAGTGCAGACTATGCCTGAGAGCCAAGCGGAGACAACACTTGACGCTGGCCTGATGTGGCAGGCTATGTAATGCGCAAGGTGAGAAGGCGGACGCCAGCCCGCCGCGCCGTTAGCGCGCCTATACTATTCCAGCGAAAAACTGTACAAAGCATACACATGACTTTGAGTGAAGCCGAGCTTCTCTGCCAATCGTGCCGAGGCTGCGTTCTCAGCCATACAATCCCAATGAGGCTGGAGGCGCCTCTCAATGCACTCTTCGATAAAAGCTTGAGCCACTATTTCAGCATACCCTTTTCTACGGTGCGTCACTTTTGTTTCGATGTCAATCCCATGGATATTCCCTGCCACGAAACCAGAGCAACACAGGCTGGCGATCTCTTCTCCATCCGCAAGCACATATCCCAGGCCGGTGTTCAAGAATGCATCCACACTGCCCCAAAACTGGGTCAATTTAGAAAACAGGAACTCCTTGTTGCCCACTGAAAGATCGACAAGTAGATGTGGATCGACTCTTTGTAACTTGCAATCACCAACCGCCTTGTGCTGCATCACTGACTCGTGCTTGGTTGGCTTTAGCGTGTAGACCCATTGTTGACTGCTTTCAAGATTCCGCGTCTGAAAAACCTTCTCAATAACTGGATTCCAGCTTTCGTCGCCACTGATCTCGAACCAGGCTACCCCCAGATCGTGTAGGCGTGGCTTGAGCACCTGCTCGGTGTGGACATTGAGTTCTTCAAGGAATATTGCGCTGTTTGCATCTCCAACCAAGTAAAAGCCTTCAATGCCTCGAGCCCACACCAATGCAGCCCTTGGCGTGTTCAGATCATCCACAAACACCCAGCCTGGATTGTTGCCCTCGATAATGGCCAGGGCTTCTGGGAATAGGCAGTCTATAGCAAGAACACTGCTGCTTGGTTGTTTCAACTCGTGGATCATTTTCGAAACTTGCCTCGTGGGCAAGATTTATCTTTTTCTCTCATAATGATTAAGCCACTCTTGTAACTGAATTGTACTCTCACTTGAGGATTAGGGCAAAACCACGTGTGGGGAAACGCGCCGCGGGCTGAGCCAGGGGCAGTCCATTTATGCACGTGAAACGTCATCCGGTCCGGGGTGAACGGCTGTTGAGCGGGCCAGATGCTGGGCGAGGAGCCTCTCCGGCCGGCGTGACAGCCTGGCGCAGCCCGTTTTGCGGCCGCCAGGCAGGCACAAGCGCGGGTGCAGGGAAACGGCGCCCGCGCCCTCGAGGTGGAGAGCCGGTTTGTGTGCAGCAACGCGGCTCACGTAGGAAGATGCTTACGTTCCGGTACAGGAAGCGGTCAGAGTTGCGGGTTTACCGTTTTCGGTGTACCCTCTCACCGACGTAAAGTCACAGTTGTCCAAGTACCCGGCAGTTCGTTGGGACTGCACGCGACCTTGCCGCCCAGCCCTCGTCCGAAGACGGCTTCGGGTGAACGGGTCGCACCCAACCAGTTGAAGCTGACGCACAAGACAGAACGTAATTTCGCGAGACGACGCCCAGGTTAGTGGGGTAGATTTCGCATACCTACGGGGTGTGCGCAGCCTAACCTAATCGGTAGGCGCAACTTCTGAGACAAACGGATGTGTGCAATGAAAGCAAAACGCCTCGTCCCAATGATGGTAGCCCCTCTGCTGGGGCTGGTCGTGGCTCTGGCCTTGATGTTGACAGCGGGCCAGAACGCTCGAGCGAACCCCACCACAGTTTACGTTGACCGCGACGCCCTCGGCCTAACCCACGATGGTCTCTCCTGGACCACGGCCTTCACCAATGTGCAGTCCGCCTTAGTCATCGCGCTCCCCCACAATGAAATCTGGATCGCCACGGGCGTATACACCCCCGGCCAGGTCATCACATTCACTGTGGTAATCACCAACACCGGCCCAGGCCTCACCAATGGCCTGATCTCAGATACTTTACCCGCTGGCCTGAATTTCCTTGGCCCCATCGTCCTCGACCCGCCGGACACGGGTGTGGTCGGGATTGTCCCGCCTATGCTGGCTTCCAGCCTGATCATCTCTGCCCACAGGCAGGTCACGCTGACCTTCCCGGTGAGCATCTCCCTGAGCTTGGTTGGCGGCACGCCGATCACCAACACGGCCTGGTTGACGAGCGCCGAAGTGGTCACGCCTAAGTCGGCCAGCCTCACCATCACCATAATGGAGGCCCAGTATTTAACCTACTTGCCATTGGTAATGCGCGACTATCAGTAATCGGAGCAACGCCGGAGCAGGCCGTGGCCTGCTCCAACGTCCAAACACTCAAATGGCGAATTGCGCCTAACATCGCGCTGGTGTGCCTTGCAAAGTCATCGTCGGCTAACCGGCAAGTCCGGTCGTGGGCGCGGCTCAGCTATGCCGTTAGTGCGCCCCGAAGAAGGTGCAGGAGGTGGTAGATGATTACTCACATCTGGGCGGTTACTCTCACCGTCTCCGATCTCGAGCAGGCAGTGCGCTTCTACGAGAACATGCTGGGTCTGACCAAAAAGTACCAGTTGACACAGATCGACTGGAAGCGTTATTTAGCAGCGGCTGCACCCCGGTGAGAGAAGAGTCAGGTTCTTATGGATTCTCTGACTACTCAAACCCCCCCGCCCCTGCACATCTTTGGGCGTAAGTTGGTGGCCCTGCCGGGCACTACCTCAACCAACGACGTGGCGAAAGACCTGGCCGCGCAAGGCGCACCCGAAGGTACGGTGGTCGTGGCCGACGAACAAACGGCCGGTCGAGGCCGCCTGGGACGGCGCTGGCTGGCCCCTCCAGGCACCTGCCTCCTCTGCTCGATCCTCTTCCGCCCTGCCCTGGCCCCCATCCAGGCCCAGCGACTGACAATGCTGTGCGCCCTCGCCGCCGCCGACGCAGTGCAAGAGAGCACCGGGCTGCAGGTCTGGCTCAAGTGGCCTAATGATCTCGTGGTCAAATCGCAAATCGCAAATGGCAAATCAGCAAATCAGCAAATCGGCAAATCTCCGTCCTCCATTCTCCATCCTCCATTCTCCATCCTCCATTCTCCATCCTCCATCCTCCATCCTCCATCCTGGAACAAACTGGGGGGGATCCTGACCGAGACGGGGATCATTGGGGAACGGCTGGAGTTTGTCGTCGTCGGGATTGGAGTCAACGTGAACGTCGAGCCGGATATGTTGCCCTCGCTGGCCCCCGACGCCACCAGTGTCCTGGCCGAAGTGGGGCGATCGGTGGACCGTGTTGCGTTGCTGGCGGCCCTCCTGGCTGGCGTCGAGCGGCGCTACGCCGCGCTGCAGGCTGGCGAGAACCCGCACCCTGAGTGGGCCGCCCGGCTGATGACACTGGGCCACATGGTGGAGGTAATCACCTCTGTAGGGGCGGGTCTTGCACCTGCCCAGATTGAGACTGGCCTCGCGCCTGCCCGTGGCGTGGCCGAGTCTGTGGACGAGGACGGCGCGCTCCTTCTGCGCATGCCTGACGGAGGGCTCCAGCGCTTCCTGGCCGGGGACGTGACGCTGGCGCACCGTTAAAAAAAGAAACCAGGTTTTCCTGTAAGCGAAGCGGCAAAACCTGGTTTCTGCCGCCTCAGCACCCCCGCCGCGACTTGAACGCGGGCCACCGGCTCCGGGGGCCGGTGCTCTATCCAACTGAGCTACGGGGGCACGCACCTATGCTCTGGTATAATTCTACCACACACGTACCAATGATGCAAGTTCCTGGGTCTGTCTGAACAACCAGGACCTTCCGGGATTCCTGAAACCCGTTTTCTAGAAGCAAACGAGTTTCTTGCCTGGGCGTAATATGCTTTGTAATGCTCGTCTGCTACAATCAGTGTGTACCGAACGACCTGGAAGGAGGACGTACTGTTGACTTTCCTGCAGATTTGGTTATACTGGATACAACAAACAGAACCCACGTTGAGCGCTTGCCCGGGCATGGCCCAGGCGAGCAGAGAGTTGTATTCCGGTACCTTGTGTTGACAGCACGTGTGTACCTGCCAGCAGCGGAAGGGAAGGGGGGTGGTGAGCGGCAGGCCTGATTGGGCACAAGGCCGTCTGTGGAATAAATGAACGGCGAACAGCAGATTCTTGCATTTGGGGGGAGGGTGTGAGTATGGCCACGAACCAACCAACGTATGATCTAGGTGCGCTGTTTGGCGCAGCGTTACAGGCCTTGACGGCTCACCGCCAGGAGGTCAATGACCTCGATGGGTACAATGGCAACCATGGCGATAACATGGTCGAAAACATGCGTCTGATCACAGAGTCGCTCCAGCAGAGGCGTTCGCAGCCGCCTGCCAAGGCTCTCAAGTACGCCAGCAAGCGACTCCAGGCGGATGGGCGCGGCGGCACTAGCCAGTACTACGCCAGGGGGCTGAGCAAGGCGGCCGAACAGCTCCAGGGCCAGCCTGCGCTGGACGGCGCGGGCGTCGTATCGCTGGTCCAGTCGCTGCTGGCCGCGATTCCGTCCCAGGGTAATGAGCCACAACCTCAGCCTGGCGGCAGCATCCTCGAACAGGTTCTGGGGCTGGCCGGTGGGCAACCCACGCAGCCCAGTAGGCCGCCTGCGCAGCCTGGGCCGCAGGACAGCGGGCTGGACCTGGGCGACGTGTTGAGTGCGCTGGTGCCTGCCGGGCTGGCTTTCTTGCAGGCGAAACAGGCCGGCGCAGACACGGCCTCGGCTGCCGGGCAGGCCTTGACGAGCGTCCTGACGGGCGGGCAGGTGAATCCGCTCCAGGCAGGCAACCCCCGCGCCGCGGCCGGAGGCCTGATCGCGCAGAGCATACTTCAGGCAGTGATGGGCCGCCGGTAGGACGTCTACCCGACGGCCGTGACCTGACAGGGTTTCCAAACGGACGTATGTGTCATCCGCCCTGCCAGGTCTCCGAGTAGGAGTAAAAGGAGAAACAGACGGTGGCGAAGAAAAAGGGAATTCTAGGTCAGGCGATAGATGCACTGACCACTCGTGACGAGGTCCAGGCTGCCGAGGAGGCCAAGAAGGAGGCCGAAGCTGCACGCGCCCAGGCCTCCCGTGAGGCCGCCGCCAGGCAGGCCGCCGAGTCCAAGGCCATGGCTGCCGAGGCCAGGGCCAAGGCCGCCCAAGCCGAGGCCGAGGCTGCCAAGAAGGCTGTGGCCGAGGCCAAGGTGCAGGCCGAGCGGTTGGAGCGGCAGGCTGAGGCAGCCGCCTACCGCGAGAGAATGAAGGCGGAGATGGAGCGCCAGGCGGCAGAGCGCAAGGCGCGCGAGGAAGCCCAGGCGCGCGTGTACGTGGTGAAGGCAGGCGACAGCCTGAGCAAAATCGCCAAGGAGGTCCTCGGCGATGCGCGTCGCTGGCCGGAGATCTTTGAGGCCAACAAAGATCAGATCAAGGATCCGAACCTGATCCGTCCGGGTCAAGAGCTCAAGATCCCACCCAAATGACGCGAGGAGTACATAATCATGGCGAAATTGGAGATCATCGAGGGCATTGGTCCGGTTTACGCGGAGAAACTGCGCGCGGTGGGTGTTCGCAGCTTGAACGCGCTACTTCAGGCCGGCGCGACCCCCCAGGGACGCAAGGAACTGGCAGAGAAGACCGGGATTGGCCACGAGTATGTCCTGGACTGGGTCAACCGGGCCGACCTGATGCGCATCACCGGAATCGGCGAGGAGTACAGCGATCTGCTGGAGTGGGCGGGGGTAGACACTGTGCCCGAACTGGCCCAGCGCAACCCGGACAACCTCCACCAGAGAATGCTCGAAGTGAACGAGGAGAAGCGATTGGTCCGCCGGCCGCCCACCCGCGACATGGTCGCGCGTTGGGCTGAGCAGGCCAAGACCCTCAAGCGGATCGTCTCTTATTGACGCCGGTCGCGTTCTCCAGAGAAGACCGCGTCATCGCGTTGGCTGAAGAGCAAGCTCGATAGACGACCGCCCCACCAGCAACGGTCGGGGCGGTCCTTGTGTTTGAGGGTAGGAATCCATCACGCTTACAACCGCAACTCCAGGTGAATCTCGTCCCGCACCGGGATGCTGGCAAAGCCCGTCTCAGTCCCGTTGTGGTGCTCCAGCAGTTTGCCCACCAGCACCTCGGTGATCGTGAAGCCAAACTGTTGATAGAATCCCAGCGCGGGCAGGTCGTCGTTCGTCGTGGCGACGATGATCCGCCCCGCGCCCTCGGCGCGCACCGTCTCGATCACCGCTTTGATCAACTCGCGCGCTGCGCCCCGCCCCTGCCAGCGGAACAGGACGTTGAGCATGACCAGGTTGACTGCATCCCCTTCACGGGCGTAACTGGCCAGGCCGACGACTTCGTCCACATCGCAGGCTACGTAGGCCGGCAGTGTATCTACCTGGTAAGTGCGGCCAAAGCACTCCGTCTCGACCTCGCCCCAGAAATAGTTCGCCAGTTCGGCGATGCGCGGGCGGTCGGCCGTTGTGGCGGGCCGGATGGTGAGCGGCGGCCGCGGCGCCTCTTCCCGCGGCCCAGTCACCTCCAGGTGGGCGTGCACCGGGCACAGGTATGCGCGGCTCGTGCGGTCGTAATAGATCGCGTTGGCATCACAGTAGGTGCACAGCTTCATCTTTACTCCTTCGATATGCAGTGCTACAATTATATCACATGAGTATAGCGCGGGACGGCACTCTCAGAGTTTCACTTGCGTTACAGGTATGTTTCAGACTGGCGACTATCCACTTGTAACCTGGCGGCTGCTCCGCCTGGGCCCGGCCGACGGAGCGACCCACATGGCGAGGGACGAGGCGATCCTGAAGGCAGTTGCGGCAGGGTCGGTCCAACCCACGCTATGTTTGTACGCCTGGGAGCCGGCGTGCCTGTCGCTAGGCCGGGCGCAGCCACTGTCCGACGTTGACTTGCCGGCACTACAGGCCGCTGGCTTCGACCTGGTGCGCCGGCCCACCGGCGGCAAGGCCATCCTTCACGTAGATGAACTGACCTATAGCGTGATCGCGCCGCAAGCGGCTCCTCACGTGGCCGGGGGCATCGTGGAGAGTTACCGTCGCCTCAGTGCGGGGCTGGTGCGTGGATTGGAGCGGCTGGGCGTCGTGGGCCTCGTCGCCGACCGGCGCGTGAAAAATCGCCGCCTCGAAGGAGCCTGCCCTGAGCCTGTCGAAGCGCGTCACCCTGAGCCTGTCGAAGGGTCTCGCTCTGAGCCTGTCGAAGGGCCGGTCTGCTTCGAGGTGCCTGCCGATTACGAGATCACCGTTGGCGGGCGGAAACTGGTCGGCAGCGCGCAGATGCGCGCCGAAGGCGTGGTGCTCCAGCACGGCGCACTGCCGCTGTATGGCGACATCACCCGCATCTGCCCGCTCCTGGCCACACATCCCGCCCCCGCCCGCGTGCGCGCCCGTGCGACGACCGTCGAGGAGGCGTTGGGCCGGCCGGTCACCTGGGACGAAGCCGCCGCTGCGCTGGCCGCCGGCTTTGCCGAAGCGCTGAACCTGCACCTGGCCCCAGGCACGCTCACCGACGAAGAGCAAACCTGGACAGAAGCATTGCGAGCCACCAAATACGCAACCGACGCATGGACCCGCCACATTTGACCACCCCGCCCACCCATGTTATACTCACCCCACCAAAACAACCCAACACGCAACACGTAACACGCATCACGCATCACGTTTCACGCATGATCATCGGCGCCTGTACCGTCGAATTGCATCTCCCCGGCAATGGCTCGCTGAAAGGCAAGCGCAGCATCCTCAAGCCGCTCCTGGCTCACCTGCGCCGCGAGTTCAACCTGGCCGCCGCCGAAGTGGCCCACCACGATGCCTGGCAATCGGCCGAAGTGACGTTCGTCACCGTCGCCAACGACCCCGGCCATGTCCACACCGTCCTGGAACGGGCCGTGCATTGGATTGAGACCCACCATCCCGAAGTACAGGTCGTGGATTGGGAGATCGAGATCCTGTAAAGAATGCAGAATGGAGAATGGAGGTTTTGTGATGAAGATGACGTTGCCTGCACGGCCGCTGTTCTCTTTATCTGCAGTTGTACGGTCGCACGGCTGGGTGAGCCTGGTTTCCTTTGGCACGGATGATCGCACTGGGGGGCTTGTGCGCGTCGAACGGCTGGCCTCGGGGCGGGTCGTCGAGATGCTGATCCAGGAAGTGCCCGGCGGCGTGAGCGTCGAGGTGCCCGACCCGTTGGACGAGGCCGAGCGCGAAGAAGCTGCGCGTAAGGTGGAGTGGATGCTGGGGCTGGGCCTGGATTTCTCCACTTTCTACGCGCTGGCGCGTAAAGAGCCCTGCCTGGCGCACGTCGAAGCGCGGGCACAGGGACGTATCCTCCGCTGTCCCACGCTCTTCGAGGACGTCGTCAAGACGATCCTGACGACCAATACGCGCTGGAGTGGCACCATCCGCATGGTCGAGGCGCTGGTTGCGCAATTCGGTACCCCTCTGCCGGCAGACCCCGCCCGCCATGCGTTTCCGACCCCTGCTCAGTTGGCGGCCACGGACGTGGAGACGCTGCGCCCGGCCGCGCGGCTGGGTTATCGAACGCCATACATCCTGGAGTTGGCGCAGGCTGTGGCTTCGGGCGTGCTCGACCTGGAGGCGCTCAAGACAGCCGATATCCCGACCCCCGAATTGCGCAAGCGCTTGCGGACAATCAAGGGGGTGGGAGACTATGCCGTGGCCTGCCTGCTCATCCTGCTCGGTCGCTACGACGCCGTCCCCGTGGACTCCTGGGCGCTCACGCTCGTCTCGCGCGAGTGGTACGGCGGTGCACCGGTGGAGCGGGCGCAGGTCGAGGCGGCCTTCGAGCGTTGGGGGGAATGGAAGGGGCTCGCGTACTGGTTCTGGGATTGGTCGCACACGGGTTGATGTGTCATCCGGTTTGTTCACATTCCCTGGCTTGGTAAAAGTCGGCATCCTCTTTACGATAACCGTCCGTTTGTGGTTCGGTTGGCAGGCCACTCCAGTCAAGGGGGCCTGTAATTGTGAGGTGCTCGATAGCGCGGTCCTGCAAGTTGACTCTCAGCGGTGTAGACAAGGTATGGCTAATGGCTGCAAAGTAAATCTTGCTTCTCTCCTGAATAATAATGTCTCTCAGAAAAGAACTCTGGATGCGTGTGTCGTCTTTGACTTTCACTGTACCCGAGAGGCAGCTCATTTTTACTTTTACAACACCAAACAGACTGATCGTGTTGTCGCCTGAGCGAGCCTCCAGATCCTGGTCCCACAACTTTTCAAAGAACCTGATGACCTCTGTAAGTGGCCCGTTTACGAACAAGTTTCGTGCTTTTTCCTCATCGGCGGCACTCAGAGGCCAACCTAATAGCGAGAAACCAAGGATCTCCGCACCACGCGTCGTTTCTACGTGGGAGCCAATGAATACATCGCCCCACCACCTTTTGTTAAACCGGTAGGCTGTGCTGATAACTCCACCCCCGTCACGCCCCAGGCTATTGTAATGGCCGATTCTAATCCTGCCGCACGGGAATAAGCAATTAATACTCAATCCACGATGTAATTCATTGTGATTGCCGATCTGTACGACCTGCCTGCCAGGATTATGAATACTGACACCATCTACCACATTATGGTTGCCAATAGCCACCTGCCCTTCGTTGTCACCGGCGAGATCCCGAATTCTGTTTCCGCTCCCCAGGACCAGATGGTCCAGCAAAACGGTTCCGCTGACAGAATTGTCCTGCCCAATGACGACATTAGAACCAGATATTTGGGCGCCATCAAGGATGGTTCCAGCACCTACGCTGACGCTCTCTCCATCTATGACTGTACCATTCTTGACAACGACGTCACGGCCAATTCGGGTGCCCCTCTTGATTTTGGCAACGGGGGTGTCCAACGTAAAACCGTGTTGGAGAGACAGATCAATGAGTTCATCAGGGCTATAGTATCCCTCTTTCAGCAAAGACCAACTGGTATACGCCCAGGCTCGCTCGGCACCGGTTGATTCGTTGATGCGCGCGCGGTATGCTTCGATCATCCAGCCCACATCGCCTGCCTCATACTTGGCTTTATCGCTCATCGCTATCCCTCGCTTGCGGTGCTACTAAGTAGTCGTTCAAAAATAACTTCGTATTTTGGTATAATACCCTCACATTGAATCAGAGGGGATTGGGAATGTCAGAAAGAACTGTGCATCAATGTGGATGTCCGAATTGTCAACAGCCTGGCGACCATCCAGACAAGGAATTGCATCACCAAATGAACTTACTTCTCAGCCGCCTGGATGAACAACAACGACGATGGTATGTCGCTCTGGAGGCGAAGAAGCTGGGCCACGGAGGCGTTACGTTACTGTTCCAAATCACAGGGATGAGCGTGGACACCATTCGGCGCGGGCGTGATGAACTGGACGAGGAGTTGAACAGTCGCCCGGTTGACCGTGTGCGCCTGCCCGGCGGCGGACGGCCTCGGGTTGAAAAAAAAAGCCAGGCATCGAACAGGCGCTAGAGGAACTGGTCGAAGACGAGACAGGTGGCAATCCAATGACCGCCGAGAAGTGGGTACGCAGCACTTGGCGTCAATTGAGCGAGGCATTGAGCGCATCAGGCTTCGCCGTGGGGTACGTGACGGTGGGGCGCTTGTTAAAGAGCTTGGGCTTCTCATTGAAGGGCAATCGGAAAGAATCCACGGGCCCAGCGCATCCAGACCGAGACCGTCAGTTCCGCTACATGGCACGGGTGAAGAAGTGCTTTGTGGCGGCTGGTCACCCAGTTATCAGCGTGGATGCCAAGAAAAAGGAGTTGATTGGCAACTTCAAGAACCCTGGACGCACTTGGTGTCGAGAGGCAGAAGAGGTAAATGTCCACGATTTCCTCCAGGATGCTGAGGGACGAGCCACTCCTTATAGCATCTATGACATCACACATAACCTGGGATACGTCGCGGTAGGGACTTCTGCTGACACATCCGAGTTCGCGGTCGATGCCATCTGCTGGTGGTGGGAGTTGGAAGATCGGCCCACCTTTCCTGATGAGAGCAAGCTGCTGATCTTCGCGGATGCTGGCGGCAGTGATGGCTGTCGCTTCCGGCTATGGAAGAAGCAACTTCAGGAACAGGTTGCGGACCGCTTGGGTATCGAAGTGATGGTATGTCACTATCCCACCGGGGCTTCCAAGTGGAATCCTGTCGAGCATCGCCTGTTCAGCTACATCAGCTTGAATTGGGCCGGTAAGCCATTGCGTTCCTTCGAGGCCATGCTGAACTACATCCGGGGCACCACGACGGAAACCGGGCTCCAGGTTGAGGCCTGCCTGATGGATCGCGAGTACAAGAAAGGTGTCCAGGTCTCGAAGCAGGAGATGAATGCCTTGAACTTGCACCGCCGAAGGATTTGTCCCAAGTGGAACTATGTTATCAAGCCACGCTTTGTGTCACCGTGATTGGATTGTAAAAGTGCGAAGTTGTTTTTGAACAGGTACT
>Ga0172364_10002990_pt1 | contig 13477 bp, 13 predicted proteins | sample LakKivSesite10cm_FD_114545 | JGI IMG/M metagenome (GOLD analysis project Ga0172364, IMG submission 114545) | Sediment microbial communities from Lake Kivu, Rwanda - Sediment site 10cm | ecosystem: Environmental > Aquatic > Freshwater > Lake > Sediment | place: Rwanda: Western Province, Lake... | reverse complement strand
CTCGAGATAGTCCCTGAGCAGATCACCCTCTATCTTGGGCGTGAAACCGAGATCGCCAGCAAAGGCAACTAGCATCACTGCCCTGAAAAAGCGACTTTTCTTTATCTCAAAGGCTATGGCCTCATTCATGCACTGCTCGAAAGACTTGCCCTCTTGGAAAAAGAAAAGTGACTCATTGAGCTGCTTGATCGTGAACCCGTACAAATCGAACGTTTTTCCCGAGAAATCTCTAAATTCTCTGCTCTTGTTCGAGGTTCCGTTGAGAATGCCCAAAATGTACTCCTTGGACATCTTGACTAGGCTTTCCTCCGCCAGACCGCAAGCGCAGGACGTCATCAAGGCGATCCACAGCGCTAGGCTCTTCATTTGCGCCTCCTTTGGGCATGACGCTACCAAAGGCCCAACCCCGCGTCAAGGACTTTTTTGTGCTTTTTGCGAGCAGGGAAGGGAAAGGACGCCGTGGCGGCGCATCTATAGGCATGGGATTGCGCTATTGGATCAAGTCACAATTGTCCGCCACTGCTGGATATCCAATCCAGCAGCTGAAGCTTCGCAAGGGGGCCATAACCGAACACGTTCCGCAAGAGCAGGAGCTGAGGGTCGAGCCAGACGACATCAAAATCGTACGCGTGATCAAGTCCAACAAGACGGCTCGGTGGCTACGTGGCATATGCAAGTTTGCAAAGCCCACGGGAAAGAAAGACACGGCTTTGAAGTCTTGGCTTCGCAGGATCATCATCGCCTCGTACGAGGAGTATGAGAACATCGTCTTGGAAAAGGCCCAAGGTAACCCATACCCATTCAGGAAGTGGTTCGACCAGAATGGCAGGGTCTACATCCCGTTCAAAGCAGTGGTCAACCCTAGTCACGATGATAAAGACGTGATGGACTTCCTGCAATTAAGGGGCTACAAAGTCGTGGACTACGCGAAGGGACTTTGCCAGCCAGCCTCTGGGGGTAACCAGCAAAAGATAGGGCGAGTTTTACAATCCTTCCTTACGAACATCGAGAAGGCCCAGCATGAAGGCAAGCCTTACTTCGAGGACGTGGATTACGTACGCGAAATGATAAAGAACTTCAACACTTCACAGGCTAGGGCTGGTGGAAAGGGTGACTACAGCATCGTCATCTCGCAAAATCCAAAAGACGTGGCCATGATGAGTACAGATCGCGGCTGGACAAGCTGCATGGAACTTGGCAAGGGGAGCCACCACCAAGACGTATTCTGCGAGGTCGCGGAGGGAGGGCTGGTCGCCTACCTGATCAAGTCATCAGACATGGAAATCACGAAGCCAGCGGCCAGAATACATATCAGGCGATTCGACGACTCGTTCGGCAGGAGCCTCGCCATCCCAGAGGATGCCGTTTATGGAACCGACGTCCCAGGTTTCAAGGAGGCGGTTAAGAGCTGGCTAGATCGGCAACAGACTGGCATGCCAGGCGGCTTGTATATGAGGAGGGGCGGAGAGTATTCGGACACGTTCGGGAAATCTATGGTCGTACTGCCGCGCAAAGAGGAAGAAGTCGTACAGTGGCTCAGGAAACAAGTCGACGCGCCAACCCCATGGGTCGTGGAAGACCAGTTCGACGAAGAACAGGCCCCAAATTACCACGGAAGGAAGATCTTCAAGAACGAGAAGGAGGCCCGCGATTTTGTCGCCGAAAACGACAGTTCGTTTGAGCGTGAGGAGATGGACGAGATTGAGGGCAATAGTGACGAGCCGAGGTGGTCCGAGGAAGACGAGTCTGGAAACTACGTCATGAAACGCTTCACCGTGACCCCAGAGCGCAGGGATTATGCCGATATGATGGCTGACGAGGCCGCCCTTGAAATCATGGCCAATCCAAACAAGTACGCGACCACCCAAGAGGGAGTCAAGCAGTTACTCGAAGAGGTCAAAGATTACGTCTTTTCCAAGAAAGAACTTGTCTACTCGACGCTGTCTGACCAGTTCATCAAACAGTACCCACAGTTCATAACCGAGGACGACGCTTCAAAGTTCAACGAAGAAAAACTCATCAAATGGATTGAATCGTTGCCAGAAGAGCAGAAGGAAGGCCCACGCAACAACTTTAAGGCTGGCCTGATAAAGGACGCCGCGCTTGGTTGGATATCGTTTGATGACGGGGAGATCAAGGAGGCCCTGCAAAGGATAGAAGAGCGCAAGATCGCTGGGGTTGAGGACGAGATGTTTGTGGCAAACGACGATTTGGCGCAGGCCTTGTTTAGAAAGATCTATGACGTGGTTCTAAACCCAGCGTCTAGGGTCTTTGACAAGAAGATCCCAGCCGACCTTTCGAGCGCCATTTTGAGGATTCCATCCATACTCCAGTCGAAGCTCGGAGAAAACTACAACGACCAGGTCAAGGACAGGGTGGAAGGCCAGATCGTACATGTACTAGGCCTAGCCGAAGTGGACACCCCAGAGTTTGTCAGACTGATCGCTACCATAATCCCGAGGCTAAGGCCATCCATCTACCGCAGCAGTACATTGATCAGCGCCCCGCGCCTGTGGCAATACATTGTCGGGCATTTGGGGAAGAAATCCAGCGGGGTTGACCTCACGGAACTTGGGATCCCCATCGCCAATATAGGTCGGACTGCCATGTCCTTGGTTCCACTTCTGGAAGAAAAGCAGGGACAAATCAGCGCCATCTACGAAAACCTGATCAACGGTATTACTCCAGAACAGATATCACAAAACAACTGGAATGCAGGTAGCCTTGAAGACTATAAGGTAAGACTAGAAAACTGCGCGATTAAAGACGTCAGGAACTACGACTATGTAATCGACTCAATCAAAAAGGGCCAACTCTCGGACATCGAGTTCGTTCACTGGTTATAGACTATTGATCCTTCTCGATAACGTTTTTGAAGGAAAAAATCCATATAGCGCCCTGTGTTATGGCGATGATCAGAACGATGGTCACGTAGGCCCACGGCGACGGCTCGATCTCGAGATAATCGAACTTCGACCAGTCCTTTATCTGGTAGTTGGCCGCGACCTCCTTCTCGATGGCTGGGAGCGTCGCCTCCACGAACCCCTTCTCCAAGACCAGCGACTCAAGGTTACGCTTGCAGATCTCCTGCTCCGTCCAGCCAAAGGCCTTGACCCAGAACGGCTTCTCTGGAGCCCCGCCGAAACATATCACCAGATCGTTCTTCTTCCCGCCGAGCCACGCTGCTTCTTGGTACTGGGCCATGCATGAATCCCCATCCCCCTCGGTGGCGAACCCGCAGGCTATGAGGTTGACCTTCTTCGCCGATCCGAGCCTCGCGTTCACCCTGTCCCATTCCAAGATGGGAACCTTCAGGCCAGCCGTACCCAACAGGCGCGGCGAGTCGCGCCAACCATCACAACGCGGGTACTCGAATACCTTTGTCCCTGGCGGGACCTTCGCGTAGGAGAACAACGACGGGGCGCTCTTGATCCTGTTCGTCCAGCTCTTGGTCGTGGTGGTCGGGTAGATGATGCACGTCTTGTTCACCGCGACGTAGATGTTGGGGTCTCCACCGTCGAAGCCTCCCTTATGTCCATCCCTAGTGGCAACTTCTCCAAATCCCTTGGCCACGTTGTCGTATTCAGCCCTCGTGATGTCATAGGTCTTGTCGAGCGTGTCGCATGCGTCCCAATACTGCTCATGAGTCCTGTGTCGCGTCTCATAATGGCTGAAGACACGTTCCGAGGTCGTGTGTGTTCTTCCCTTGGAATCAGTATGCGTCCTCCTGACGGTCTTGTAAATGGCAACCTTATACTCTTCAACCCACTCGGGATGGAACGTTGCTTGGACGATGTACCCAGACCACGTCTCCTCGTCCGTTGTCATTCCCCACACCAGACACAGATGCCAGATGAAACAGGCCACGACGGCTAGGCCAAACGACAGCATCCATTCCCACCAGACAACCTTCTTGGAGTAGATCCAAGCCCAAAGCCCTCCCACCAAGGGGAGGGCGCAAAGAAGATAGCAGACCCACATGTCAGTTCGCCTTTTCCGCAGGAAGTTGTTGCCCGCAATCAGGACACTTTCTCGGATTCTCGGCTAGGGGCTCGTAGACGATCAGGAACGCGGTCGTCGATCCGTGAGAGGCTTTGTCAATTGGCGAGATGCAGGTGATTCGGATGTTCCTATGAGACTCAAGCCACGGCTTCAGTTCCTTGTAGGAGATGGTTACCACGGCTTGCCCATAGTCAGTCTTGATATTCAGAGGGACGAAGACCGAACCGTTGTCGTTGTCAATCCCACCGCTAAGAATGCCGTTGTTGTCAGGCGCTGAACACCCGAAGAGCCCAAAGGCGATGAGAATGGAAAACCCAGCGAAAAACAAGGCAAAGGTCTTGCAGGCGGAATTGCTCATGTCACTTGCTCCCAAGCTGGGGTTTCTCCACCCGCGTCGGGATGGTTCGATTCCCTGAACCATCCCGCGACTCACGCGCCCGCATGAAGGCGGGCACGAGTATCCCAGCGAGGATCAGGAGGATGGCGATGACGACCAGCAACTCGATCAGCGTGAAGGCTCTTCGCATGGTACTTTCTCCACTGGAACCTGCCTGCGCTGGTCATCACGATGCGACCTGTTGTAGGCGCAGACACCATTGAGTAACAAGGAGACCAGAATGAAGATGATCGCGGCCACGACCAGAACATCGATCAGCGTGAATCCGTTTTTCATGGGAACCACCATCCCTTGCCACCGCGCAACTTGTACAGCCTCCACCTTCGGAATAGACGTTTGACGGCCCTGTCCAGTCGGCGCTTCTGGCGCATTCGATGACCAGCCATCACTTCTCCTCGAGTGGCCCTGCTGGATGCGATCCCAGCTCCCGAGGGCGTCCGCCATTTACCGCCGAGGGCCACCCCATGTCAGCCCTACTTCTCGGCAGGCTTCTTGCGGTCGAACACGCTCGTGTCGTCGTCTTCGCCCGTTCGGAAAGCCTCCTTGGTTCTGCCGCTGGTCACGATCACCACGTCGATCTTGGCCCGTCCCAAGAACCCGAGGATCATGCTGGACGGGAAGGTGTCGATCATGTTGTCATGTTCCCTTTTCATGTCCAGAAGCTCCTTTTGCCGCATGGTGAAGCGGTCGCGGGAGCCAGTGATGATGTTCATCAGGTTGTTGAAGGTCGAGGTATCGACGTTGGGACATGATTCCTTGATCCAGAGGGCCAGCGCCCCCTTCTGCCCGCCTTCTCCAGCGCGGGCCTTAGCATGATCCACGAAGATCTGGCGGAGTGCCTCCTTCTGCCCGTCGGTCACCTCTGCCGACTGTTTGATCTTTTTCCACATGGCGTCATATTCATTGGTGTTGTCGGTCTGCTTCGCGGTGATGGCGTTGCGCAGCCTGGCCTCCTTGTTGTTCACCCCGATCGCGTAGACGGCGAGGATGAGCAGAACCAGGGCCAACGACCCGCCGACGACCAACGCGATGATCCATCCCTTACTCATTTTCGTATCCTTTCTTCCTAGTACCGAACTGGCCTAAATGGCCACGCATACACATAAGCAATCCTATCAGATCCTTTCGGGTAGTCAAGGGAATGGCACGGTCTCGGGCTACTCAGACAGGGAGGACCCTCAGATGACTTGGCGGGTCGGGAACTTCTACTGGCGTCGGGATGGCGGCGTCGCCATGTTCCACGGTCTGTCCATGAACATGCCCATCTTCTTCCATCCAGACTTGGCGGAGGCCAAGATGCCCTCGGCGTTCATAGCCCACGAGTGGAACGGCAAGGTTTCCTGCGCCCACGCCATCAGGCCGTACTGCCGCGATTACGACGTAATTTCAGATGACTCTGACACTTGTGTTTGCGATATTATGGAAGGTAGGAACTGTTCTTGGCGGAACTAATATACGAGGAGACGCCCATGTATTTTGAAAAGGATACCCTACTTGTGTTTGCGATATTATGGAAGGGTAGGAACTGTTCTTGGCGGAACTAATATACGAGGAGACGCCCATGTATTTTGAAAAGGATACCCTGCGAAAGGTCGAGTCTCTCGCCAATGACAAGACTTTCGGCTACCTCTTCGACAAGATGCAAACGCAAGACGAGCCCGCCCCTCCAGAGTTGCTCCATAGGCTGGCTCAAATATTCGCCACGGAGATCGGAGCCGCGACGCAAGACCAGTTACAGAAACTAGAGTTCGCGCTAAAGATGGCCGCCTACGCCGCTAGGAGCGACAATGATTAAGACGGCCATGGCCTCGTCCGCTGACCTTCAAAGCCTTACACAGTGGATTTCCACCCCGAGCAATTTTCGTGGGCTCAGAGAGATCCTTGGGAACATCCTTGCCAGCGTGAATTCAGTCGCGGATGTCCTACGCCTGGGCGCGGTCGCCCCCAATAGCCCCATGACCAAACAGAAGGCCGAGGCCATTCTCCCAGACATAAACAACCTAGAGCCATTGAAGAACACACTGGGGCAAATAGCCAACATCGTTAACAACACCAAACTGGAATTTGGCCCGCCATCGGAGAAAGAGAAAAACGCAGAGATCTTGGATTCGATGAGGCTGAAGCCTTTCCTCATGCGTATGATCCACACGATCCAACTTGCCAACGTTACTCCAGAACAGGTTACTAGGATCCAACAGCTGACCCAAGGAAACCTCGCCGAAGAAGTCGTGTCTGAGGTTGACCCGGCCAGGATGCAGGCCTTCCTGAAGCAAGCCATCTACTCCACGGGGAACGACAACAGGAAGACTTTGAAGGTAGTCAGGGAAATCCTCCAAAACGCATGCGACGCTGCCATGAAGAAGAGCCAGCAAGATCCGAGCATCGTACCCGAGATAGAAATACAGACATGGAACCATCCAGACGATGAATACATGGACATCTCGGCCTCTGATAACGGCGTCGGGATGAACTGGGAGGTGTTGTCGAAGAAATTCTTCGTTTACTTTGCTTCGGGGAAAGAGGGCGAGAAGGAAAGCGCTGGAGGATATGGAATCGCAAAGGCCATCATCCAAGAAACACCGCGGCATGGATGGTCAATCGAGTCCAACGGACTGCACGCATCTAAGTTCGACAGGAGCATGTACTTCGCGACCAAAGGCCAACACAAGCCAGCCCCACCACAAATGCAGATAAAGACCTCGGGGACAAGCATCTCCCTGTTTGGCCTCCCATCCATAAGTAGCAGTGAGATATCCTCGATATGCGCGAACTACGCCATCAGCAACGTGAAGATATCCATTAACGGATTAGCCGTGACGCCATCCATCCAGCTAAAGGATGTCACTCCTCTGGACAACGAGTTTTCATCCTTGGCCAAGACGGTCTCCAAAAACGAGATAGAGCAGGAAATCGCTTCCAGCATAGTTTCCAAGACAAAGGAAAAGATGACGACGCCCGTGGGAGCGATGGACTGGGGGAAAACAAAGATCGAGTTCGCCATAAAGCCAGGCAGCGAGTATGGGGGAGACCTGTATGTCCTGCTTAATGGCCAGTTCCAATTCGAGTCGTTAGAGCGATTCCCTCGTTGCGACATCATATGCATGGTGAAGACCACGGCGAGACCCATAGACGACGACTACCCGCTGGATCCGGGCAGGGATTCTTTGAGAAGCCCATTTAAGGAGGAAGTCAAACTAGTCGTCGATTCGGTGAAACAGATACTCGAGATGATAAACGACAACAACCTGTTCAAAAAAGGGCTTAACATAAAGATATACAACAAGAACGCGAAGCCGTTGTCGACCAACGAGGAAGAGGACGAGCGTACCCAGCAGCTCAGGCAAGAAATGCAAAACGCGTATCAGTTCAAGACGGACGCGTTTTCAGAAGACAAGCCGCCAGAGGAAAAGGACCTAGAAAAAAAGAAACTGGCCCAGGACCTGAAGAACGCGGTCAAGACCAAGGGCGGAGACAACTTGCAAGCCGCAATGGTGACAGCCGCCGTCGAGGCCATGGACACAAATAACACCAAGGACACCAGAGAAGAGGTCGACAGGATCATCGAGACCGTCTCTTCTCCCACCGCCATAATCATCCAGCGCAACTTCACGTCACAGGAGATCATCGACGAGAACCCAGACCTCATGAAAAACATGGCTCTTATGTGGCATTCCGTGATACGAAGAACCCTTAGACAGGCGTCGAAGCTGTTCGGCAATCGGAAAAAGACCGTCATTCCTGGCTTGATATACAGCGACGAATGCATCGCCGTCTACATCCCACCAGAGGCTCCGGGATCCCCACACATCATAGGCTTAAACCCATTGGCCGTGACGTCGCTCGTACAACCCGAGCTGATGTCCACTCCGTCCGAAAACATACACATGAAGGAAGTCGAGTTACACGAAAAGGTTGCGGAAAGACCCGACATCCTCATGGTCGACAAGCTAGCCGCCCTGCTACACCACGAGGCGATCCACGAGGTCACACACTTCCTCTTCCCTGACTCTTGGGGCAGCGACAGGTTCCACATGTACGTGTCCAAAATGGAGGGCTTATGCCACTTCCTGTACAAGGACACGAGGAACGATGTCAGAAAGCTCCTCTCCCCGTTCAAGAATGAAAACAAGAAGCTGATGAAGCTCATCCACAGGTTCAGGACTCCAAAAGATCTGGCTGGCGGGCGCAAGAGTTCACAAGTCATGTCCGATGCGGATCAGAAGGCCATTTATGAGGCTTTCACAAAGGGGAATAACTACCGAGAACTTGAAAAGATGTTCAACTTGGCCCCGAGCAACGGGATGAACGCCTACAGGATCGTCCAGAAATACAAGAAGAAGATGGGTCTGGCTTCTTCAGCGAAGGAATGGATCATGGCGCAGTCCCAAGCGAAGACGCGCCATTGGATAACCAGCATCTGTAGGTTAAAATGAGAGCGATCACAATCTGCAACTGGGGCTACCGAGAACTGGCCCACAACCTGAATAAGACGCTACTTCGAGTCAGCGAGCCACCCGCGACCGTATACGTCCCAGACCAAGAAACCAAGTCCTACTTCGACCAACATGGTCTGCCCAGCATTCTCCTAGAAGACTCAACGGTGCCACGCGAAGCCGTGGTATTCTTGGGTCCAGGATTCTCGAAAATGGCCAAGTTCAAGCTCAGGGTCTTGGGGTCGGCCTTGGCAGGATCAGACGAGCCGTTCTTATACTTGGATCCAGACGTCGCCTTCTTCAGGTTCTACCAAGACAGGTTGCCTCCCATAACCACGGACTTCACCGCCCAGCTCAATCCTTGGGGGACGATCTGTACTGGAGTCATGGTCCTCATGCCAAACGAGAGGACACGGGCCGTTTTCCAACTGGATCCCCCAGAGGTCGACAATGACGAGTGGTACGTCCACAAGCGCATCCCGCAAGAGAAATGCACGGTTAGCGGGCTCGATGGCAAGCTCTTCGTGGTGGGGGCCAACCGATGGGTTCCCGAATGCATCTGCTATCACTACAACTTCAGGGTTGGGCTTGACGCCAAGGTATCCTCTATGAAGAAGGATGGCGTCTGGCTGATGTGAGCTATTTCCTGTCCCTTCTGAACATCCCTAGCTCGCTTTTCGGCTTGGCTGGCGGCTTCTCTTCTTTGACCACGACTGGCTTCTGAACGACCTCCGCTGGCTTTGGAGGCTCTGGCTTCGGTTGTTCCACGGGCTTCTGGTAGACCTTGCCCTTAGGAACGTCCAACGGCTCGTCCTTGAACTTCTTCAAGGACGAGGCGGGCGGTGGCAGGGTTCCGCCCTTCTTGACTTGCTTTATCTTGGCATGCTTGCCGTTGTAGAAGTCGTCCTCGTCGCAGTAGCCGACTTGGTACTTGTCGCCTTCCTGGTTCTTGATTTCCTGCGCGACATAGGGGGCGTGATCCGCCTCGAGGCAGATGTAGCAGATCTCCCATTCCTTGCTCGCGCTGGTACGGCCAGCCACTACGACTCTCGGCATGCCTTGATATCCTCTATCAGGTAGTCAACGTCAACCCAGTTGTTGGACTTTGGGTAGATGGCGTCCATCACCAAGTCGCTGATCGGCTTCTTGTCGGCCATCAGGAACGCGCTGGCCCTCGCCAAGGAGCAGAACGTCTTGGCCTTCAGAGCGAAAGCCTTCCTGTCCCCGCTGTCACGGTACTGGTCGACCAAGGGCTTGACAATCTTGACCAGCTCCTCGAACAACTGGCCGTACTGCTCCTCCAGCTTCTGCTTGTACTGCTCTGCGAGGCCCCGAAGTTCCTCCGGGATCTCCCTGAGGCGCTCGGATGGGACCTTGCCGTCCTTCATGCATTCCCACAGGCAGATCGGGCTCAGGTTGGCCATGATCTTCGCGAGCTGGCAATACCAGTCCGTCTTGATCTTGACACGCATCCCGTTATGGAACCTGATGACGAACCCCTCACGCCCCTTCATCTCCTTGGCGATCTTAAGGCAGTCCTCCACCTTGAGGCTCGCATGCTTCTCGACGACGGGCAGACCAGCCTTCGCCGCCCATTCCTCGACCTGTGACCTCGGGTACTCGTCCCCCGTAAGGCGGTTGAACGCCGCAAGAACGTATAGATTTTCTTCGCCGTTGTAGTTGAGGATTATCTTGCTCTCTGGGCCAATAATCTCAAAAACCAGAGTTGTTTCCTCTGGCAGAAAAGACAAGTTTTTAGATCCTATGAACTTGGTAGCCCATGTCGACATTTGAGAATGAAATGAGCCCCTTGAGGCAATGGCAAATTTACCTTTATGCTTGTATAACGTACCAAGGCATCCATCCAATTTTTCAAAGACTTCATATGGCTCGTTCCACGGCAACTTGTCCATCGCTGTTTCTGGACGTTCGGAGAGATTCCAGAATTTGGGGAACGGCCTCGCCACACATTCCCCAGTTTTCACGTTGAAGATGTGACCACGCGAGTTGGCGGTAATGCTGTCCCACGCCCTCTCGAACGTACACTGGTCCGTGTAGGTGTAGACCGCCAGCTCGCCGTCGTCGGTCCTGTCCCCGCGCAAGAGGCCCGCGATCAGGTACTGCTCGCGCTTCATGACCTCTTCGTTCGGCGTGTTGGCCAGCGCCTCCATCTCGGACTGGGAATACTTCTCCTTGGCGCTCGCGAAGTACACGACCTTATCCTTGGACCACCAGCCCTTCAGGTAGCCCCCGAACACGGCCCCGCCGTCCAGATGGCAGATGTTGTTGTAGTTCGGCCCGTCCGTATGCGGATCGTGGCCGAAGAACACCCTTGGCGCGTCCTCTGGCCAGAGCTTGTACCAGAACGTCCCGCCCTCGGAGTCGAAGTAGTTCGCCCCGCCGTAGTACCGCATGAAGATGCAGTCGGACTTGCTCTGCTCCTCGGGGAGCTTCAGAGGGTCGAACCCGCCGTGGACGACATACCCATCAGGGACGCGCAGGATCAGCGGCCAATCCCTGACCCAGTCCGCGACCTCTTGTGGGATCTTCCCGCCGTAGGAATCCACCGTCTTCTGTAACCCATGAGCGATCTTCACTGGCGTCCCACGGAACAGGCGCAGCATCTTGTCCTCGTGGTTACCCATGACGGAGTAGAAATGGGGCAAAGAGCGGACGAAATCCATGACCTCCTTGATCTTCGGCCCTCGGTCGATCAGGTCGCCGACGGAGATCAAGACGTCTTCTTCCTTGTTGAACGAGACTTGGCTCAGCAAGTCCATGAGTTCGTCGAAGCAGCCGTGGATATCGCCCACGACGAGGTAGTTCCGCTGGCCGATCTGCTCCCGAATGTCGGTCACGGGGACGAAGTAGGGGGGCGGTCCGATGACCTCCATCTCGTCTGCCTCACGGCGCGAGGGGGCCTGGAGGCGCGAGAAGTACATGGCGATGGCCTTCTCCGCGTCGTCGGGCTTGAGCATGGGGTGGCCCCGGCGGTTCTTGCAGCGCTTCACGCATTCCACCTTGTCGGTGGTCAGCCACACGATCTTGGTGTGATACCCGGCCTTCTTGGCGGGGACGAGGTAACGGCCACGCTGCGCCTTCTCGGCGTTGATGCGATCCACCACGACCAGCGGCTCTCCCGCGTCGATGGCCTTCTGGAAGACGTCGAGATGCTCCTTGCGCCCCTGATCGTCCTGTGAGACGCGCAGGTAGCCCTTGAGGCTGTTCTCGCAGTAGGTGGTCTTGCCAGAGCCCTGGCTCCCGACCAAGAGGACAAGCTGCTTCATTTTCGTGCCTCCATGGTGATAAATATACATTGACTTTTGGCACATGCAAGGATATAGTACAAGTGAGGGCTAGATTATGGGCGACTACGGGATGGACGAGGACTGGATTAGACTCCGTGGATGCCTGCTCAAAGTGGCCGTCGGCCTCGGACTGGCAGGCGTCATCATCATGTTGCTGAGCTGGATCTACAGAAAGTGAGAGGATCATGGGTACGAACTTCTACCTGAACGAACGGCATGTCGGCAAGCGCTCCGCCGCTGGCTGGTACTGCTGGGATTGCAAGCAGACCCTCTGCGCCGATGGAGAGCATAACGTCCACCACACGAAGCTGGAACCAGACGAAGAGCGCAGAAAGGTCGAGGAAGAACATGTCCGCGCCTGCCGAGGAGGCCTTTCCAAGAGCGGCTTCTCTTGTTACGCGGAGAACATCTGGACCAGACCAGACGTGACGTGGCATTCAAAATGCCCGTCCTGCGGCAAGAGGCCAAAGGAAGAAGAACTCGACCAAGGGGCCGTTGGCCGCGAACTCGGCTTCAACAAGTCTAAGCCCAAGCCCAAAAGGGGCGTGGCAAGCTGCTGCTCCTTCACTTGGGCCATGCCCAAGGAAGAGGCGCTTAGCCTGTCCGAGAATCGCCACTTCCTCGATCGGCTGACGGACGAGTACGGGCGAGAGTACAGCCACAAGGAGTTCCTTGACGTCCTCAGCGAATGCCCAATCGAGTTCGCGGACCTGATCGGGCAGTATTTTTCATGAACTACCGTCAGGCTTACCAGACCTTACTTGTACATCGGCAGGTAGCGGTAGTAGACCTCGAGACACAGGCAGGAGAGTGCCGTCTGGCCAACCCTGCCCCATTCGGTCGAGTAGTCGCCGACTGGATCCCAAGACCCGGCCTCCGCGCCGTCCTTGCGCTGGTTCTCGACGAAGGTCTTCTTCATGGCGTCGTTCCACTTCTTGAACACGTCGCCGCCCTGTTGGAACGTACAAAGCGTTCCATAGTACCAGTAGTACAGATCGGTCTTGCCCTGCCCCCAACCGTCTGGGACGCCGCCCTTGTCTATGAACCACTGTACGCTGGCCTGCAAGTCCTCTTTCTTCCATCCCATGAACTGCCGACACAGGTTGCCGATCGCCGAGAGGCGGTGAGAGGTGTTATCGTGCGCGTCGGTTGGCGTGTACCCGTAGATCGAGGCTAACCCGTAGCCCTTGTCCCCGCCAGCGCCCTTACGCTCGACGCTGTCCAGGAATTTGATGACCCCCTCGAACGCTGTCGTCTCCACCTTCAGTCCAGCGACCTTCGCCGACTTGAGTTGCATGGTGAACCAGCCAGTCACGGAAAGGTCTCCAGCCTGCTTG
>Ga0172364_10002987_pt1 | contig 13482 bp, 11 predicted proteins | sample LakKivSesite10cm_FD_114545 | JGI IMG/M metagenome (GOLD analysis project Ga0172364, IMG submission 114545) | Sediment microbial communities from Lake Kivu, Rwanda - Sediment site 10cm | ecosystem: Environmental > Aquatic > Freshwater > Lake > Sediment | place: Rwanda: Western Province, Lake... | reverse complement strand
TAAAATATAATTAGTATTTAGTTAGATAGTTAATTGGTTACTGGTTGAGGAATGGCAATCTCATAGAAAAGCGGATAGGAATACAGTGAGAATACAGTGATGAGTAATATGTAATTAGTAATGAGTGACAAGTTTTAGGTTACTGGTTACTTATTACATATTAAACATTACTCAACTTAATGATAGATTGTAATATATTATAATTTTTTGAATTTTTACGCGACACGCGATACAAAATAAAAAGGAGATAGGAGAGGAAAATTGAAAGTAGGAGAAATTTTAACCGGAAAAGAAGGAGGGAAATTATTTTTATTAGGCAATGAAGCTGCTGTTCGCGGAGCTTTGGAAGGTGGCGTTTCAGTTGTCTCTACTTATCCTGGTACCCCTTCTTCAGAGATAGGAAATGTATTTTATAAAATTGCCCAGAAAGCGGGAGTATATTTTGAATTTTCCTCAAATGAAAAAGTTGCATTAGAGGTTTCAGTAGCTGCTGCAGCTGCTGGATTGAGATCATTTGTTTTTATGAAACATGTCGGATTGAATGTAGCTGCTGATTCTTTTGTGAGCACTGTTTATACCGGAGTGTGTGGAGGAATGATTGTTTTATCTGCCGATGATCCCTCTATGTACTCTTCTCAAAATGAACAGGATAATAGAATTATGGCTCGATTAGCTGGTATACCTATGCTTGAACCTTCTAATCCTCAGGAAGTGAAAGACTTAATGAAATATGGCTTTGATTTATCAGAACAATTTCAGATACCGATACTTATGCGTACTACCACTAGAATTTCTCATATGAGAGGAATAGTGAAGTTAGGTCCAGTAATCAGAGGAAAAAAGAAAGGATTTTTTGAAAAGAATCCATCTCAATTTATAGTAATCCCGGCTTATGTGGTAAAAATGCGTAAAGAATTAATCAAAAAATTAATAAAAATCGAACAAATTGCTAATATCTCTCCTCTTAACACAACAATTGACCAAGGTGGAAGCAAGCTCGGAATTATAACTGGCGGAGGAGCTTTCAATTATGTTATGGATGTAGTGACTGCAAATGATTGGAAAGTAAAAATTTTAAAAGTCACCCTTTCCTATCCCTTCCCTGAAAAATTAGTCTTAAATTTTATAAAGAGTGTTGATAGCATATTGTTGGCAGAAGAAGTAGAACCGGTGATGGAAAAGGAGATACTGGCTATAATAGGGAAACATAATCTTAATAAAAGAGTATATGGCAAGTTAGATGGCACACTCCCCCGGATTTATGAATATAACCCTGATATCCTTTTTAATGGTATGGCAAAAGTATTAAATAAAGTTTTACCTAAAAAAGAATGGGTTTTTACCAAACTTCCCCTTCCTACACGTCCTGCTGTTCTATGCCCTGGTTGTCCACATCGGGCAACTTATTTTGCCCTGAAGAGTGCCATAAAAAAACTAAAATTAAAAGAGGAAGAGATAATTTATTCCACCGATATAGGATGTTATGCCTTGGGTTTAGAACCTCCCTATAAGATGGGAGATTACTGCATATCTATGGGGTCCAGTATAGGTATTGGCTGCGGATTTTCTAAGGCGACTAATCAGAAGGTAATATCTTTTATCGGAGATTCTACTTTCTTTCACGCCGGTATTCCAGGATTAATTAATGCGATCCATAATAAAGATAAGATTTTATTAGTAGTTATGGATAACAGAATAACTGGAATGACTGGGGGGCAACCCAATCCCGGTGTTCCCGTAGATGGAATGGGCAATCCAGCACCTGAGGTTTCCATAGAGGAGATTGCCCGAGGAGTAGGAGCAGGTTTGGTAAAGACTATTGACCCGTTTAATTTAAAAGAGACAGAAAAAGTATTTAAAGAAGCCCTGCAATTTGAAGGTGTAGAAGTAATTATTACCAAACAACCCTGTGCCATGATTACCGATGCAGAAAATAGGAGAAAGGGAATCAGTGTTAAATATATCATTAATCAAGAAGAATGTACTAAATGTATGATCTGTGTAAAGAATTTTACCTGTCCGGCAATTTATGTGGCTAAAGATGGTTCAATAAATATTAATCCATTGTTATGTGATGGGTGTGGAGTATGTACTCAGGTATGTCCCAAGAAAGCAATAGAGGTGAAAAAATGAGAAATACCTACAAAATTTATCTTATAGGAGTGGGAGGTCAAGGGACAGTTAAGGCCTCTACTATTGTGGGAGAAGCAGCGATGAAAAAAGGCTTGAATGTGGTGATGAGTGAAGTTCACGGAATGGCTCAAAGAGGAGGGACAGTAGTTACAGAACTTAAATTTGGTGAAGTACATAGTCCTCTGATTGAAGAGGGGGCAGCGGATTTATTGATAGCCTTTGAACCGACAGAAGCTCTGAGATCTTTAAATAAGATAAATAGAGAGTCTTTGGTGATAGTAAATAGTGCTCCTATTGTACCCTTTACTGTTTCACTTGGTATATCTGAATATCCTGAACTCTCTTTAGTATTTGAAGAATTAAAAGCTAAAATAAAGAATTTAGTGGTGATTGATGCTCAAAAAGTGGCTAAAGAAGCGGGAAATATCATTTCGGAAAATATGGTTCTGCTGGGAGCTGCAGTTGCAACTCCTAATTTTCCGGTGGATAAAGAATTAATTATTCAATCTATGAAAGAAAATTTACCACCTCAAAGTGTGGAGGTAAATCTAAGGGCTTTTGAAAGAGGATTTGAGGAGGTAGAAAATTAAATATCTGTAGGACAGACGTCTCGCCTGTTTATTAGTATATAGTGGATTATGAATAGTCGTTAATATATGGCATAGGTTTTCGGTTAATAGTTCTCAGTTTATTATATTTTTTGTCATTGCGAGCTTCGATTTATCGAAGCGTGGCAATCTCTTAATTAGGTAAGGAGGAAAAAATGAAAAATATTCTAGTAATTAATCCTGGTTCAACCTCTACCAAAATTTCCCTATTTAATCAGGAAGGAGAAGAGATTTTTAAGGAGAATATCTCTCATTCTACAGAAGAACTTTCTCAATTTAATTCTCTATTAGAACAAGGTCCAGCCAGAAAAAAGGTAATTTTAGAAACCTTTAAAAAGAGAAATATAGATACTAATTCATTGAAAGCAGTTATAGGACGGGGTGGGATATTAAAACCTTTAAAAGCTGGAATCTATGGAGTAAACGATAAGCTTGTAGATGATTTGAAACATTCTCTCATAGAACATGCCTCTAATTTAGGGGGAATTATTGCCTCTGAAATAGCTAAAAGTATTAGTATACCTGCCTACATCGCTGACCCGGTATCGGTTGATGAATTTACCGATATTGCCCGGATATCCGGGCTAAAAGGAATAGAGAGGAAATCTTTACTCCACACTTTAAATATCCGAGCCAATGCTTATCGTTATGCCAAAGAACAGGGGAAAAAACTTGAGGAATTAAATATTATTGTAGCTCATCTGGGTGGCGGGATCTCTATTGCCCCAATTGAGAAGGGGAGAATTATAGATGTAAACAATGCCAATGATGCTGGGCCTTTTTCTCCGGAGAGGTCTGGCTCTCTTCCCAATGCCGCATTGATTCATTTGTGTTATTCTGGTCAGTATACAGAAAAGGAATTAATCAAGCTTATTACTCATAAAGGCGGGCTGGTTTCCTATTTAGAAACCAATGACCTGCGCGAAGTTAGAAGAAGGGTAGAAGAGGGAGATGAGTATGCTGAGTTAATCTTTGAAGCGATGTGTTATCAGATTGCCAAAGAAATAGGGGCAATGGCCATAGTATTAAAAGGAGAAGTAGAAGCAATCATTCTTACTGGAGGTATGTCTTTTAACGAAATTTTGGTGAATAAAATAAAGGATCGAGTGGAATGGATAGCACCGGTTACTGTTTATCCGGGAGAAGAAGAGATGAAAGCCTTAGCTGAAGCAGTGATAAGAGTACAAAAAGGGGAAGAAAAAGTAAAAATATATTCATAGGAGGCCAGGATTGATAAAAAACTTTAAAGAATTATTTACAAATTTAAAAACTAAAGGAAGAAAAAAAATTATCGTTGCTGGAGGAGAAGATATTGAAGCCCTAAAAGCCCTAAAAGATAGTTATGATTATGGCTTGGGAGAAGGGATTTTAGTAGGGGAAAAAAATGAAATAGAAAAATCTCTTTCTCTATTAGGAGAAAGCAATTTTATAAAAGAAATTATTGAGGCAAGAGATGATACAGAAAAGACACGAAAGGCAGTAGAGAAAGTAAAAGAAGGAGGGATACTTCTTAAAGGTAAAATTAAAACTGCTATTCTTCTAAAAGCGGTTTTAAATAAGGAGTGGGGTTTATGGACTGATAAAATTATCAGTGATGTTTTCATCTTTGAAGATAGAAGAGAAGAGAATCCTAAGTTGGTACTAATGAGTGATGGCGGGGTAAATCTCAAACCGGATATAAACACCTTGGTGGCAATTATAAATAATGCAGTTGAAGTGGCGCATAAACTGGGAATAGACAACCCTAAAGTTGCTCTCTTGGCCGCTGTAGAGACCATAAATCCCGATATGGAAGAAACTATTAAGGCTGGGGTGATTTCCAAGATGAATGAAAGAAAACAGATTACCGGTTGTATTATTGATGGACCTCTGGCTTTAGATAATTCCATTTCAGAATATGCTGCTCAGAAAAAAGGTATAACTTCACCGGTGGCAGGGAAGGCTGATATTCTGATTGTCCCTGATATTGCAGCTGGAAATATTTTTGGCAAGGCACTTACCTATTATGCCAATTATCAGGTAGGTCATGTATTAGTGGGCACAAAAGCTCCAGTAATAATACCCTCTCGAGCAGACAAAAGTGAGGTAAAATTAAATTGCATCGCCCTCTCTATCTTGTGCAGTTATTAAAAATAAAAAATAGGGACACATCCTATTTTTAATTTAAAAAATAGGATGTGTCCCTATTTTTTATACTCCGGAAAGGGTAGCCTTTATTAATATTACCAATCAAGTGGAAGAGGCCTTAGCCGAAAGCGAAATAGAAGAAGGCTTATGCCTGATTAATGCCATGCACATTACTGCCTCTGTTTTTATAAATGATGATGAAAAGGGCTTGCATATGGATTACAAAAGATGGCTGGAGAAAATTGCTCCCCATGAACCCCCCTCTCAATACCTTCATAATAGAACGGGTGAAGATAACGGAGATGCCCACCTAAAGCGGCAGCTAATGGGTAGAGAAGTAGTGGTAGCGATTACTAACGGAAGATTAGACTTCGGACCCTGGGAACAGATATTTTATGGAGAGTTTGACGGCCGAAGGCGTAAAAGAGTTTTAGTAAAAATTATTGGAGAATAATGTAAATATTACACTACCCTACTGGAAATTCTATACACTAACAATAATATTAGGGTGTAATTTTTACCCTGCTGCTGTTGTTATCTTCTCTTCTTTTTAATTTTACTCCTTTTTTCTTGTACCTTGTACTAAGAAACCTTGTTTCGCTGGGGTCATTCCCGTCCCCGCTTTCGTGAGGGTAAACTCTCGCGGAAATCCAGTATTCCTTTGTGTTAAAGGCTCGTCCCCCTGTTGCACTATTATATTAGCCTCTAAATAGTATACTTTAAAGTATTATACTTATAAGTATACTGTATATTATTCTACTTAGCATAATTTTATATCAGCTATAATAATTTTTTTATATCTTTCATTGATAATATCATTCTTTTTTATTCCTTTAGTTTGTTTTAGGATTTTTAAAATTTGAGAATTTCTTTCATAATCTTCTTGAGTTTTTTATACTATAGAATACGATTCATCTTCTGCCATTACCAAAAGCAATTTTAAAACGTTCAGCAGGATCATCAAAAGTGACTTCATTTGGGTCAAAATGTTCAGAGTCAAATTCGCCTTCAATCCATTCTAACATTTCTTCGTGTTGTTCATCATTGGGATTCCTTATAATTTCTAAAAAATCTTCATATCCATATGATCCGCCACAATCTTCCGGAGGGCAAGCTCTTTCTCCTTTAATACATATGGGATAAGTAACGTTATTTTCTTTGGGGAGTATCTTTTCCAAGATTATTTTATGTTCCCAATAATCACCAAAATCATATATGTAAGTTGCTGATTTATTTTCCCTTAAAAAGTAGTCCGCTATTTTTATTTTCCAACCAGGAATAACTTCGTAATCTGCGAACTCTTCCTCTGGAATTCCTATCAGTGTTTTTAGTCCAGTTAGTGGATTAGTTATCTCAAATTCGTGAAGATGACCATCAAACCAGCCCATAGCATCTTGAATAGCTACGTGTAGTTCCCAAAAAGTATATGTTTTGGGAACTTGTATCCGTCGCCAAATGGGTGGCTTAATATCCTTTAGGGTAATCTTAAATTGATATACTTGATCGAATTTCTTTTTCATAACTTTTCCTCCTCTTATAATTTAGAATTTTTATCAATAACCTTTTTAAAAGTTTTATATAAATAATATTCTCTAAAAATTTTAAAAATCCTCTTTTTTAGTAAAAATAGATAAAAATAAGTTATAGTTATTGGTTTTCAGTTTTCGGTCAAATAAAAGATAAAGATAGAAGAGAAATAAATATGAGAAGATAAGTTATTATATTCTCCATGAGTAAGGGAGAGATGGAATAGAAAGGAAGAAAGGGAAAGAAAAGATAAAATAAATATTTAATAAGACTGCATCGATATGCTATAATTACAAAAAATATAACTTTATTACTTTAGGTTTAGTTTTTGGCCATAAGAGCTGTTTGTTTTTTTATTTAAAAGTAAAATAAAAAGTAAGAGGAGGAATAAGAGATATTTGATATTGAATAAATAATTTATTAAGATAATCATTATAAAAGAAAAGAGGTTTATGATTTAGTCTTGTTGAATAAAATGAATAGATGAATATCTTTAAATGACGATAAGTAATAAATTGAGTTATCAAACAGAATACATAAAAATAAATAAATATTTTATATTTTTTCGGAGGTTGTAATTAGAGGGATGAACCCTAAGAAATCAATTAAAGAAAGTAAACTCGAAAGAGAGATAGATTATAAGCTTTCAGAAAAAGAAATCTGTAAAGCTTTTCTAAAGGAATATAACAAAAACAATAAAAAAGATTATCGCTTTATCAGGTTAGGTGATCCTAATAAAAGTGAGCCCACTTGTGTTTGTACAGATAATTTAAATACTGAAATTACCCCGGTTTATTATAATCAGGAAGAGGCGAAAGCTACCTGGGGATTAGTTAAATTAATGAAAAAACGGGAGAAACAGAAAGGTTATAATCGTAAACACAAGGATACAAAAGAGTACTTAATTAGCGCCAACCAGATGTTTTGCGATTCTTTAAACGAACGGATAAATAATAAAAATAATAGACAATATACTTATAAGGACAAATTGTTTTTAATTATTGAAGAAGGTATAGGTTTGACTGAAAAGGAGTCAGTAGAGTATTATATTACGCAGGGTAAAAAATTTAATAATAATATTTTTGATGAAATCTGGCTGATGTTACAATCAGCAGGGCATTATAAAATATATTTATTGGATAAAAAGTAATATCTTTCTGATTAAAACTTTTAAAACTAATGATAGTTAACTTTTTTTAGGAACGAGAGAAAGATGAAAAGCTATAGCCTGCTACAAGTGGAAGCCAGGCAGATATATTTAATTTTCTGGTGTTTTTATAAATAAAAGAGGGAATACGATATCGCTCAGGCAGCAGGGTATCCAAACAGAGATAAATAGAAAAATAAAAATACCAATGTAGATAAACCAGTTTAAAGTTTGTCCTAAAGCCATAATAATATGGAAGAGTGAAGCCCAGGTGCTAAGGAGAACATGACCAAAGTGAGGGAACTTTGTAGAAGGCCTTAGATAAGCTATTCCGATACCGAATAGGGCTAAGGGGTTAACCAGCCACCATTTTTCAATAAAACCTAAATGAATTTCTCGATAGGGTAGATTAAGCAAAATTTCGCCCAGATAAGGGATTACCGAATCACTTAATGTGCCTATTCCGACAGAGCCAACATAACCGATAAAGATTAAAATTCCCAGATTACATTTTCTCTTGGGCGGCCTACATTTATAATTATTAAACATAGAGGCAGTAACCAGTGCACTTAGAAAAATATGGATGGGGTGAAAGGTATAAAAAATATTATAGGAAATTTCGGAGGGTAATTTTTGAAAAAATATTATCATAATTATTCCGGTGATAGTTCCGAAAGCAGTAAAGGGGATATGTTCTTTTAATTCTTTAGAGATCTGTTTATACATTCTTTTCACCTTTCTTTTGTATTTTTATGGTAAAAATATTTTGGAATTATTTCAAATTTAAATACAGCTTCCCCTTTTTTTATGAAATTTTAATCATAGGAGTAGCCATTAAACTATAATAAGAATAGTTATGCATTAAGTCAAGAAATTTTTTTACACTACCTTATCCTCTAGAATTTTTTTAGGTGAATATGAGGGCTAATAATTATTTAATAATAGTATAGTAATATTATGTTATACTAATAAAAATATTAATCAACAGAATATTCCAAATAACCTCCAATTTTATATTTTGGTGATAAATTCTTATTAGATCATTAGATCAGAAAAATCAAATCAACTAAGGAGAAAAGGGGAAGTAGGGATTGAAGATTGGATGTCATGTTTCTATTGCCGGGGGGATTGATAATTCGGTCATTAGAGCAGAAGAATTAGGTTGCAATACTATGCAGATATTTTCTAAAAATGCTGCTACCTGGCGGGAGAATATATTAGATAAAGAGGAAGTTAAGAGATTTAAAAGAAATTTAAAGAATTCCAACCTTGATATTGACCCAGTTTTTATTCATACCTCCTATTTGATTAATTTAGCCTCCCCTTCCGATGAACTCTATTTTAAATCAATTGATTCTTTTGTAGAAGAGATGAAGAGAGCTGATCTTTTACTGGCTGATCCTTATCTGATTACCCATCCTGGAGCTCATAGGGGTATGGGGGAAGAATATGGAATCAAAAGAATAACAAAGGCGCTTGATATTATTTTAGAGAGAAGTGCAGATTTAAATTTAAAGACAGTAATATTACTGGAAAATACCGCTGGTTCTGGTACCCATTTGGGTTATTCTTTTCAGCAATGGAAAATGATGGTAGAAGTGGTGAAAGATAAAAAGAGAATGGGAATATGTTTTGATACTTGTCATGCTTTTGCGGCAGGGTATGACCTTTCTTACAGAGAAGGAGTTGAACAGACTTTAGAAGAACTGGATAAATGTTTAAGTTTAGAGAGATTAAAGGTGGTACACCTTAATGATTCTAAATATCCTTTAGGGTCACGAAAGGACAGACATATGCATATTGGTAAAGGATATATTGGACTTGAAGGTTTTAAAATTATAGTAAACCAAAAATATTTAGAAAGTTTACCTTTTATTTTAGAAACCCCTAAGTTTGGACCAGAGGATGATATGAAAAATATTAATCTGGTAAAGAGTTTAGCATTAAAATAATATTTTAAGGTTTTAATATATGCCAGTAGAGAGAATCTTGAATGAATTAAAGAAATATAATAAAGTTAGTTCTTGTCTTACTGCCTGGGAACATATACCGGTTAAGCCTGCGGTTTATGAGGAATTTCCGGGGTGGATAGAGGATAGATTGGTACACATTTTGAGAGAGAAAGGTATTACCAAACTTTATTCTCACCAGGCTTCTGCCTTAGAATTGATAAGGAACAAGAAGAATGTAGTAGTGGTGACACCTACCGCTTCCGGAAAGACTCTCTGTTATAATCTGCCGGTATTGGATTCTATTTTAAGAGATGAAAATAGTCGGGCTATTTATTTATTTCCCACTAAAGCCTTATCTCAAGATCAATTAAGCGAATTATACCAATTAATTTCTGCTTTGGACAAGGGGATTAAAACTTATACCTATGATGGAGATACTCCCTCTTCCGCTCGGCAGGCTATACGCAGACAAGGACATATCGTGATAACTAACCCGGATATGTTACATTTAGGAATATTGCCTCATCATACCAAATGGCTGGAGCTTTTTCGAAATTTGAAATATGTAGTGATCGATGAAATCCATATTTATCGGGGGGTATTTGGAAGTCACCTGGCTAATGTGATAAGAAGATTGAAAAGAATCTGTCGATTTTATGGATCGAATCCCCAATTTATCTGCTGTTCAGCGACTATCGCTAACCCTCGAGAGATCTCTCAGAAGATTGTAGGAGAGGATTTTATTCTGGTCGATAATAATGGCGCACCGCAAGGAGAGAAACATTTTTTATTTTATAATCCCCCGGTGATTAATAAAGAATTAGGAATCAGGAGAAGTTTGGTTAAAGAAGTTGCCCGTTTTGTTGCTTATTTTTTAAATTATGATATTCAGACCATCATCTTTGCGCGGAGTCGTTTGACTACCGAAGTCGTGGTTAGTTATTTAAAAGATTTTTTAGCCAAGACTGGAAGGTCCAAAGATATAGTTAGAGGATATAGAGGAGGATATTTACCTGATTTAAGGCGTGAGATAGAGAAGGGTTTGAAGGAAGGGGAAATAAAAGGGGTAGTAAGCACTAATGCTTTAGAGTTAGGCATTGATATCGGTCAGTTAGATGCCTGTTTTATGGCCGGATATCCTGGAACTATATCCAGTACCTGGCAACAGGCCGGAAGAGCCGGACGAAGGTCTAATATGTCGGTTGCTATATTGGTAGCATCCAGCAATCCCTTAGACCAGTTTGTGATAAATCATCCTGATTATTTCTTTGGAGAATCGCCAGAAAGTGCAGTTATTGACCCGGATAATTTGAGTATTTTAGTTAGTCACATTCGATGTGCTGTTTTTGAGCTACCTTTTGAAGAAGGAGAAGATTTTGGAACTAAAAAGATTAAGGATATTTTAGAGTATTTAGAGAAGGAAGGCGTACTTCATTATGTGGAAAAGAAATGGTATTGGATGAGTGAGGTTTATCCTACTGAGAAGATAAGCTTACGCAGTGTCTCGGTGGATAATTTCGTAATTATAGATACTGCTGACCAGCAAGAACAGGTTATCGGAGAAGTAGATCGGGCTAGTGTGCCTACACTTATCTACGAAGGGGCAATTTACCTTCATGAAGGTGAACAATATGCTATCAATAAGTTGGATTATCAAAATCAGAAGGCCTATGCCGAGAAAGTCAAGGTTAATTATTATACCGAGGCTCAGGCTGAAACCCATATTAAGGTTTTAGATGTATTTGAGAAAAGTAAAGAATCAGCTATGGAGTATGACTATGGAGAAGTAGCCATTACTACACTTTCTACTAGGTATAAAAAGATCAAGTTTTATACTCACGAAAATATAGGTTTTGGTGAAATATCTTTACCTCCCGAAGAGATGCATACTACCGCCTACTGGCTTTCTCTAATTAAAGATATTAGTGAGCTATTGGAGCGCCAGGAAAGTGAGGAGATTTCTTTTAACTTAAGCAGTGGACTTCTGGCTTTGGCCAAGGTGCTTATTAATGTTGCTCCTTTATATGTTATGTGTGATCCTCAGGATATAAGGGCAGTTTCGGAAGTGTGTTCCCCCTTTACTGGTAAGCCTACTATTTATATCTATGATAATTATCCTGGAGGAGTAGGATTTAGTGAGAAGATGTTTGAATTGCGTAAGTCTTTATTGCAGGGAGCTCAAGAATTGATCCTTAGCTGTGGGTGTGAAAGGGGTTGTCCCTCTTGCGTAGGGCCTATTGATGAAGTGGGAATAAAGGGCAAGGATAGTGCTCTTTTAATTTTGAGGGAGGTCTTAGCTTAATTATGGATCTAAAGGAACGTCTGGAAAAGATTGCTCAATTACAAAAGCGCATAGAGAAAATTACTCAAGCGCAAAAAGAAAAAAGTGTAAAAGTGGTAGAAGAAGCGTTAAAAATAGAAGACGTTATATCAGGAAAATTTATTTCCACACCCTTTGGGCCCAGTTTTGTCCGGGAAAATTATTTTCCTCAGGATTATAGATATGGGGAGGTTGGACTTTTTCAAATTTTTCAATCTTCTGCCAGGATTATTTCTAATTTGGCAAGGGATGATAAATTAAAAGAGATAGATATTAATAAAACTGTCTTTTTGGATACTGAGACTACTGGATTGGCAGGAGGAGCAGGGACTTACATCTTTCTAATAGGAGTAGGATATTTTGAAGAGGACCAATTTTGTGTCCGACAATATTTTATGCGGGATTATAATGAAGAGCGAGCACTACTCGCTGCAGTAAATGATTTACTTAGTAATTTTAAGGTAGTTGTTTCCTATAATGGGAAGACCTTTGATCTTCCTTTAATGGAGAGTCGTTATATTATGTCGGGAATGAAGATAAATTTAGAAGACCCTGGCCATTTCGACCTTCTTTATCCTGCTCGCCGCTTGTGGAAGAGAAGATTAGAGGATTGTTCTTTATCTACGGTAGAAAGAGAGATATTGAAGGTCAATAGATTTGATGATGTACCTGGCTATCTTATCCCTGAGATTTATTTTAAATATTTAAAGACCAAAGATGCACGTGCATTAAAACAAGTCTTTGAACATAATTTACAAGATATCCTCTCTCTGGTGGCTCTGGTTAGTAAAATGTGTTTTTTAGTAGAAGACCCTTTAGAGAATACTGAATATGGGATAGACCTATTCAGTGTGGGGAAGATATTTGATGAAGAGAAGGAGTATGAGCAGAGTACTCAATATTATACTGAAGCCTTAAAATGCAATTTATCAAAGGAAGAGGTTTTAGAAATACTAAAATTGAGTTCTTTTGCTTATAAAAGGTTGGGGGAATGGGAAGAAGCAGAAAAAATATGGAAAGAGATTATAGAGAGAACCCGGGGGGTTATCTATTATCCTTACGAAGAATTAGCCAAATACTATGAACACCACTTAAGAGATTACCAGAAAGCAAAGGTAGTGGTAGAAGAGGCTTTGAATATGGTGGAAAATATTTTTATGAGAGAAAAATTGCAATATCGTTTAAATCGGATAAAATGTAAAAAAAGTGCCAGGCACCAAATTTGTCATAAATGACAAAAAAAGTGCCAGGCACTTTTTTTTACATTTTTGGAAAAGGAGTAAGAGATGGAGAAAAAGAATTATACAATAAAGGATTGGCCAGATGAGGAAAGACCGAGAGAAAGGTTAGTTAAGTATGGTGTAGATTATTTGACAGATGCTGAGTTATTGGGAATAATATTAGTTAAAGGCTATCAAGGGAAAACTTCGGTGGATATTGCTAAAGAACTGTTGTTAGAGAGCGGGGGTTTAAGAAAATTAGATGCTTTGAGTTTTTCAGAGATGAGTTCTGTTAAGGGAATAGGTCTGGCTAAATTTGCTCAGATAAAGGCAGCTTTGGAGATGGGGAAGAGGCTCTTAAGGGAGCCGAGTTCACCTAAAAAGAAAATCCATAATGCTGTTGATTTGGTAGATTATTTTGGACCAAATATGAGAGATTTAAAAAAGG
>Ga0172364_10002986_pt1 | contig 13482 bp, 10 predicted proteins | sample LakKivSesite10cm_FD_114545 | JGI IMG/M metagenome (GOLD analysis project Ga0172364, IMG submission 114545) | Sediment microbial communities from Lake Kivu, Rwanda - Sediment site 10cm | ecosystem: Environmental > Aquatic > Freshwater > Lake > Sediment | place: Rwanda: Western Province, Lake... | reverse complement strand
TAAGAATATGATTGACTTTGTGGGCAAGAGGCAGTGGTTCTTTCTAATCTCAGCCATAACGGTGCTCGTAGCCATAGTTGCCCTGGCTGTTTTCAAGCTGCAGCCCGGCATCGATTTCATTGGCGGCACATCTATGACTCTCAATTTTTCCCCGCAAGTAGAGCAAAGCCAGTTGCGCCAGGAATTCATCAATCTGGGGCACCCTGAGGCCATGATTCAAGAAGGTGAAGGCGATTTTTTCATCCGTATCAAAGAGATGTCAGCTCAGGAGCGGGAAACCGTGACCGAAGTATTGGAGACAAGCCTCGGCAGTGAGCTTACAGTCCGTGACTATAGCACAGTCTCTCCCTATATAGCTACAGAGACGGCACGCAATGCCGGCATTGCCATGATGATAGCCGCTGTCGCCATGTTGCTGTATATCGCCTGGGCTTTTCGCCGCCTGCCCAAGCCATTTCGCTGGGGCACCTCTGCTATCATCGCTTTAGTCTACAACGTGCTCATTGTGCTGGGTGTTTTTTCTATCTTGGGGCGAGTGGCTAATGTTGAGATCGACGCCCTGTTCATCACCGGGGTGCTCACGATTGTCGGCTACAGCATCAATAATACTGTTGTCGTTTTCGACCGTATTCGGGAGAACATGACTAAGGTTATTAGCCCTGACTTTTCAGTAACGGTGAATTGCAGTCTTTTGGAAACGCTAGCGCGTAACTTAAATACCACCCTAACTACTCTTTTCGTCATCTTAGCCCTGTTGCTCTTCGGCGGAGCTACCATTCATTACTTCATGTTGGCGCTATTGGTTGGTATGGTTGCCGGCACTTATAGCTCTATGTGCATGGCTGGCCAGCTTCTGGTTGTCTGGGAGAAGGGAGAATGGGGCAGACTGTCTTCCTGGCTGCCCTTTGTTAAGGGAGCGGCATAGAAAATCAAGGGCCAAAGCTAAAGATTTCGAGCTGCAATTTACGATGCAAAAGGGGAGTTTCGCTTTTTACTCTGTCATTTATGCACTTTTGTTCTTGAATATTGACATGGTTTAGCATTTGAGTAGACAGTGAATTGTCTTTATTTTTTCTATATGTGCGTCAAATCCTTCGTGTTTTGCCATTGTCGGTTTCCCCAGAGGGTCAACTATGTCTGGGTTACCCAAGAGGATATCGAAGGTGGCTCTTGTTGAACAGGCAACTACTTGAAGGTTGTAGCCACCTTCGAGGGTGAAAACAAGACGCCCTTGGCAGAGCTCAGCGGCTAATTCCTTGAGCACCTTCACCATTTGAGCAAAGCCGGTAATCGTTACTTGCATCATAGCTAAGCTGTCAGCCCAGTGAGGATCGAAGCCAGCGGAAACGAGTACGAGCTGTGGCTGAAATCTGCGGGCCGCAGGAACTAGAACTTCACTGAAAGCTCTGAGGTATTCTTCATCGCCCCAGCCAGCAGCCATGGGGAAATTGACCGTAAATCCTTTCCCATCGCCAGTTCCGGTTTCACCGACACTTCCTGTCCCTGGATAAAAAGGATACTGGTGGGTGGAAAAATAGAGGACTTTAGGGTCGGCGTAAAAAGCCTCCTGAGTGCCATTACCATGGTGGACATCGAAATCGGCGATGAGAACACGATTCAGATTGAATTTAGCCAGGGCAAACTTAGCGGCAATAGCCACGTTGTTGAAGATGCAAAAACCCATCGCTCTATTGCGAGTGGCATGATGCCCCGGCGGTCTAACCAAAGCAAAAGCACTATCCACCTTTCCTTTCATCACTGCCTCCACCGCGGTAATGACTCCGCCAGCAGCATACAGAGCTACTTCATAAGACTTTGCACACATCACGGTGTCGGGGTCAAGCCAGCCACCACCCCGCTCAGCGTTAGTTTTGATATAAGAAATATATTCTGGGCTGTGCACCATTTCTAGCTCTTCCGCCGTCGACGGACGGGGCGAAAGCAACGTGAGCTTTTCTTTGATTCCTGTCTCCTCCAGATGCAGCATCATAGCCACTAACCTCTGAGAATTCTCCACGTGGTTTTCCGTATTGTGCTCCAGGTAAACCGGGTCATAGACTAACCCTACTTTCATGTTAAGCGCCTTTTCCCCAATGATAGCAAAGCTATTCGGGCGTGGCAATGATGGCTTATGCAGGGCTCAAGCGGCTCTTTTTCGCCGTCGTCTGAGCCAGATTACTAGGATGGGGATCCATACCCAGCAGAAAACGATGAGCCAGATTACGGCAGTCGCCAACGCCCTTCCAAGCGCTGTCAGTCCGCGTACTGCCGACTTAAAGGCAGCCGGGGCACTCCATGGCTCGGCTAATCCCCTAAGCTCTTCCAGGCTTACCTCAATAAGTGACATATCCGAAGTGCGCTCAAGGTACTTCATACGACCTTCGATTTGTTCGATCTCCCCTCGCACGTTGGAAAGTGCCTGCTGCACCTGCAGCATTTCCTCTACTGTTTCCGCCTTTTCCAGCAATGCCAGGTACTGAGCCTCGGTTGCTTCCAAGTTGTGCAACCGGGCCTCCAAGTCAACGTATTCTTCAGTCACATCTCGCGCCTCGGTACCCTCGAACGGCACACTTATCGCCAACTTGCGAAGCCTGGCGAAGGCTTCATCGAATCTCTCAGCAGGAACTCGAATAGTGACGTAGCCTGAGATGGTTTCCTCCATTTCATATTTATGAGAGGAAACCACGTAACCGCCCAGTTCATCGGCTATGCCGGCAACTTCGTCCATCGCTTCAGTTATTTCCTCTACCTCCAAAGTCATGTTGCCCGTTTTGACAATCTTACGTTCCATGTTTATCTCGCCAGCCTCATCGCCTGGATATCCTTTTTCCTCAACGAATTCTTCTTCCGGGGCAGCGGGTGGTCTCTCTACGATGTCCGGTGCTGGTGCTGGCATTGCCGCTTCCTCTTCTTCCCATGGTGGGGCACCTGCTGGCGCACAGGCACTGGCAAGCACTAATCCCAACATAAGAAGCGGCAGCGAGAATCTTAGCGGCTTGTTCATTGCGTCACCTCCTCGATTCCTAGTTTAACATTTAAAACGAGAAAAGGCCTGGAGAGTTTAGGTTCCCTTTTTTGAAGCTCTTGTTTCCGACTCGTCTCGCCGCGTCTAGCCGAGTCTAGTCAGCGTTTTCTACTCCCTTGACATCCTTGAAATCCGGTCAAATTCGTCTCTTAGCTCCCTATAGGCCCTGTCCAGTTCGTCTGCCCTTTCTCCTGCGTTTCTCAGGTGCGTGCCATAAAATACCCGCCACAGTTCATCAATCTCATCAAATCTCTGGCAAATTGCGTTTAGGTCCTTTCTCACTTGGTCTGCCTCTTGAGAGAGCTTCCTAGCATGGGCACCAGCCTTTATGAGCTCGATTTTGTGAGAGAGTGTCAACGGCGACACAACCTGGACTCCTCGCTTCGTGTAGTTCCGCAGCATATCGAATTCTTCGTTAATCAAGAAGTAGTAAACAGCCTCGGATGGAATGTAGGCAAAGGCGAATTCTGCTGAGCCATCATCAGGGCACACGTAGTCTTCAGCTATCTTGCTGAGATGGTTTTGCATATCTTTGCGAAAATCATTCTTGAGTCTCTCTCTTTCTCTAGAATCCTCGGTTTCGAGCATTCTTCGGTAGTTGTCGAGGGGGAACTTAGAATCTATGCAAATGAGCCCCACGGTTGACCTAATGTGTGCGTCGGGAATCTTTCCGTCGAGCACTGCCTTTCTAATGCCAAACATGTCTGGCGAAAGCTGGTCTGAGAGCATTGTTTCCAGGCTGATTTCGCCAAGGTTGGCCCGTTCCTTTGGCACTCGGAGCATTTGCTCGATTGATCTGTGGGAATTCCGAATATCCTGGGTATGAGCGGTCAACAGGCCTATCTTTTCATCCAGGCCCAGTTTCGTCCAGGTATTTGAGACGGCATCTTCGATATCCCGTGGTTTGACTCCTCTTCCTCTGAGAACAAGGAAAATCAGCACGATGAGTAGTATTGTGACTATTGCAAGCAGAATCTCGTTTATCATAGCCTATCCCCTAATTCTGTTATGTTGCGTATAGCGTATCATATTTGGTGGCTGGAGCAAGCCGGGAAATTGCCGGTGGACTTATGGCAATCATTTGCTGACTATTGCTTCATCTAGTATTTCATAACTAGCTTGACGGTTAATCGTCCGCTTCCGTGTATCAACGGATCTAGGTATTTGAAGCGGTGTAATTTTTGCGAAGGCTGTTTATGTGTATAATAGCCTTGTTGTGGTCGACCAGATTCTAGAAGCAAAGCGATGGCATAAATCCAATGGATGTTGTGTAAGTGAAGCCGAGGGTTTTCGTTAGCAGTGTAATTCCGCAACTCGGGATTGATATTCTGGAAAGGGAATGTCAGGTGAAGGTCAATCCGTACGATAGGCTCCTGACTAAACAGGAACTCATCGAGGAGGTGCAGGAAGCAGATGGGTTGCTCTGCCTTCTCTCTGATACGATCGACGGGGAAGTAATGACCGCAAGTGCTAGTTTGAAGATTATCAGTGACTACGCCGTCGGCTATGACAATATCGACATAGCGGAGGCCACGAGACGAGGCATCATGGTGACCAATACCCCTGGGGTGTTGACTGACACAACGGCAGATCTGACCTGGGCTCTCATAATGAGCGTGGGCAGAAGGATTGTAGAAGCCGACAGATTCACCAGAGCGGGAAAGTTCAAACGCTGGATGCCCATGCTCTTTCTGGGCTCCGATGTTCATCACTCAACGCTTGGCATAGTTGGGCTGGGTAGAATCGGCCGGGCGGTAGCCAAGAGAGCAGCGGGATTTGAGATGAGGATTCTCTACACGGACGTGGAAAGGGCCCCCAGGAAAATAGAAAATGAGTTGAGGGTGGAATTTGTCTCTTTAGAGGGGCTTCTTTCAAGCTCAGACTTTGTGACTCTTCACGTCCCACTGGCTCCTGAGACACGGCATTTGATCGGGGCCAAAGAGCTGAAGATGATGAAGAAGACCGCTTACCTCGTAAATGCAGCTCGTGGTCCTCTGGTAGATGAGAGAGCGTTGGTTCGAGCTCTGCGTGAGAAGTGGATTGGCGGGGCAGCTCTGGACGTATATGAGAATGAGCCGGCTTTGACTCACGGGCTAGCCGAGCTGGATAACGTGGTGGTGGTGCCTCACATTGGCAGCGCTTCCACGGGTACCCGAGAGAAGATGGCTGTTATGGCGGCCACCAACTTGGTAGCCGGTCTGAAAGGCGAAGTCCCGCCCAATCTGGTCAATAGGGAAGCGCTCGTGAAGTGATTGCCATAGTAGTTGTTATGGCCTTCATACTGGCGAGATTAGGGATAGAAACAGAATCATAATATCAGATATGAGAAAGGACAGGGGAGCTTAAATGGCAGAATTGTCAAAGAACGAAATGTTAGCAAAGCTGCGAGGATTCAGTACACCAACAGTAGGCAATATTGTGGCTACCTATCCAAGTAACCCCCATTGCTTGGGACTTTATGACCAGTGGAGCGGGAGGTGGTATACCGATCAGTCGGTTCATTGTATATTTCCCGAGATGGGTAGGAGGGTAGGCTATGCATTCACGATGGTGTTCTCAGTGCCCGATCCAGAGCACCCATCACTGTCATTTATGGATTTGATAGACAACTTGTGGAAAGCCAAGAAACCATCGATCGTTGTCTGCCAGCAAGTATATCCACCAGAGATATTCAACAGGGCCGGATTGTTTGGTGGGCAATTCACCGCTCTACTGAAAGCTTGTGGAGTTGTGGGGGTTGTAACGGATGGTCCGTCTAGGGATATAGACGAAATGCGTCCACTAGGAATTCAATACATTATGAGTGGGGTCACGCCTGAACACGGAGATTTTTCCTTGAGAGCTATGAATGTGCCTGTTTCGGTTGCCGGGATGGATGTCTCACCCGGAGATATGGTTCACATGGACGAGAACGGGGCGTGCAAGTTTCCGGCCGATAGGCTAGCGGATATCTGCAGGAATATTGATGCTTTCAGTGAAGAAGAGGCAGCCCAAGCCGAGGCGCTACTTGCGGCAAAGACACTGGAAGAGATAAGGACAGCGTGGCTGAACAGAGTATAAGTTTGGGTTAAGCGTATTTCCTTTCCCGGCTCTGCGTATTGAGGTTTGTGAATGTGGATACCTTCGGTAGCTGGTGGTGGAACACACATTGAAAAAGTCAATAGCTTCGACTACAATTAGACCTGGGAAGCATAAAAGGCAGTAATAAATTCGAGACCTTGCGGCGGCCAGTTAAGACTGTATGGAAGTCATAAGAGAACATGGAAGACAGTAGCGGCGAATTTGAGCAAGCAGTGGCTAGAGCTGAAAAGTTGAGCGAGGCAGCTAAGCAAGCCGCTGAGGCATCAAGGAAAGCATCTCAAGAAGCTCTGAGCAGGGTTGAGAAGACAAGCCAAGCGGCTGCAAAAGATGCCAACGAGGCCAAAGAAACGTCAGAGGAAGCCGCAAAGAAAGCTGAACAGATAAGCCGGACAGCCAAAGAGTCTGCTGAAGCAGCAATAAGAGCATCACAAGAGACGAAGAACAAGGCTGAAGCAGCAATCAGCTCAGCCATTGAGGCTGCCGAAGCCTCTGCAAGAGCGTTCAAGGAATCGGTGAGCCGAGTTGAGGAGATGGTCAAGTCGGCCAGGGAGTCTGTTGAAGCGTCGGTAGCAGCATCCCAAAAAGCCATAAGCAGGATCGAAGTGATAGCACAAGCAGCACAGGAAACTGCCCGAGAGGCCAAGAGAATATCACAGGAAGCAGTAACCCGAGCGGAGGAGCTAGGCCACGCAGCCACGGAAGCTGCTGATGAAGCTAAGAGAGCATCTCAGCAAGCGGTAAGCAAGCTGGAAACAGTAGGTCAAGAAGCTGTGAAATATGGTAGAGAGGCAACGAGGGCATCTCAAGGAGCAGTGATTAGAGCTGAAAAGATAAGCCAGGCAGCCGCGGCGTCTGCCGAAGCGTCGTCAAAAAACTTTGAGGAGGCGATAAGCAGGGTTGACAGAGTAAGCAAATCAGCAGCGGCGTCTGCTGAGGCATCAGCACTAGCATTTGAGGAAGTGATAAACAAGGCTCGTGAAATAAGCAGAATGACCCAAATGGAAACCAGGACGCTTATGGCAACAGCTCAGAAAGCTGTAAGCCGGGCTGAAGCATCAGTCAAATCTTCGCGTGGGGCTATTGAGACGGCGGCAAGGGTATCCCAAGAAGCTGCGAGCAAAGCTGAAGAAGCGACAAGAGCGAGCCAGGAAGCTTCAAAGAGGGCTGAAGAAATAAGCCAAAAAGCTCTGAGGGCAAGTGAGGAAGCAAAAGCAGCGTCGGAGAAAGCTGAAAGCAGGGCCGAAGAGATGAACCAAGCGGCCAGGGATAGTGCTGAGGAGGCAAAAAGAGCGGCACAGGAGGCCATAAGCAGGGCCGAAGAAACAAGTCGAGCAGTGAGGGAGACTGCTGAGGAATCTGCATGGGTAGTCAAGGAAGCTACCGAGAGATCGGTAAAGCTGGCAGGGGAAGCTTTCAAAACATCGATTAGGGCGTTACAAGAGGCAATCAATATGTCCGAAGAGACAAGCAAATCAGCCAGGAAGGCTGCCAGGGCATCAATGAGAGCATTAGAAAAAGCGATAAGTGGAGCTGAAAAGGTAAGCAAGGTCAGCAAGGAAGAAATTGAGGTGGGTGTTGAAGAAGTGCCAGGGCTATTGGAGGAAGGCTTCAGTGAGGCTGCGGCTAGTGGAGAAGGGAAAACGGGTCCAAGGCAATCTAGAAAGGAAATTCAGTCACGCTTGGATTTCCTAGCCCAAATGTATGCGGCCAGCAAGGCTGAACCTGTTGAAGGCAACTCCGAGGAGAGTGACGTAGAGGAGGAAGACTAGGTAGAGAAGGCGGTTGAGCTGGATTTCTTCTTGCCGGTCCGTATCGTTCTTAGATACATGGAAATGCAGAAGCTAAAATAATGCTTTATGGAATGAGGGAGGTGTATCATGCCTGAGGCAGAGCAAGTTGTTATTGCCCAAGAGGAAGAAGTTGAAGAGAAGGCGAAGAAGGCCACTAAGAAAGCTGAGCAGGTTGCTGGCGGCATCCTCAATGAGACTCAACAGCGGGCTGCAGCAGCTTATGCAGCATATGTTGAAGCTGAACACCAGTTAGAAGAGGCTTATAAGGATCAGGAGAAGCAGGCAGAGAAGACATATAATGAGGCGATAGAACAAGCTAGAATAGCTTGCGAGGAAAGCATAGCCCAGAGCAGAAAGAGCTATGAGGAGAATATGTCCCAGGCATTAAGAACCCGGGATGAGGCAGAGAGAAAAGCTCGACAGGCCCGGAGTGAGGCTATGGAGCGGACATGGGCGATCTTCACTAAAGCCAGAAAGTAAGGATACACAAGCCTAACAACTTCTCTAGCTATGTCTTTGCCGGGTTGGCTTTTGCAGGGGAGCAGATGCACTACTTGTCACGTGGGGTGCCGGACGATCGGTCATAGCAGTACGGGAATACCATCGAAGGTCTCTTCGAGTTTTCTGTTTTCGCTCTCCGCTCCGCGTTTGGCTTTCATGGTGGAGATCAAATCAATTGCTTTGGTGAAGTAATTGGTGATTTTCCTGATAGAGCCAATTTCAGACAGGACTAGGGTCACATCCAACCAGCCCTTTTGTCTCGGGTAATCACCGCTCCGTATCAAGGCCTCTGGGGCCACAGCTCTCAGGATGTCTCCAAGTTCCTTGATTACCTCCATGCGCATTTCCTTGGGTGGTGCAGTGACCAGGTACAACGCCCTCCCAGCATTCTTGGGCTCACATGTGACCGACAATTCACTCAGCGCTTTGTCCATAGAATGAGCTGCTTTGCTCGTTTCAGTCATCTTGTCTCTGAAGTCACGTTTTGGCCTGCATAAAGGTATCCTTCGTGGGATCTTAGAGCTACCCTGGCCAATCACTGTCCATCCCGCTAAGGTCTGTATTATGTCTCCGGCATCGAGTGTCTTTGATCCAACGTACTTCCTGTTTGTCTCTTCGCCAGCGCAAAGCAGATTGAAAAATGGTTCGACTGCCCGAGCATTAATCGTTGTCAGGTTTGCCCCAGTCGGGGAATCCTTCTTCACATACCTTTGATTATCAATAAGAAATATTGCATCGGCCACTAAGTAGGCCGATTTGAGACACGTGGCCGTGTTATAAATAGTCCTTACTTCCGTCGTCTCCTCTTGCCTGAATGGCAAAACGATAATATCGTATACCGGCTTTCCGATGTAGCGTTCTTTCAGCTGCTGCGTCAGTACTGCTATGCCTCCGGAGCCAGTGCCTCCAGCGGCGCCAGCCACCAATAGGAAGCCATCTGTGTCATAAAACCGTTCTGTTTTTCGTATTGAATCAATAATCTTGTCAGTGTCCTCTCTTGCTATCTCGGCGCCCAGCTCGCTTATCTTACCTACTCCGTGACCGTTGGCCCGCTGACCACCAACAAGAATCCTGTGTTGGTAGTCCGACTGAATAGTGCGTAGCCCACTCAAGTCAGCAACATCAGTGTTAACAGCAAAGGCATCAGCCAGTATATCAATCCCTCTCTCAGTGTGTGCCCGCTTATTCAGTCGGGCGAATCTATCGGCAATTCTGCCGCCACATTGGCCTAAACCTATAACTAACAGTTTCATGTCACCTATTTTAAGGAAGCTGAGGTGCTAATGTCAATAACGTGTAGCGAAGGCGCGAAGTTATCGAAGGCTCTGGATCTCAGGCTGCGTCACCTCTAAGTAGACCGTGGCTATTGTAGTTATTCCGGTGAGCCAGTCGCTGCATTCTTCAGAATTGACTACCAAAGGCTGCCCCTGGCGATGAGAGGGCTTTCAAGAACTTGGATTGCTTCATATCAATAGGACTCTTTTTCCCTTTACCTCAAGCTTGTGGCAATCTTCGTGAAGTCCGCCGACATGCTGGAATCGCCTTTGCAGGGAGAGTCTATCTCCCAAATTATCCCGAAATGCTCAAAACTCCGGCGCCACGGATTTTTCCCTCTTTGAGCAGAATTAAGGCTTCGTTTGCTTCTTCTAACCTGAATTGTCGGACTTCGGGCGCAATGGGAATTTCAGCAGCCAGGGGCAGGAATTCCTCAGCATCCCTTCTGGTCACATTGGCAACACTTTTTATTTCCTTCTCATACCAGAGATGTTCAGCGTAGTCCAGTTCAGGGATTGCTGTTGTCTTCCGAATTGCGTTTATGACCACCCTACCTCCCTTTTCCAAGTTTCTTAAAGCTTCGCGCACGGGCACTCCCACCGGGGTAAAGTCTATGGCACAGTCAAGTTTTTCTGGCGCGGTATCCCCCGTTGTCCCAACCCAGTCTGCGCCTAATCTCCTGGCTAGATTTTGATGTTCTTCCTGGTTAGGTCGAGTAAAGACGAAAACCTTGCCGCTGGGATATTTATACTTAGCAATCTGAATGACAATATGGGCCGAGGCTCCAAATCCATAAAGGCCAAGGACCTTGCCATCTTTTATTCGGGTGAGCCTCAAGGCCCTATAGCCAATCACTCCGGCGCATAAGAGTGGAGCTGCCTGCAAATCGCTGAATATCTTCGGGATGGGATAGGCAAAGTCTTCTGAGACTACAGCATATTGAGCGTAGCCGCCGTCAGCGTCTTTGCCTGTCCATTTGGCCGCAGCACATAAATTCTCCTCGCCCTGGAGGCAGAAGGGACACTGACCGCAAGCCCAGTTAATCCAGGCAATTCCGACCCTGTCCCCCTGTTTGAATTTAGTTACTCCCGGCGCCAAGCTCTCTACTCTGCCGACAATCTCGTGTCCCAAAATCATGGGAAACTGTGACGGAGGAAGCCTGCCTTCAATTTCATCAATTTCAGTATGGCAGACGCCGCAGGCAGAAACCTTGACTTGAATTTGACCTGCGCCAGGAACCGGATCCGGCAAGTCTACTAACTTCAGGGGCATTTCCTCGACCGAGGAGATTTTCTCAAGCACCATTGCTTTCATTTTTGACCCTCCAATCGCTCATGCAAAAACCGTTTAACAGGTCTGCGCAAATTTGTCAAAATCTTTGACGGGAGCTCTTGTCAATGTTGACGATTTCGTCTCAATTGTCGCTGGCCCTTCCAGGGTTCATCCGTTCATTACAGAGGGCGTCATGATGACACTTAACAAGACAGGCATCAGAAGAAGCAAGACGATGTGCTGATACACGCTGACGCTATCTCCATCATTCTAATGGCGATGCAAGCTTTATCCGGAAAGTCAAACAACAGCGTTGTGAAAACGCTTGAAACTAAGCCAATTCTTGGGACTTGCTTCTAGCTTCTTCGAAAGGAGTCAAATGACACCGCTAAGGCTTCTCAGGGTTTGGGAATATGCAAGTATTTTCGCCCTGAGCTACAGCCACGTCAGCTTGATTTTTCAAAAACCAGGAATAGTTGACTATTACTCTGTCTCCCTTAGAAGTCACTCTTCTGTCGAGCAATTCACCTTCAACTCTAAGTCTGTCGTAAGGATAGACCATAGCATTGAATTTCATGTTGTTGGTGCCCAAGAATACTCCTTTTTCAATAAGCCCTGTTTCCCGGAGCAATGCAAATACTATTGCCAGTTGGAATGCCCCGGGCACGATTCTTCCTTTTGGAATCTGGCCGATCTCCGCCCCCACGGTCTTTGCGGCTTCGTCGTCGAGGAAAATGTCCTCTCTCATTCCAGTGACACTGCAAAATGTATCTAAATCTGTTGCAGTAACAAACCTTGAGCCAGTGACAAACTTATACCCAATTTGCTTGTATCCCCAATGTTCTTGCTCCATCATGTCCTCCTCTATCTGTTTACTGAGAGTTGCCTATGCTTTCCATTTTAGCACCACTGAGGAAAGCGCGCACTTGGCTGTCCACTGGAATAGATTTCTATACTACCAAGATGCCGTCATAGAGATTTTCGGAGGTTTCATCGAAGTCTGCCCTGTAACGCTTCATCGCGGCAGGGAGATAGTCCAGTATGTCCTGCGCTGTTATACCGTCTTCGCCTTTATCAGCAGCGGCCAGATCTCCAGCAAGTCCATGCACCAATACGCCTATTCTGACTGCGTCTTTGAGAGTCAATCCCAGGCCAAACATAGCAGCGATTGTTCCTGTTAGGACATCGCCGCTTCCGGCCGTCGCCATACCGGGATTCCCGGATAGGTTGATAAAGACAGTCTCATCTGGATAGCCTATAAGTGAGTGAGCCCCTTTTAGGACGATTATGGCGTTGAGTCCTCTTGCCGTATGCTGCAAAACTTCTACCTTGTTTTTGTTCAGTTCGCTTATCTCCACTTTGGTAATCCTCGACATCTCGCCAAGATGAGGCGTCAGAACTAGTTCGGATTTCCTCGTTTTGATCATCTCTGTGTCTTTCGAGATAGCCGTAATTCCGTCGCCATCTATGAGCAGGGGCTTCTGTATCTCCAGTGCCAGTTCTCTCACAAGTTCCTGAGTCTCTTCATTCAAGGACAGGCCTGGGCCGATAACCACCATGTCCACTCCCTGTGAAAGCTCGAGCAGCCTGCCCTTGTTTTCCAATGCAATGCTTCCCGAGCTCGTCTCTTTCTGAGGAGCGAAGACAATTTCGCTTCCCTTGTTTCCCAGGAATGATGAAATGGACAGGGGTGTAGCTAGACGGGCGTACCCTCCTCCGGCTTTGAGAAAAGACAAAGCGGAGAAATATGGTGCCCCTAGATAACTTGAGGCGCCGGCAATGAACAGGACTTCCCCAAAATCCCCTTTGTGGGTATCCTTAGCTCTCCTGGGAAGCCGTACCGGACTGTTCGTAGCTGCTTTTATGGAGTCACTGTTGTAAAGAGAAGGCGGGAAGGATATGTGTGAGACGTACAATTTCCCGCAGTGTTCATAGCCCGGATAAAGCATATTTCCTATCTTGGGCAGCCCAAATGTTATGGTGTAGTTTGCTTCCACCGCGATGCCCATCACCTCCCCGGTATCGCCATTTATGCCCGAAGGAATATCAACGCTGAACACCGTCTTTTTGCTTTCGTTTATGAGTTGAATTACATCCCTATATATTCCGTCGACCTCCCTGGCAAGACCGGTACCAAATATGGCGTCTATAATGGCGTCTGAACGAAACACAGCTGCTTTGATGGCTTCGATCGAATCAACCTTAGAAATCTCTACCGACAACCTGGATGCTATTTCTAAGTTTCTTTTTGCCGCTCCCTCGAATCTGGCTGCGTCACCGAGAAGAAAGACCTTTACCTCTCCGCCGTTAGAATGAATCATCCTCGCGATAACCAGACCATCTCCACCGTTGTTGCCTGCTCCGCAGAAGACGACAAAGCTCTTGTTCTTCATCCCAAATTCATGCAGTATCACCGAATACACTGCCTGGCCAGCATTTTCCATCAACAGGTCTGCTGAGATGCCAAACGTTTCCACGGCAGACTTGTCCAGAGCCCTCATCTCAGCTACTGTGCTTACTTTCATTTTTGCCTCCTTC
>Ga0172364_10002985_pt1 | contig 13483 bp, 14 predicted proteins | sample LakKivSesite10cm_FD_114545 | JGI IMG/M metagenome (GOLD analysis project Ga0172364, IMG submission 114545) | Sediment microbial communities from Lake Kivu, Rwanda - Sediment site 10cm | ecosystem: Environmental > Aquatic > Freshwater > Lake > Sediment | place: Rwanda: Western Province, Lake... | reverse complement strand
AGCGCGCTCTGTGCGTCGCTGAAAGTGAAGAGGTTATAGTTACCTAACGCCGCCAGGTCTACCGGCAGGGTGTACCCCTGGTAGGCCTGGGGCAGCTTGGCCGCGATCTGAGGGTAGGCGGCAAAGCCCGGCCCGCGCACGTCGGGCGGCGGCGTGGGTGTGGGGCCGCTCGGCTGAGTAGAAACAGCCGTCGGAGCAGCCGGCTCGGTGGAAACGGCTGTGGCAGTAGGAAGCGGAACGGCCGTCGGCGTAGGCGCATTACATGCCAACATGGCCACGACGAGGGCCACAACAGCAATAAAAGACTTGGGTTTCATGGTAATCTCCTTTAAGACGCAGGGCGATTGATACGCAAGAGTCGCCCCGCCAGTCGGGGCTGAGACTCAATCGCCGCGTGGATTCGGTGGGCCAGGCCCATAAAGTCTATGTCTACGCTACATACAACAATGCCATAATGGCTGGGATTTGCACCATGCAAGCGAACGAAGTGCTTCCGATTGAGCGTCAACAACGCCCGCTCCTCACCACAGGCAAACGCCAGGACAGCATCATCGAGCATTGGCCGCCCGGCTTTGCCTGTCTCGTGGATGGTCAGTACATCGTGCCCTAACCGGCGGAGTTCTTCAACGGCTGGGAGCGGAAAGTTCTCGTTTGCGTACAGCCGGGCCATCTCTACGCTGCCTCATTCTCACGGATTTGTTGCTCGATTTCGTCACGATGGGCACGAGCATACGCCCAGGCATTCGTCAGGTCTTCAGCACGCAGCGTTGGATAACACCGCAATAGATCGGACTCGCTGGTGCCCAAGTGCCTGGCCTGTACCAGCACCCAAACCGGGATGCGGGTACGGACGATGCACGGCCCTCCTCCACAGACGCCAGGAGTGCTCTCGATTCCAGGAAAAGCATCGCCAAGATCACGTACTACCCACTGGAGCACCTGCGCCTTTTCCGCCCGCGTCATCACGGACAAAAGTCTCTCGGCTTCTTGAAGCGCTTCCATCGGTACCTCCTGACCCTCTACCAACGTACCAATCTGCCAAACTCACCGCACCGCAATGTCCAGTATACCGCTGTTATCAACGTCGGTCAAGCGGAGCTGGTAGAAGAAGCCGGGGGGCGAGCGCCACTCAAGCGTGAAGCCGAAGCCGTTCCAGTACCAGACGTCCACGCGGGTGGCGGGGCCGTCACGGCCGGCGGCATAGTCCCCCTCCAGCGTCACGACTTCGTTCCGACCGTCTCCGTTCACGTCCCCCACGGCCAGTGCCAGGAGCGGCGCAGGAAGCGCAGAGCCGGCCCAGAGCTCGTGCCCGTCGCGGGGGTCGAGCAGGATGAGGTGGCAACTATGGCCCGCCGCGTCGTGGAAGCCAGCGATGGGGCTGGGGACGGGGAGCCAGCGCTGGATGGGCCAGTCGCGCCAGGGCCGCCAGACCAGAAGGACCCATTCGGGGGCGCCGTCGTTCGTGGCGTCGGCGAGGGTGGAGGCGGTGACGTGCCAGGAAGAGGGAGGGGAAGGAAGGGAGGGGGGGGAGGGAAGGGAGGGAAGGGAGGGAAGGGAAGGAAGGGAGGGAAGGGAGGGAAGGGGGGTGAAGGAGTTGGCGTGGAAGGTGTAGAGTTGCCAGGGGGGCAGGGAGGCAGAGCAGGGCAGCAGTGTCAGGATGGCAATGATGGCGGCGGTCGTAATGCGTAATGCGTAATCCGTAATGCGTAATTCGTAATTTGCGATTTGCTGGTTTGCTATTCGCCATTCGCCATTCGCCATTCGCGATTTGCTGATTTGCCGATTTGCTATTTGCCATTGTTCATTGTTCATTGTTCATTGTTTCCCGGTAGGCCTGGAACTGCCCGGTCAGGATCGCTGCCCGGATTTCGCGAGTGATGGTGAGCATGAGGTGAAGGTTGTGGAGGGTGAGCAGGGTGTGGCCCAGGATCTCGTTGGCGGTGACCAGGTGGCGAAGGTAGGCGCGGGTGAAGTGGGTGCAGGTGTAGCAGGTGCAACCGGGTTCCAGGGGGGCGGAGTCGTCGGCGAAGCGGGCGTTGCGCAGGTTGAGGCGGCCGGTGCGGGTGAGCGCGCCGCCGTTGCGGGCTATGCGCGTGGGGAGGACACAGTCGAACATGTCCACGCCGCGCGCCACGCACTCGACCAGGTCCTGGGGTGTGCCGACGCCCATCAGGTAGCGGGGTTGGCCGGCTGGGAGGAGCGCGTCGAGCACTTCCAAGACGGCGTGCATCTCCCCCTTGGTCTCACCGACGCTCAGGCCGCCAACGGCATAGCCGTCGAAGCCGAGGCCCATCAGGAAACGGGCGGATTGTTCGCGCAGGTCGGGGAAGATGCCGCCCTGGACGATGCCGAAGAGGGCCTGGTCGGGGCGGGTCTTGGCGGCCCGGCCGCGCGCGGCCCAGGCGTGGGTGCGGGCCAGGGCGAGGGTGTTGTAGTCGCGGTCGGTGGGATCGGCGCACTCGTCCAGGCAGGTGATGACGTCGGCTCCCAGGTTTTCCTGGATGGCGATGACTTGCTCGGGGGTGAAGCGGTGCTCGGAGCCGTCTATGTGGGAGCGGAAGGTGACGCCGTCGGGGTCAACCTGGCGGCGGGCGGCCAGGCTGAAGACCTGGTAGCCGCCGGAGTCAGTGAGGATGGGGCGATGCCAGCCCATGAAGGTGTGCAGGCCACCCAGGCGGGCGATGCGCTCGTCGCCGGGGCGCAGGTAGAGGTGGTAGGTGTTGGCGAGGATGATGGTGGCGCCCAGGTCTTCGAGGTCGCGGGGGGAGAGGGCCTTGACAGTGGCCTGGGTGCCGACGGGCATGAAGACGGGGGTGGGGATTTCGCCGTGGGGGGTGCGGAAGAGGCCGGCGCGGGCGCGGCGGTCGGTGGATTGGAGCGTGAATCGGAACATCCCTGCTCGCTACATCATCTCATCCCACGTGCGGTGGCGTACCGCCTCCAGTTCTTCAGAACTCCAGCTCATCACCTGGCGCAGGAAAGTACCCGAGAGTAAGGGCTGGACGCTACGGCGCAATACTTTCGTCGTTTCATCCACCGTCGTCAGGTCCTTGTCCTCGCTGACCAGGTAGTCCACAGCGGCCCGAATTGCTGCCAGTGCGACTGGCACGTCTGTCACATCTCGTACCAGCCCAACGTGAGCGTCGACATCTTCAGGGGCAGGATCAGGCACAAGTTCGTGAGGGCAATGAGCAAGGAACTCGTCGAATGGAGCCAGGAATTCAGGGAACCGCTGGGCAATTCGCCGACGGGCCTGGCGGACTACATAAGGACATAGAACCAGGCGAAAGTCACTGCGCACAGCGTGTCGCAGAATCTCCCAGGGCCAGCGCGGGAAGACCACACCTGCCAACAGCACGTTGGCGTCCAACATCACCCGGACGTCAGGCCGTGGTGTCGGTGCCATAGGTCTCCCGATAGACGGTGTGTTTGTCCTCCTCCAATTCCCGCATCAACTGTTCTTCGGTCAAACCCTGCCTTTCTGCTGCCTGACCCAACTGGCGAGAAAACCCCACAAAATAGCGCTCTCTGATCGCCTTGTACTCTTGCAACGGCATCATGACCAACACGGGCAATCCGCCGCGCTCGACGACGAGCGTTTCACCGTTTCTGTAGACACGGCGGATCACCTCACCAAAACGGTTTTTCACCTCTGTCGCTGTTATAGTTGTATACATTTTCACTTCCTCTCGCTCGATTGGCTAATACAAGCTAATTATAGCCAATAGCGTCTATTTCAGCAAGCAGGACCACTGGCAGTTATCAGATCCACAGATGTCAGTTCTGCTATCCCTCACTCTGACGATCAACAATCCTCTGGCTCAGACAGTAGACTTCTATAGCGACTTCTAACGCCTCTTCCGCTTCAGGTGGTGCTGGTTCAAATTCCACGTCGTAACGAACCTCCACGGCATACGGGGTCATGCGGAAGATCTGATCCTCAAAGGAGGCGATTTCCGGGGCCAGTGGTCTGACCAGGCCCAGGAGTTCACCCAGGTCGTGCCGCCAGGGATATACAACCTCGTGAAGGGCCAGGATCGCTTTCAGGCTCTTTTCAACGGCCTGCTGAGCGTGAAAGCAGACAGCGTCCAGAGCCTCTCCTGTGGACAAGGTGGCCTTGGCCGCTGTCAGGTCGTTGTTCGCTTTTTTCAGCAATACCCTGGCATGGTCACGGGGCGCTTTCATAGAGCACCTTGCCCTCTTTCAAGACCGTGTGGATAAAGTGGGATCTCACTCCGCGCCAGGCCGCGACTTCTTCCGGCGTCCACCACACGATGTCTTTGGGAACACCCATTCCGGCCAGGAGACGATAAACCGGCACAGTACGCCGCCACCGCGGCTCGTCAGAGGGAGCAATGATCAGCAGGTCATAATCGCTGCTCTCGTGGGCCTCACCGCGAGCACGCGAACCAAACAGGATCAGTCGCTGGGGGTGAAAACGTTCCACCAGCCGGACTACCATTTCCTCTAGTGTTTGGGTTGACGCAACCGTGCATGCGCCCATATTCCCCATCCTTTCCCGCCTGTTGAGCATCCCTGATTGTAGCCCAGTTTGGACTTGCGGTCAACCTGGCAGCAAACGTCAGATACACTTTATTGTATTCCCGCCAGAGCTGAGCGAAATCCATCTCAATGCCTCCACCGGCTGGCTATGGCCTGGAGATCAGGTGGCAGGTTGTCGCGCACAGCCTCCGCCAGGTAGCGCCGCAGGTCACCGGCCGACAGGGGAAGCACGTGGAATACTCGAGGATGCAGAAGGCTGAAGAGCAGGGTCTTACCGTCTATCCACCGATGCACACCTTCGAGTGTCTGGCAGGCCTGACCAATGCGCGCAGATTGCTCGTCCAACGCACTTTCGATCTGCTGCACGGCAGGCAGTCCGCGCGCCCAGCCGCGCAATTGTTCGAGAATAAAGTCCCGGTCGAACAGGTGGTCAGGTTGACCGGGCCGGAAGAATCGCAACAGCACGATATGACGATTCCAGCCGTCAATCAGGTGGTTCGCCGCCGCATAAAAGCGCAACTGGCATGCCCAGGCAAGCAATGTCTGTTCGACGTATGTGGGGTCTTTCCAATCCGGCTCGCTGCGAGAGACAGCGGGCAGTCGAGCCACTGTATCGGCAACGGCTTGCGGTTCCAGCAAGTAGTTTTCCACAGCGTAGCGCCACAGGATGCACACGCGGCTATCCTGCGCCAGACTTTGCTCTACCGTCGCATCGTCGTCGAAATCCCGATCTACTACACCGAAGGAGAGGATGCCCCTCTTGATGTCATCTTGTACCTTGTTCCTGACTTGGCTTTTGCTGCCGACGTTCTCGAACTGGACACTCTGATCGGGTGGAAACCACACGCTCCAGATTGTGTCTGCGTTATCTTCCACGTATACCTTCAGGCTTGCACCAGCGAGCAGCGTCATTGGCCTTTCCTCCACCCGAAGACGTCATCCAACAAGACCAATTCGTGTTCGTAGACTGAGCGGGCCACTTCTTCAGAGTGAGTAGTAATGATTATCTGCGTATCGTACTTCCAGCACAGGTCTGTCAGCGCTCCGATGAGACGCGCTTGCCAGGCCGGGTGCAGGTGGATCTCCGGCTCGTCAATGAGCAGCAGGCTACCCCGGCGAATGCGACGCTGAACCTCTGCCAGGAACAACAGGACCTGCTTTTCGCCGGAGCTCAGTTCGTCCAGACCGAACTTTTGACCATCCTCACCTACGACCTGGACGCGAAAGGTTGTACTGCTCACGCCAGCGATTCTCTTGCGCGTCAGAAACTTGTTCACGACTTTCAGGAACTCTTCGAAGGTCGGATACGCCTTACCTTCATCCTCCGGCGCTCCCAGTTGCTTAAAACGCTCTCTGGCGTAGAGAGCGACGATGAAACTCTCCAAAGAACCTTCCCATTTCTGGCTATCCGAAAAGCGCCATACCCACCTGTATTCGCTGACTTCGGCGATGATCTGGCCCTTTTCCTTGGCGACCAGTTCACGCTGTTCCGAAGGAAAATACAGCGTGGAGGGCAATTCGGCTGCCATCTGCCCCCGCTGAACGGCCCAGACCAGATTTACGAAATCCGCCGGCGCCTGATGAACGTAATGCCAGGTATTGACTGTATCGCCGGAGAGCGCATGCAAGTTGGGCGCCTCAATCTGGGACAACCAGGACTCCGGCCCTAGAGCAATCACGAGCGGCCACCCTTCTGGCATCGTCTTTCCCCTGGGAGTGAGCAGGGCTGGCATGTCGTGCAGCTCAAGTTTGGCCTGGACCTGGCCGGGCATCAACCACGTGGCGAGGGGCTTTTCTGGCTTCGTCACGATCAGGTTCATCATGGCATAGATTGCATCCAGGATGGTGGTCTTGCCGGAGCCGTTGCTGCCGGCAATGACAGTGCGAGCACGTATCTGCTCTGTGACCGGGTCGAAGAAGTCCAGGTCTATGACAGGCAATCCTCGCACATTCTTCAAGTAGATGGATTTGACTCTCATATCTTTTCACCTCTCCAGACCGCCGTAACGACACAGCGGGGACTCAACCGTCGGCTCACCCGTTATCACGTGTTCTCTCATCATCCAGTATATCTGATTGTAGCCCAGGTGGGAAATGCGGTCAAGTCAACTTGCGCGATGGTTGTCTCGTGTCTCTTGCCCCCTGCTTCTTGCATCTTGCATCTTGCCTCCTGTTTCTTGCTTCTTGCCCTCATTCTGCCTCAGTGCTACAATATGAGCACTCCGGACGAAGAAATACACGATAGGGAGGGAGCTGTGGAACTCAAGACGTTGGTTTTCGAGAAAGCAGGCAAGCACAACACGGATGCCACGCTGCGGATTGCGAAGGAGCGGGCGCTGGCGCTGGGGATCAAGCAGGTGGTGGTGGCCTCAAGCCACGGGTATACGGCGCGCAAGGCGCACGAGGTGTTTGCCCCGGCCGGGATCAAGGTCATCGCAGTCACGATCTGCCACGGGTGGGAGAGCGAAGGCTGGACGATGCCGGCGGAGACGAAAGCTGAGCTGCAGAAGATGGGGGTGATCGTCCACACCGGCATCCACGCGCTCGGCGACGGCGTGGGGTCGGCGTTCTCGGAGAAAAGCGGCGGGCGCACGCCGGAGGAGATCGTGCGCGACACGCTCTACCGGTTCTGCCAGGGGATGAAGGTGACGGTAGAGTGTGTGCTCATGGCGGCCGACGCGGGGCTGCTGGACGTGGGCCAGGAGGTGATCGCGATCGCCGGGACGGGAGACGGCGCGGATACGGCGATCGTGTGCAAGCCGGCCTACCCGCGCACGTTCCACGAGTTGGAGGTGCGCGAGGTACTGGCCAAGCCCCGCAACCCTTGACTGCCAACCATACGTAATTCGTAATTCGTAATACGTGATGCGTAATGAATGGGAAATACGTCGTCTACGTCACCCGCCGCATCCCGGAGGCCGGGCTGGAGATGGTGCGGGCGGCCTGCCAGGTGCACCTGTGGGAAGGGGAGCTGCCGCCGCCGAAGGAGGTCATCCTGCGGGAGGTAGCGGACTGCGAGGGGCTGCTGTGCCTGCTGACCGACCCGCTTGACGCGGAGACGATTGCGGCCGGGGCGCAATTGCGCGTGATCAGCCAGATGGCCGTGGGGGTGGACAACGTGGACCGGAAGGCAGCGACGGCGCGGGGCATCCCGGTCGGCCACACGCCGGGGGTACTGACCGAGGCGACGGCGGACATGGCCTTCGCGCTGCTGATGGCGGCCGCCCGCCGCATCCCGGAGGGGGTCGAGAAGGTACGGGCCGGGCAGTGGCGCACGTGGGAGCCGCTGGGGCTACTGGGGGCCGACGTGTGGGGGGCGACGCTGGGGATCGTGGGGCTGGGCCGCATCGGGACGGCGGTTGCCCACCGCGCGCGGGGCTTTGCGATGCGGATTCTGTACTACGACCGCGTCCGCCGCCCTGAGCTCGAGGCGGAACTGGGAGTGGAGTACGCGGCGCTGGACGAGCTGCTGGCGCAGGCGGACTTTGTCAGCCTGCACTGCCCGCTGACGCCGGAGACGCACCACGTGATTGACGAGCGGGCGCTCGGGCGGATGAAGCGGCGGGCGATCCTCATCAACACGTCTCGTGGGCCGGTGGTGGACACCGCTGCGCTGGCGCGGGCGCTGCAGGAGGGGTGGATCACGGCGGCGGCGCTGGACGTGACGGACCCGGAGCCGCTCCCGCCCGACCACCCGCTGGCCAGTCTACCCAACTGCATCGTCGTGCCCCACATCGCCAGCGCGACGGTCACGGCGCGGAATCGCATGGCGGTGATGGCGGCGGAGAACCTGCTGGCGGGGCTGCGGGGGGAGCGGCTGCCGTACTGTGCCAACCCGGAGGTCTATGCAAAGGGATAACGACAACAAACCTTCATGAGTGCTACCATACCACCCCACTCAACAACGAGCATCCAGCAATAAACACCTGACAAAGGAGTATCCATCCATGCAGTCTCCAATCTCAAATTCCCGCTCGGACTTTCTCTTGCGCGCTGATCTGGAGGAAGTCGAACCTTTTGTCGCCAACCTGATCCAGTGGGAGGAGGAACGGCAGGCCCGCAAGCTCATCCTCATCCCCTCCGAGTCTTATGCCCCCAGGGCCGTCCGCCAGGCCCTGGGCTCCGTCTTCCAGAACGTCTACGCCGAGGGGTACCCGCCGCTGCGCATGACCCGCGAACCTGAGGAGCGGCTGCGGGACGTGGCCTGGCAGTTGGCCTACTACCGCCGCTACGCCGACCGGCGCTTCTACAAGGGGGTGGATTACGTCCACTTCGTCGAGTGCCTGGCTCAACGACGTTGCGCCGAACTCTTTGCCCACCGATCCATCCGGCCCGAGCACATCTACGTCAACGTCCAACCTCTCTCAGGAGCAGCGGCCAACCTGGCCGTCTACTGGGCGCTCATGAAGCCAGGGGACACGCTGATGGGGCTAGACCTGTTCCAGGGCGGGCACCTGACCCACGGCTCGGAGTTCAATATCTCCGGCCAGCGGTACCGGGTGGTCTCCTACGGCGTGGACCCCAAGACCGAGCGACTGGACTATGACGCCATCCGGGACCTGGCGCGAGAGCACCGGCCGAAGGTGATCGTCGCCGGGTATACCTCCTACTCCTGGGCGCCCGACTGGGAGGCCTTCCGCTCCATCGCCGACGAGGTGGGGGCTTACCTGATGGCCGACATCGCCCACAGCGCCGGGATGGCCGCTGCCGGGGCCTATCCCAACCCGGTGGGCATCGCCCACGTGACGACCTTTACGACTCACAAGACGATATGTGGCCCACGGGGCGCCGTGATCATGACGACTGACGAGGAGCTGGCCCAGGCCATTGACGTGGCGGTCTTCCCCGGCGAGCAGGGCGGCCCCCACGTCAACAAGTTCGCCGCCCTGGCGGTGGCCTTCGACATCGCCAGGCGCGAGGAGTTCCGCCAGTTGCAGCAGCGGATCGTCGCCAACGCCCAGGCGCTGGCCGGGGGGCTGACCAGGCGCGGCCTGCGACTGGCCTACGGCGGGACGAACACCCATCTCTTGCTGGTGGACCTCAAGTCCGCGCCCTCCGACACCGGCTTCCCGGTGTGGGGAGAGCCCGTCGTGCGCATCCTCGACCTGGCCGGCATCGTGGCCAACAAGAACACCATCCCCGGCGATACCGAGACGGCGCTGGCGACGGGCGTCCGCATGGGCACCCCCTGGGTCACTCAGCGAGGGCTGGACGAGGCCGACATGGACGAGCTGGCCGGCCTGATCCAGCGCATCCTGGTCAACATCAAGCCTTTTGCCTACCAGGGTCTCATCGGCACGCTGCCGCGGGGCAAGATCGAGCTGGACGTGCTGGAGGAGATAGGGCAGGGGGTGGCGGAGCTGGTCGAGAAGGCGGGCATTGACTTAAAGTTCGAGCCCAGCGGTTATCCTCACTACCAGACAATGAACCATGAGCCAATGGGGCTGCGGGTCACCGGCTGGCGGGCGCGGCCATTCGTCCAGCAGGTCGTCACCGCCAACGTGGCTGAACTCGCCCCAGGCGCGTCTACAGTCACCTATATGCTGGACCGGGACGGGCGGCTGATAGACGAGGTGGCTGTGACCCGGGAGGAGCCGGACGAGTGGGGACGGGATCGCTACCGGGTCGCGCCCACGCCCCAGAACGCAGCGGGCGTGGCCTCGTGGCTGCGCGCGCTCGCCGACGGCTACGTGCTCTTCGACGCGGACGACGTCTTCCGCAAGGTGGAAGGGCCGGTGGTGGTGGAGGAGATAGAAGGACAGGGAGAAGAAGAGACAAGGAGACAAGGAGACAAGGAGACGGGGGGACAAGGAGACGGGGGGACAAGGAGACAAGGAGACAAGGAGGCAGGAGGACAGGGGGACAGGCAGAACGGCACCCTGGCCACCGAGCTGTTCACTGCCCACCCGGAGTATTTCGATTTGACGAAGCCGTATATGGTGGGCCAGGCGCACCTGAGAGAGTTGGCAAGGCAGTCCAACTGGAACGCCCCCGAGATGGGGGCCACGGGCAAGAAGCGCAAGGAGGAATGGCAATGGGAGGAGCGGGAGGCGCCCCCGAAGCGCACGCCGCTCTACGAGATGCACAAGAGGATGGGAGGGAAGATGGTGCCCTTCGCCGGGTGGGAGATGCCGGTGTGGTACACGTCGGTGAGCGAAGAGCACCGGGCGGTACGGGAGGCAGCGGGCCTGTTCGACGTGGCTCACATGGGCGTCCTGGAGATCGAGGGGCCACACGCCACCGCCTTCCTGGACGCCGTTTGTTCCAACTACGTGGCCTGGCTGGAGGACGGCCAGTCCTGTTACGGTTACCTGCTCGACCCCGACGGCGTGGCAATTGACGACGTGATGATCTACCGCCGCCGGGCCGGCCTGTACCTGATGGTGATCAACGCCGCCAACGAAAATAAGGACTGGGATTGGTTGAACGCAGTGAACGAGCGGCGGGTCGTCATTGACCGGAGCCGCCCCTGGGTGCAGGTGGAGGCACACACGATCCTGCACGACTTGAAGGACGCGGCGATGCGGGAGCGACAGAAGCGCGACCTGGCGCTGCAGGGGCCGGCGTCACTGCCCACGCTGCAGGCACTGGCCGACGACGTGGAGACGAGGGCCGCGCTGGCGCGCGTGCGCCGGGCTGACCTGATCGAGTGTGAGCTGGCCGGCCTGCCCCTGGTCGTGGCCCGCACCGGCTACTGCGGCGAGGAGTGGGGGTACGAGATCTTTGTCCATCCCGACGCCGCCTCCCGACTGTGGGAGGCGATCCTGAAGGCAGGGGAGCCCTTCGGGGTGAAGCCAGCGGGGCTGGCAGCACGCGACTCAACGCGCACGGAGGCGGGATTGCCACTCTACGGCCACGAACTGGCCGGGCCGTTCACCATCTCGCCGATTGAGGCAGGATTCTCCGGCTACGTCAAGTACCACAAGCCCTTCTTCGTGGGGCGGGACGCGCTGCTGGCCCGCGAGGGAAGCCGCGCCCGGGAGGCGATCCGCTTCCGGGTCAACGACAAGGGCGTGCGCCGGCCGCAACTGGGCGACCCGGTGGTCAACCGGAAGGGGCAGCTCGTCGGCCACGTCACCAGTTGCTCGATTGACACGGCAGGGTACCTGCTGGGACTGGCCATCGTCGAGAAGCGGTACAACGACCCCGGCGCTCCTATCGCCATCTTCCCGCTGAGCGGCGAGCCACTGGAAGCGGTAGTACAAGGCAAGCGGGTCACACTGCCGGTGGAGGCGACGGTGCTGACACGGTTCCCCGAGCGCAAGGGAAAACGGCTGACAGGCAAAGATTGACCGGTTTCGTCGGCGAAGATGAATCGTAAACACGGAACACGTAACACGCAACACGTACCACGTGCCGCGCGTTGCGTGTTCCGTGGTTTTTGTACCCCGCGCGGGGTTAGATTCGTTCGTCCGCCCCCACCGGCAGCGCCACCAGCCCGCCGATGACCTTGGGGTAGAAATCGGTGGACTTTTGCGGCATGCGCTCGCTGGCGGCGGTACAGGCGCGCACCTGCTCGATGCGGGTGGCGTTCATCAACAGCAGGAACTGGGCCTCTCCCCGCTCCACCGCCTCGTAGCCAGGCTGCGGGTCGCGCAGATAGTCAATGTTCTCCTTGCGCTCAATGGCCCCCTTGTCAATCCCCAGCACCCGTTCGATGAACAGTTCGTGCAGCACCGTGACGTCGAGCAAGCGCCAGGCGGGAGCGCGATCCGGCAGCAGCCGCTCCAGTGTGCCTGGGTCCCGCAGCGCCAGCACCGCGTAGGCCCCGTCGTAGAAGCCGAAGCGGGGATGGGAGCTTTCAGCCTGAGCCAGCGCCCGCTCCATGGCCATGCGGTCCGCGGCTGGCGTCACGTCGAAGAATTCCTTCGCCCGCTCTAATGCCTGCCGCCCGTCCATCCGCCCGTAGGAGTGGATGAGGCGGTGGGTGGGGAGGATCACCAGGCCCGGATCGCTCATGCTGACCAGGGTGACCATAGTGAAGTTGAAGGCAGCGTCGGGGGGGGCATCAGGATGCATGTGGCGCATCTCGTCCCGGTAGTTGAGCGCGGTCTCGTAGCGGTGATGGCCGTCGGCGATGATCAGGTTGCGCCTGGGAGCCATCTCCTCCGCCACGGCGGCGATCACCTGGGGATCACGCACCACCCAGAAGCGTTGCTCCACCGCGCTTTCGATCACCTGCTCGCGGGCCACGAGCGGCGCGTGGGCTGCCAGGTAGGGCTGGAGGATGGCGTTGACGCGGTTCTCGTCGTCCGGGTAGAGGATGAAGATGTGGCCCCAGACGGTCGCGGTAGCGCGGGTCAGGTTGAGGCGGTCCACTTTGGGGCCGCTCAGCGTGCGCTCGTGGGGCAGGATGACTCCCTCGTCAAAACGGGTGAGTTGCAGAGCAGCACTGAGACCACGCCGGGTACACACCCCCCCCTCACTCCCCCCCCTGAGAGGGGGGGGCACCCCCCCCTCACTCCCCCCCCTGAGAGGGGGGGGCTGGGGGAGGGTGTAGGTCTGCTCCAGGACGTAGAAAGCGGGCTGGGGCTCTCGCGCCAGCACTCCTTCCGCCAGCCAGGTCTGGGCGTAGCAGCGGGCGCGGGTGTAGACGTTGTCGGCGTCGCTATCCCAGGGGGTCTTTTTCCCCTGGATGATACGCACGAAGTTGTAGGGGCTTAGCCCATAATAGCGCTCCTGCTCCGCCTCGTGGATGCGGTCGTAGGGCTGGGTGATGACGGCAGAAGGATCGCCGATGTGCTCCAGGTTGTAATGCAAGCCTCGGAAAGGTCGGATGGTTGCCATACTACTCCTGTATCTATCGTGTGCGGTCTCGTTCTCCGACACACGCTGAAGCCAGGGCTACCGCCCGGCGAACTCGATGACGATGTGTGCCACTTCTCCCCCCACCCGTTCCGTGGCTTCCTGCGTCCCTGCGCCGACGTGGGGAGAGCCGATTACCTGTGGGAGCGCCATCAGGCGCCGCCCCCGCTCCTCT
>Ga0172364_10002984_pt1 | contig 13484 bp, 10 predicted proteins | sample LakKivSesite10cm_FD_114545 | JGI IMG/M metagenome (GOLD analysis project Ga0172364, IMG submission 114545) | Sediment microbial communities from Lake Kivu, Rwanda - Sediment site 10cm | ecosystem: Environmental > Aquatic > Freshwater > Lake > Sediment | place: Rwanda: Western Province, Lake... | reverse complement strand
CCAGCGCGGGTTAATTTCTTCTGTGGCTCTTGCGATGTACGTTTTGAAGAGGCTGCTGATTTCCCTGTTGCCCATGCGTATTTTGCCCTTGAAGGTTTTGTGGAAGCAGTGTTCAGACCACGTTTGCGCTATGGTTTGGAGCTCCACGTCAGTTGGGTTTCTTCCCTTCTTTTTGAAGTGGGCTTGGATGGCTTTCATCTCTTGCAGGCTTAAGCTTAAGCCTAGTTCGCTGCTTATTTCTTGCAGTTGTCTGTCGGCTGCTTCGAGCGTGTTGATTTCAAAAAGGGAAAAAGCGGTTTTCCCGCGGATGTAAAGGCTAATGCTCATTTTTGTTCCTCGATGGTGATTGTGTAGTTGTCTTTTGTCGGGTTCGCCAACAGTCTTCTGCACATTTCTTCAGCTTTCGCTTTGGCTTCTTTTGGTGTTTGCGCCTTGAGAAGGATGTTGTAGACTTTGCTCACATTCACGGCATCAACTGCGTAGCCGAGTTCTTTTAGCAAGCGTGCTGCGGTTTCGCCTTCTGGGTCGCTGTGGCCAGGTTTGAGGCTGACTTCTATTTTCGCGCGGTATCTCATGGGCTCAATATTAAGCGTAGGGGATTTAAACGCTTTCATCATCAAAACTGCAAAGAGTTATGCCAAAACCATTTTCTTGCTTTTGTGGCGAATCTCTATTTTTCCTTTGTTTGTTACTTTTCCTATTTGTTCAGGTTGGACTCCTGTTTTTTCCAGAGTGTCCATGGCTTTGTCCATGTCTGTTTTGTCTACGATTATGGCGAAGCCCCATCCCATGTTGAAGGTTTTGAACATCTCCTCATCTGCGATTGTGAAGCCGAGTTCCCGCGCGGTTTTTTGGATTAAGCCGAAGATGGGTTGAGGTTTGAAGTTGTCGAATTCGAAGCCTATGCCTGGCGAGAAGCGTGTGAGGTTGTTGAATTTTAGGTAGGCGTCGCCTGTTATGTGTACGGCTGCTTTAATTTTAACCGCTTCTGCTGTTTTGAGGAGGGGTTTCACGTAGATTTTGGTTGGTTCCAGCGCTTCTTGGACTATTTCCCTGTCGAGTCCGTTTGGTACAGCGTTTGGCTCGTATTTTCCGCCCCAGGGTTTGAGGAGGATTTTTCTTGCGAGGCTTATGCCGTTGCTGTGAAGCCCGCTGCTTCTTAAGCCTATTATGGGGTCGTCGGGTTTGATGTTTTTTCCCGTGATTATTTTTTGTTTGGCAACTTCTCCTATTGCGGCGACTATCATGTCGAAGCCTTTGCCCTCCGCAGTGCCTTTTATGATTTCGCCTACATCGCCTATTTCCCCGCTTGTTACAGGGCATTCTGCTTCTTCTGCGCCTTTGACGATGCCTTTCAGCCACTCTTTTACGAGTGCTGGATTGCTGGTTTGGGCATGGATGTTATCTGCGATGGCGAGTGGCGTGGCGCCTGAACGTATGACATCGTTCACTGCCATAGCTACGGCGTCTATGCCTATGGTATCGTATTTTTCTGCTAGTTGCGCCAGCAGGACTTTGGTGCCGACGCCTTCGATGACTAGGTCGAGATAGATGCTTTGGCTGATTGGCAAGATGTTTCCGTACGGCAAGCGCATTAATGCGCCGTAGCGACTGTGCTTGTAGGTTGTTGTTAGCATTTTTAGTGCTTTTTTGCATTCTCTGCGTTGTTCGCGGTTTACTCCCGCGTTTGCGTAGGTGAAGTTTTTGGGCATGAGGCATCTTTCTCCTTTTATGCGTGTTCTCTTTCTTGCTGGTTGGAGATAACGATTTTGCTACTATTTGCGGCTTGGCGGATAAAAGTTTAAGTTAACTTGTGTTTGTCTATGTGCTTGTTGCGGTCGTAGTCTAGCTTGGCTAGGACATCAGCCTCCCACGCTGACGACCCGGGTTCAAATCCCGGCGACCGCACCAAGAACTTTCACTAAGCCCTCTTGTTTGTCCACTTCATTTATCAGTTAATATTCACATTTCTGTGTTAGAGACTTCTCATGTGAAGGCGGAAACAGCCATTCGTGACGGTTTTCCAAAAGCCTAATTGTTAAGATTTTGACGCGTATTTTATCTTCTCTAAGGCTTCTTTCGCAGCTTCTTGAGCGCGCTCACGCCAAGAATCATCTTCTGTGGAGCGGAAAAATCTTCTTCCTTTGTCCTCGAGAACTTGGATGAGAGGCTTAACTGCTCTTGCATCCCCGATATCTCCGAGAGCGCTTGCTGCACATTCTCGAACAAAGTAATTTTTATCCTTCAGGGCTTGTATGAGTGGTTCTACTGCCTTTACATCGCCTATCTTTCCAAGAGCTAATGCTGCATCCTTTCGAACATCTACGTCTTCGTCCTTCAGAGCCCGAATAAGTGGTTCTATCGCTCTCGCATCGCGTAACTCTAGAAGAGCCAATGCCGCTCCCGATCGAACAAACCTATGCTCGTCCTTTAGTGCTTGTATGAGTGGTTCTACCGCCCTCGCATCGTGTAACTCTCCAAGAGCTATTATCACAGATTCTCGAACCTCCCTTTCTTCATCCCTCAGAGCCTGAATGAGTGGCTCTACCGCTCTTGAACCTCCTATTTTTCCAAGCGCGTGAGCGGCCCCCCATCGAATAAATCTATGTTCATCCTTTAGGGCTCGAATGAGCCGTTCTACCGCTGGTTTCCCCAGGTTTCCAAGAGCCTCTGCTATTATTGCTCGATCAAACCACTTCATATCTCCCTTAACTCTCAAACGTTCTATCAGCCTCTCAACCTCTTTCTCTTTTTCCACTTTGAAACCTCCCGATTACTCATTCTAGCTTATTTCCCAATTGTTGGGCTTCACTAATATAAAACTATTTTACGTGCAAATTCATTTGATTTAAGCAGTAGCCACATAGTTTCGTATAGGAAATCAGGCTAACAACTACGTGGGCTTATGATTCTCAAGAAACCATGTTTTGTACTGCTAGCATGTACTAGGCGTGGATCCTATATTCTGTAGTCTCTACTTCCCTCCCTTATAAATAGGTTAGACAGAGGCTTTTTACCGTTTGAGGCGATTTTGCTATAGATGCTTGAGATACGTTTTTAAGTATTGGATTGTGCATCTTTGGCTGAAGGTTATGTTCTTTAGACAGGTTCAACAGCACGGCGACAACTTCTCGTATATCATAGCAGACGATGCTACACGAGAAGCGGCTGTTGTTGATTCAAGCTTTAACGCGGGCGAAATAATCCGCGTTCTCAAGACTGAAAATTTGAAACTGAAATACGTCATCAACACGCACGATCACTCTGACCACATGGCTGGCAACGAGGAACTGCTTTCAATGTTCAACGCGAAGACTGTTGCGCATAAGCTGTCAAGAATTAACGCTGATGTCGAAGTAGAAGATGGTGACTTTATACATCTAGGCAACGTGTCAATCAAAGTGATTCACACGCCTGGGCACGCTCCCGACAGCATATGCCTCTTGATTGATAACAAGAAACTGTTGACGGGCGACACACTGTTCGTGGGCGAGTGCGGCAGAACAGACCTGCCTGGAGGCGACTCTAGAAGCATGTACGATAGCCTCTTCAGCAAACTGTTAAAGTTGGATGACGCTGTGGAAGTGTATCCTGGGCATGACTATGGAGCAAAGCCATACTCAACGATTGGAGAAGAAAGAAGGACAAATTACGTTTTGCAGCCGCGGAGTCTTATGGAATTCATCGCGTTCATGAGGCAGCCTTAATGTTCTAATGTTGCAATTAGTACGACAAGAAATCTGGCTATTTAGTGGCTTTTCATTAAAAGATGCTTTGTTTTTGCAGCGCGTTTGCGGTGTTGGTTGCGTATATGTGATGGCTGTTCAGAGCTGAAAACGGGTTTATCTGCGTACTTTTGAGGGATTTATAGCCTGCGCGTTCGGATTTCGAACATTACATACACTTTTTATTGCGCAGGAAGTGCTAGTCATGGGAACTTGCAAGCATAAGAAACATTTGTCAAGAGGCATGGGCTTGTCTGATACTCTGCCGCAGAACCACGTATTCTGTTTCCTTGATAAAATACAATTAATGAAACTCAGACAGAGAGCCATGCGCGCGGGCGTGTGGTTCAGAGCCTTACGTAGAATAGACAGAGCACTGATTGATTTAACGATAAGAGTTGCCCACAACATCCGCAGCATCACCTTAGCCAGAAGCATCCTTGCACTTACAAATAAGTTGGAAGAAATTATGGAAAGCAGACTTTCAAGGGCTTTGAGGGAAGTTGGTTTCCCGCTTGCTCAAAAACTCAGTTTGGCAGCTCAGAAATGGGGTAACACTTCTGCTAAAAGTTGGGCATCTAATTTGTCATTTGTAAATTTCTTGGCTATAATGCACATTAATGACTCTAAAACCTTCAGATTGTAATGCGCGATTTTTCTACTTAATACCCGGTTTTGTTAAGGGCTTTGGGGTAGGTTGCCAGTGCTGAAGAACATTTCTGGTTCGTTGCTCAAATGAGCATTTTTGCGTTCTTTTCGGCTGGTTTGCTTGCCGCGATTCTCTTCTGGGCAATCTATCATCTCTACATTTTGTTTGCTGGCATAAGGAGTAAGCCTAAGCATTTCTACAATAACATCGATAAGCTTCCTAAGGTCTCCATCATCGTACCCGCTAAGGATGAGGGAGCTGTCATTGCTCGTTGTTTGGAAGCCTTGCTGAATATGGACTATCCTAGGGAAAGAATGGAGATAATCATTGTAGAGGGAGATTCAAAAGACGCTACGAGGGAGATATGCTCTGGATTTTCTAAGAAGTATCATAGCATTGTTAGGGTTCTTCGTGAATGTGCATCAAAGGGTAAGCCTAGAGCTCTTAACCTTGCCCTTCCTCACATAACTGGCGAAATTGTGGGCGTTTTTGATGCTGACAGTGTTCCAGAGCGAGATGCGTTACTTAAGATAGCATCGTACTTTCAGAATCAATCAGTAATGGCCGTACAGGGTAGGGTTACCTCTTTGAACGAAAAAAGGAACATGTTGACGAGAGTTGCCGCAATGGAGGAAAAAGCATGGTTTCAAGTCCTGCTTCGGGGCAGAGAAAGGCTAAGGCTTTTCATGCCGTTGACTGGAAGCTGTCAGTTCGTTAGACGCGAGGTTTTGGAGGAGCTGGGTGGTTGGGACGAGTCTTCCCTCGCTGAGGATGTTGAGCTGGCTTTAAGGCTTGTTGAAAGAGGGCACTCAGTGAGGTATGCTCCTGACGTTTGCTCATGGCAGGAAACACCGAGCGGTTTAGGAGACCTAGTTACACAGCGCACTCGATGGTACAGGGGATACATGGAGGTGGCACTCAAATACGGCAAGCTTCTAAAGAAACATAGTGTGAAAGCTGTTGACGCAGAAATTTCGCTTATTGGTCCGTACATGATGGTTCTCTGCATAATCAGCTACTTTAACTGGGCACTCAGCCTATTCTTTTTCCCTGAAACTGGCTTAGTAGCAGGCTTCGCTACTCTCGTCATAACTCTGACTGCTGTAACCCTCTTCTCAGTCGGTATAGCGCTGGTCTTCATGGAGAGACCCGTGAGGCTTAGGAACATTGTTTGGGTGCCATTCATTTACTTATATTGGTCCATAGAGATGGTTATCGCGGGCTGGGCTTTTCTCCAAATTCTGTTTCGAAGGCGCAGAGTGTGGAGGAAGACGGTTAAGAGAGGGTTTATGACCATGAGCTTCACCTCGGATGGTGAACTGTGTTGAGGATTTGCTTTATCTCGTCTTATCCACCTAATCGTGCTCGGTTAAGTGAATACGCCAAGAGCCTATTGAAGGAATTGACGAATAGGCCGGCGATCGATAAGATCTATGTGTTAGTTGATACGGTTGATGGTTCGAAGAACAGGTTGAGGGAGGGCTCTAAGATAGAGGTCTTAAGGGTCTGGAAAGCAGACAATCCCTTCTCAATCCTTAGAATTATACCACAAATCTTGAAGCTGAAGCCCCATGTGGTGCACTTCAATGTGCACTTTCAAAGCTACGGAAGGAAGAGGCTCGCCAACTTCACTGGCTTGTCTCTGGTCTTCCTCTGCAGATTTCTGGGCTTAAAGGTTTTGGCTTCGGTGCACAATTTTGGAGAGAAGGTGGATCTGGAGAAAGTGAGGTTAAAGCCCAGCCTATTGAATAGAGTGGGGATCCTTGTGGCTACTAAGCTGATACTTTCGGCTTCGAGATTGGTGGTAACGGTGAGATCATATGCGGAATACTTGAGGAGGCGCTACGGCCATAAAGGAGTACTATACATACCTCACGGCACCTCGGTAAACGACTGCTCGCCGATAGACCCTTATGAAAAGGTGGTGTTGATGTTCGGCCATATGGGACCGGCTAAAGGGTTCCCGGTCATATTGAAGGCCTTTGAAGAGTTGATGAGGGAGCGAAGTGATGTTAAACTTGTTGTCGCGGGGTCCAGCCACCCGAACTTTCCAGGCTATTTGGACGAGTTTGTTAAAGCGGCGATTCCGAAGGTGGATTTCTTGGGCTACGTGCGCGAGGAAGATTTAGCGTATGTCTTCGGCATGGCAGATGTTGTGGTACTGCCCTATTTGACTGCCACCGGAACGAGCGGCGTGTTTCATCTTGCCTGTGGTTATGGGAAGCCTGTTGTGGCTTCAGATCTGCCGGAAATCAGAGAAATGATGGCTGAGGGAGCCTCCGCGCTTCTAGTGCCTCCTGGCGATGCTAGGGCTTTGAAGGATGCGATCTTGAAGGTTCTTTTCAAAGAGCAGATAGCAGCCAAGATGAGCGAACAGAACTTGATGTTTGCTCAGAGGGAGCAGTGGAGCATGGTGGCAGAAGCATACGAAGAGGCTTATCTAGGACTTTTGAACTCCTGATGCCTATGGACAGCGGTAAAAAAGTTTACGTGTCCGTGATTATTCCTACGTACAACTCTGCGAAGAGCCTGCCCTTCTGCCTAAAAGCCCTAAGGAGGCAGAAATACCAGTACAAGGAGATCTTAGTGGTGGACAATTATAGTAAGGATGAAACTCGCCGCATAGCTGAGAATTTTGGCGCCAATGTGATACTTCACAGAGGAACTCAAGCTGCTGCTAGGAATATAGGGCTAGCCCACTCGAAGGGTAGCTACGTCCTCTTCCTAGACTCGGATCAGCAACTTAACGGCGGCGTAGTTGAGAACTGCGTCTCAACATGCTCTACACGTCGGGTCGAGGCTGTGAAAATTCCTGAGGTCTTCGTCGGCCTCAACTTCTGGGGGAAGTGTTCCGTGCTCTGGAAGAACAGAATGGTGAAGGCTTGCGGATTTCATAGAGGCATCCCAAGGTTCTACAAGAAGAGAGCGCTGCTTCAACTTTCAGCTTTTAACGACAAGCTGCGATGGTGGGAGGATTTGGAGCTTTATCAACGGCTTAAGTTAGCGGGGCTTAGAGAAGCTTGGTGCAGAGAGCGCGTCATCCACTATGAAAATGATTCGCTTCAAAACATGATGCGGAAGTACCTGTCTTATGGGCAATCCATAGTAGCGTTTAGGGGCAGCCCAGCCAAGGCTCCTTATGTCTCAACGTTTAGGCTTACGCTATCCACAATGGCGCAAACATTAAGGGATCCAGGCAAGTCTCTGAGCGTGTTCTTGGGATGCTTATTCTTGGTCACGGTGAAAAGCCTCAGCGCCTCCTTAGGGTTCTTGTCGAGGCTAAAGTAGTCAATGCTTGATGATAGCGTGCTCGCACGCTTTCGAATTACGCTTTACAATAAAGTAGATGTGATAGCTCTCTTAGGTTTCCTATTAATCTCTGTATTTAGTCTCAGAGCCATTTTTGTCACCAATGATCCTGTTGCCTTTCATGATCTCGCGCCTATGTATCGGCTGGATCAACTGTTTCGTCCCTACGATTTTCCATGGGATTACAAATCTAATCTTGGCTCGCCTAGCATGTTGACTGGCAACGCTGTGTATAATCTCCCTCTTATCGGATTGTCCTTAGCTTTTGGATCTGTCGCCTTCGCCCATAAGGTTTTGCTGCTTCTTCTTATGGCGCTCGCTGGGTTCGGCTTTTATTTAGCCTTCACTTATCTTGTCAGCTCTAGAACAGCTGGTTTCATAGCAGGCCTCTACTTGATGTTTAACCCCTTTACGTTGACAAGGTGGGAGTATGGGCATAACACGGTTCTGCTAGCCTACATGGTCCTGCCCTTTGCCCTCCTCTCTTTCTTTAAGGTAATGAAGGAGGGCGGCAGAATAAGCATATTTGTTTGTGGGCTACTTGCAGCTTTAATGATTTACACCAGCCCTCAAGTGGCCTACTTGTTTATCTTGTTTGCACTGTTATACGCGGTCTTCGACTTGGCCTTTTCAGGGAGGATTGGCATAGCTAAGAGGATTGCGGTGAGAGGGGTTCAAGTGGGTCTCATATTGGTCATTGCTCTTGTGGTGGCTTTCCCGTTCTTCTATCAATTGGTAATGGTTAATCTTCCTGTGTACTCGACGAGGGCTGAGGAGGCTGCAGTGGGTGTTACTTCGCCCGATGTTACAGGATCGATAATTCCACAGGCATCGTTAGTGGTCTTCATGATTTTAGGACTCTTGTTCCTGCGGTTGAAGAGTGGTTCAACTGGGGATTCGTCCCAGCCCCTGATAAAGGTGGGGCGTCAGCAAGTTCTCTTCTTCGCCGTGCTTGGGCTCTTGAGTGTTATTATAGTCTTATTGGTGATTGAACCTCTCACTCCGATATATTACTGGCTTTTTAACAATGTCCCAGGTTTTGGAATGTTTAGAGAGGCGAGCAAGTTTTTCATGCTTTCAGCTCTTTCCATGGGTTTCTTTCTCGGGTTGGTGGCTGAGGGCTTTAAGCGTTATGTGGCAAAAAGTTCTTCAATCGTGCGCAAGGCTCTGCCGATCCTGCTTATCTCGCTGATTGTTTTGGGGTCTTCGTGGCAGTTTCTTACAGGAGACATAGTTGGCAGCGTAGGCACCGTTCAAATCCCTGAAGCGTACCAGCAACTCGATAACTGGCTTTCATCTCAAAAGGGAGATTTTAGAATAGCCTTTTTTCCTCCAGCTGTTTGGGCTACTACCTACACTTGGGCTCCTATATGGTTCCTCGACCCTCTTGTAGCGCTTCAAGTCAAGCCTACTGTGGAGTTGAAGAGCGAGGCAGACCTAACACAATCGGCAAGCCTTACGCGCTGGGTCTACACGGCACTTTACTCAAATCGAACAAGCGATTGGGGTAAGCTCCTAAGCATCTTGGGAGTAAGATACATTATACTGAAGCTGAATGCTGATATGCCCACTGACCGTGCTGACCTTGCAGCTTTCTCTCTGACAAACACGCTCACAGCTTGGAGTGACCAGAAGGGCCTCCAACTCGAAAAGAATCTTACATCCATCCTCATCTATAAAAACCCACACCAACTTCCCCACATCTATCAAACTAAAGGGCTTTCACTTATCATAGGCGACAGAAGAGCGTTGATATCCCTTAGTCACATGGACTTTGACTTTAACCAAGACCCAGCCGCTTTCCTAGACGACAACATTGGCTTAACCGAGTCCTTAATCAAGGATGCACACTATGTCTTCTTTCAAGGTGACCCTTACTGGAGTTTGCTTGTGTCTTCTCTGGGTGAGAACTATATTGTAAAGCCTTGGTGCTACGCCCCCATTTCAGCAAACCCAACGGATAAGTGGGTCAATGGGGATTTGACATGGTACTATTTCAACGGCGATCTAAATGTAGCTCCAGATGGATACGTCTATACGGAAGGCACGAATACTATTACTATTCCGCTTAACGTTGAAAAGTCAGATGATTATCGAATCCTCGTCCAAGTCTTTGATGGGCTGCCAGACTCCCAAGGCATAAGGTTTACAATAGACAATGCTGTAGATTATGTCTTCACGCCCACCCGTTCAATTGAGGGTTCCTATGTGTGGTTGGAAGTCGGCAGGTCAAGCCTTAATCGTCAAAGTAAGCTCCAAATTTCCAGCTTGGGTGGTCCTGCCGCGGTTTCAAAGATAGCTGTAATCCCTGAGAATGTCATTGATGAGGCGGAGCAAAATGTTTCCAAGCTACTCCAAAAGTCAGCTACGCATGCGGTTTATCTCTTTGACGACCACGCATGGAATTATACTCCAGAGGCTTTAATCACAGACCCTGCGGCTAGCAATGGAAGGCTTATCGCTCTTTCAAAGTCGAGTGTTGAAACCAAATTCTGCGTGTTTAGGGACGATGTCTACATGTTGAAGCTAATTTTCCAAAGTTCTGATGAAGATGTAATTGTCAGGGTCCATGTTGACAATTATGTTGAGGACGTAAAGTTGAGTCGAGGGGCTGGCGGCTTCTCCACAGAGGTTGACATTGGATCCTTGAAATTACATGAAGGTTACCACAATATAAGAATCGAAGTTGAAGCAGGCGATGCAAGACTGGATATGGCTACTTTAAGCAATTGTGTGGATGAGGTTGAAGCGTCATTCCACAGCTACACTGCTTCCCAAGTTCCCAACTATAGTATGCGCTCAGGCTCTGAGTACGTGGTCGATGAGACGGAAAGTTATCTGGTCTTTCTCGAGGGAGGTAGCGGTTACTGGAGACTCAATGGTCGGAATGGAGAAATTACTCCTATATGCGTTTTCAACTATGGATCCTTATTCCATGTCAGTGAACTCGAAAGTCAGTATACTTTAAGATACCTTGGCATCGGGTATCTTGAACAGGGCTTCTTGGTCGCCCTTGCTGCTATGGCTCTGGTGGCGTTGGGGTTAAAGTTTCTAGGTCCTAAGCGATTTACCATGTGGAAGCCTGAACGCTGAAGGTTTTAATTGTTACCCCTCACGTTTTCGCAGGAGGCGCTGAAAAGGCAGCCTTAAGCCTTGCCTATCACCTAAACTCTATGGGGTGCGATACGAGCATAGCGACGCTTTCCCTAGACTCAAGCAAGCTTCCACCTCATCTCGCGAAGTTGGATTATATCTTACCTGAGAAACAGCTTGAGCCACATAAGATGGACGGCGTTGGTACAGCGTTAACATCAACGCTAAGCGTGTTTTACTCTTTAGTGAAGCTCCTTAGAACGTGTTCTGATGGATTTGACCTATTGAGCGCCTGCAACTTCCCATCTTATTGGGCGACCTACTTCGCAAGAACTGGCAAACCAGTAGTTTGGATCAGCAGCGAAGTTCTGGGACCTTACAACCAAACCAAGGATATTTTCGATAAAAGTCACTTTTTCCGCCTCGCTCTTGAGCTAGCTAAGGTGATTGACAAGCGTATAGTTAATGGGTGTGTTGAACCCATCATTACGTGTTCCGAGCTTAATGGTCGCCTCATCAAAGAGAGGTATGGCAGAGACTCTGTGGTTATTCCTACAGGTGTAGATTATGATTTCTTTAGCGCAGAGGTTCCTGATGCAAAAGCTCATCTGGAGCTAGGTGGTGGTCCTCTATTGCTCCATGTAGGCACCTTAGTCCAAAGGAAGAACCATGTTTTAAGCATCCGCGCTCTAAAGATTTTGAAGCAGTATCTAGATTGCAAGTTGGTGATTGTGGGTGAGGGTCCGTGGAAACCTATTCTGCAGAAGGAGGCTAAGAGGCTCAATTTGGAGAAGGACGTTGTTTTCATGGGTAGCATTTCCGAGACTGAACTTCGAAGTCTCTATCACGCATGTGATGTTAATCTGTTCCCTGTCAAGGATCAGACATGGGGTTTGGTTCCATTCGAGGCTTTGGCTGCTGGAAAGCCCTCGATAGTGGCTGAGGGTTGTGGAGCCGCCGAGGTTATGGGAAGGGAGAAGATAGGGTTCTTGGCTAACCCAAGCGTTGGAGACCTAGTGGACGCTGTAATCTTTACTTTAAAACATCCTGAGCTTGTGGAGGACATGGTGAGGAGAGGACAGCGATACGTGCGGGAAAACTTGACTTGGGAAAAATATGCCAAGGAAATATATTGTGTCTTTAGGGATGTGCTGAATTCTGGGTGGAAGTAGCTATTTCAGATGGGTGTTTACATTCATCATTCTAATGCCCATATTTTTCGGTGCCAGTAGCTTGAAGTGTATGAATGCCTCGGCAATAGATGAATCCTCTGGCAGCGTCTCAGTGGCAGTTCTGCTTCACTATGACACGTACTATCACACAATCAACTTGACCGAGATGCATTCAAACTTTGAGCGCGCTCTATCGTACTTGAAAGATGAGCGCTTCCCCATGGATAGAGTTCTAGTCGTAACTTGGCGGAACACGCTTAGTGATGAAAGTGATTTTACATGGCTTATGAAGACCTTGAATACCTATGGCGTGCCAGTGGATGAGGGGCATTTTGGGCTGTATATAGCACCTGAGGAAGCTCATGACCCTACCGTGTTAAATTGGGCTTTGGAGACTTTTAGGGATGGGTTTGGGAGGTTCCCTTTTTTCGTTGCAGGCTTTTCTGCGAGCTCTAATACCTATCTGCAACTGGTTAATCATGGGGCTAGGCTTTCATTTTTCAACCTCTGGGAGGAGGGGGAAGACTACACTTATAGGGGACATAGCACAAGCGATGAGATATTTGCAGCGAATTGGGAAGGCTCTCCGTTTCAGCCTTATAAGCCCTCTAGACGCACAGGCAATGCCCCCGGTTTAACGGAAGAGGACGAGTTAGATATATGGGAGGCTCATTGGATCACGAGAAATCCGAGTTATGCATTCACGGTCATAAATTCAAGGAGTTGGGGCTCAATACATCCCCTCGACCTTTTATCGGGAAACTGGTCGGGATCTTGGCTTTGTAGCCCTTCGGAAGCATTTGGGAAGTTTAGGAAAATCCTTGACCTAGTTGACTTCAACGCAAAGTTTAACCCAGTTATGGTAGTCAGTTATCCAGTTGAGGTCTCCCTTTTTGGAAAGAGCAACGTTTTCGAGGTTTGGTGTGATTCAATACGAGAGTTTATGAGGAGAAAGTATGAGTTCGTGGATGCAGTTGAGTTAAGGGGCGTTCTTGACTCCCTCAGTGTGGAGCCTCCACATACTCCAGTCTACGTTTGGTTTGACAACTTAACCTCTTCCGATATGGTGGTTGCAGGAGAACACACACCCTTCGCCCTCCTCTCTTCACCTTATGGCAGGTTCATCTGCGCTAGGCAAGATCCCTTAAATGACTCTGGAACGCCCTTCATCTCCGTTACCTCCTATACTACAGCTAAGGCACACAACGAGACCTTCCAAAGCATTCGGGAGCTAACTGGCGTTGGCGAGTTAAAGCTAAACACTCTTGTGAACGGTGTGCCTATCGACATGAGGTGGCTTAATGATGTGTCGACCGTAATGATCGTGCCTGGTGGGGCAATGGCCATCAAATGGGTCTATACAAAAAGTGAGGTGCCCTATGTTGAGCATAGTATGGTGATATACCTCACGCCCAAAGGGGTGCTGGTGGAAAAAGAGGTCAGGTTTTCGCAAGACATCAACGCGCAAGTGTCCATGGTGCATTATCTCAATGTTCAGGGCAACTCGCCTACTCCATTTATAGATGGCAGCGTGTG
>Ga0172364_10002983_pt1 | contig 13487 bp, 10 predicted proteins | sample LakKivSesite10cm_FD_114545 | JGI IMG/M metagenome (GOLD analysis project Ga0172364, IMG submission 114545) | Sediment microbial communities from Lake Kivu, Rwanda - Sediment site 10cm | ecosystem: Environmental > Aquatic > Freshwater > Lake > Sediment | place: Rwanda: Western Province, Lake... | reverse complement strand
TGTGAGAAACTATTATCTGCCCGAAAAGGGGATGGCAGTTTTAGTTCAGGTTGGAGTGAGTTATGATAGTGACCTTGAAAGGGTGGAAAAGGTGGTTATTGAGGTTGCAAAGGAGGTACAGCACGAAGTTCCTGGTGGTTTCAAAGACTTTGAACCGTTTATAAGATATCATACCTTCAGTGATTTCAGCATAAAATTCACAGTAATTTTACGCTGTGAGGAATTTGCCAATCAATTTCTGGTCAAACATGAATTCATAAAGCGCCTGCATAAAAGATTCAAACAGGAGAAAATCACTATTCCCTACCCAATCAGGACAGTCTACCTTAAAGACAAAGTGAAAGGAAATGATGAAGTTTGACATTCTTAAATTTTTTGTTTCGTTGGTCATTACATTAGGTGCGGGTTTTCTTGGTTCAATTGCAACAAATCAGTCAGTCATTTTTCTTTTTTGCACTCCGTTCACCAGTGTTTGGTTTTGTGAATATAATTATTCTCTGGGCTGCAATACTAATAACGATTATTATATTTGTGAAAATTATGCCTGTGGCAGGGTATCTGCTTGTGCCATACATTCTCTGGGCCAGTTTTGCTTCTGTTCTCAATGGCTGGGTGATGATATTAAACAGATAAATTTCTCAAATGTTTGGAAAAAGCGGGGTAATTATATCAAACAGGGAATTGGATAGATTGAAGATGATGTCCTGGCGGAGAAAATAGTTTTTTACAATGAAGTTAATCAACATAAGGGTAATAACAAATGCAAGGAAGAACGAGGTCATACCCGAGGGGGATGGGTTTAAGGTGCGTGTTACCGCACCACCGATTGAGGGCAGGGCAAATCAGGCAGTTATTGAACTGCTGGCAGAATATTTTAAAGTAAGAAAGAGTGCAATAAAGATAATAAGGGGGGAAAAATCAAAGAACAAAATTGTGGAGATAGGATAAATGGAACAAAATGCCACACATTGGTGCCTCCTCGTTAAATACTGGAGAGAAAATTGTTGGGATAGGGTGAGAATCAATACCAAAACTTTTATGTAAGACAAACGACTCTTGCCCTACCCCGAAAAACATTTATACTGAGACCCTTGGGGGCTGGACGCGATGGATTTGTAGAGATATAATGGGTTAATTAACAGGAGAAGAGCGATGAAAAAGAGAAATTGGAACCCCGAAGAGAAACTAACAATCGTTGCGAAATCAGAAATCAGGACAGGTTTAAACTTTTGAAACTTTTGTCTTGACAATCGACTTATTAAGGTTATAATAGAACCATCAAAAGAGGACCGTTGTATGGTTTTTAGACCACGCATTTCTGGTGCAGGGCTTTATCATCATATCTATGCTTGGGGTAATGACCGGCACCCAATTTTTAAAGCCGAGAAGCATTATAAACAATACCTGAAGCTGTTGGGTAAATGTTCAACCGATTTCAAAATTGACATAATTGCTTATGCCTTAATGGCGTGGCATATTCATCTTTTTATCTATGATGCGAACAACAGACTATCGCAATTTATGTTGCATCTCCATGGTGATTATGCCCGTTTTTATAATCGAGATACGAAGCGGGTTGGGCATGTCTTTGGCGAGCGGTTTAATAATCAAATAGTTCAACCTAATAAGTATGGATTATGGTTATCTCGTTATATTCATCGGCAGGCGGTGGAGGCTGGGTTGGTGAATGACCCGAAAGACTATTCCTGGACAAGTTATCAGGTTTATTTGGGTTTGGCGAAAAAAAAGTTTGTGAAACCTGAGATAATTCTCAGCCAGTTTGCTGACGATAACAGCGTGCATCTCCGTTATCAGGAATTTGTTATGAGTGAGGGAGATGAGTCGGTTGATTGGAGTAAAACATCCGCAGTAATAATCGGTGATAATGAGTTTGTAAAAAAAATTGGCGGCACCGAGGATATTGAGGGGAGCGAAGAATTAAACAAAGGTTGTATAATGGATGTTGTGCGTAAAGAGTTGCAGGTGGATGAGCGGTTATTATTAAATCCATTGGGCATTGAGGAGCGTAGATTAAGGCACAAGGTATTCAAGATTTTAGCAAGGCAGTATGGTTTTAGCCGTTCTGAGATTGCCCGTGCGTTTGATATTTCTGTGATGGCAGTATCCAAGGCATTAAAGAAAACATGAGCATCAAAAGTTTCAAAAGTTTAAACCTGTCTGGGATTGACGAAGTATCAGAGTTTATATCACAATACGATTGTGGTTGATTCAATATGGAATAATGGCGATGCAAATTATGGTCAACAGGGCACTACTCGTGGTGAATTCAAAGGCTTTTACACCGATAATAACTACTGTTACTGTGCCAATGGCGTAGCGGAAAATTGTTATTCAAGAATGAAAAAGTTTATTAGAAAGATTGTGTTTACAAAAGAGGGATATACTATGATGAAAGATGAAGTAGAAAGTTCGAATCCTTCACAGCCCAGGACCTATCTATGGCTTCTTCATATTTCTCCTGACCATATATATGGTGATTCCCTCATTGAAAAAACCAATAAGTTTCAGATAAAGTTTTTTTCCCGGGCGGATAGAGATATCCATTCGTGGCCTCCTGCTACACCTTCGTTCGGGATTTATGTTAACAATTCAACTCCAGCCGTGATGACCGAGTTCCTTTCGGTAATTATCACTAAGAGGACTGGTTATTCGTGGCCACCGTCTATCAAAAAAATTGATGGCACGACAATGTTGGGTGCAGATATAAATAACAGTGTAGTCGTGCTCTATGGTAAGGGACAAGCGGGTAATATCAGCAGCGTGATAAACCAAGTTAATCATTCTTTTCGATTGTTGAAAAATGTATTGGCAGATTTAAAAAGCAATCATCAATACTATGTATATTTAAACAATCAATACGTCACATCGTTTATAAATACAGGGTGTAACACTGGTTATTTTATTATCAGCTCACCCATAAATGAAAACGTGGTATTGGTTACGGATATACCATCATCAGAATAGTTAAAGGCGGCTCTCTTATTTAAGATATTTATGCCTGCTCGTTAAATGTTGCATTTTAAATTAATGAGAATGTAAATGGGTATATCAAAGGCAGTTATCGGGATGGTTCTCATATTCTGCATTCTTTTTCTGCCCCAGTGTATTACTGTCCCGGCAATGTATGAGACCGCTGAGGCAAAAAAAGAAAAGAGGGTGGGGATTTCTGGTCAATATGGCGAAGGGACATATACAGGCCTTTGCGAATCTACAAAATATACCTATAAATATGGCGGCATACGAGCAGACTATTCTGCCGTAGAAGAATATATGAGTTTTATTGAAGCAGGTTTTGAAGCTGGTGCATCAATAAGTGGATATATTGAAACAAAGGATGAACCTGATTATGACCATAAAGGAGCGATTGTTCAGCTTGATATAAGACCAATAGGTAAGATTGTGACACCAACTGACCCTGTAAGATTGGGATTGAAAGTCGCGCCGGGTTTACTTTTTTATGGGGGCGTTAGCAAGAGAAATGCACAATATGACATAGGGGGTGAAATTGGTTCACTATCCTATGTCTCAGCATTGCTGGGTATTGGCAAACCAGAATTTTTGACTGTTGGTTACCACTATTGTCCGTATCTGTATTATTTGCCTGATGGTTTTTCATTTGTATCATTAGCAATGCACTACAAAAAATACTCTTTTACGCTGGGGACATTTATACCTCTTTCGACGGATGAAAGTGAAGTGATACCCAAACGCCATTTTATTTTAGGTTTGGGTATACATTATTAAATATCAGATTTATTGCAAATTAGTTTATCATAGAGATGATTTAATTCAGGGTATTTTTTTAAAAAACTAAATGTAGTTGCTCAATTCATTGGGCAGTGTATTTTGCCGCACCCGAAAGGGTGCGGCTTCATTTTTAAACGAAGTTTTATGATAATCAGAATATTGACTTTTCGTCGTAAACCGATATAATTAACCTTGCATGCATAAAGACTTTGAGACCATTCATTTCAAGATAGACAACCGTGTTGGCTATATTATTTTAAACCGGCCTGATGTGCATAATGCCTTTAATGATAAAATGATAGAAGAATTGAGCCTTGTTTTTGATGATATTGAAAAAAATGATGGGATAAGGGTTGTGGTCCTGGCGGGTGAAGGTAAATCATTTTGTGCTGGTGCAGACTTGAACTGGATGCGAAGGGTAAAAGATTATTCATACGAGGAGAATTTAAAAGAATCCCTTGCCCTTGCGGATATGCTTTATAAAATTTATTCCTGTCCAAAACCAACCATTGCCCAGGTTCATGGCTATGCAATCGGAGGCGGCACCGGGCTTGTTGCAGTATGTGATATTGCACTTGCAACAACGGATGCAAAATTCAGTTTTAGTGAGGTAAAATTAGGCCTTATTCCCGCCTGTATTTCACCATATGTAGTAAAAAAATGCGGAGAAGGTAGGTGCCGGGAGTTCTTTCTTACTGGTGAGCGTATGTCGGCGGAAAAGGCATTTAATGCAGGACTTGTGAACATTGTAGTACCGCCTGATTCTCTGGAAAAAGCAATCAATGGACTGATTTACCTATTGCTCTCCAGTGGTCCTGAGGCAATAAGAATGTGTAAGGAGTTATTGCGCACTGTCCCCCAAATGTCGGTTGAAGAATTCAAAAAATATACCGCGGAAATTATTGCCCAGATGCGGGTATCCAAAGAGGCACAAGAAGGTATGTCCGCGTTTTTAGAAAAACGAAAGCCGAAATGGGTCCTGGATTAGAAGGTCGGCGTTTTATTACCGTATTATTTGCTGAAATAGTTGGATTAAAATCACTATTTAATAAAATTAATCAAGAGGATATAACAACTGTTAATAAATTCTGTCTTGAACAATATGCAATTGTTGCCACCAAATATGCAGGGACAATTTATAGGTGTGAATCTGAGTTTATTATCGTTATATTTGGAGCCCCGGTTATTTATGAAGATGACCCTGAAAGAGCGGTTAAGACTGCGCTGGCAATGATTGATCTCATACCACAAATAAATAAATTATTATCGCAAAGACTGAAAATAGAGATTGAACTTGGTTTGCGCATTGGACTGAGCAGTGGAAATGCAATAATCAGGTCATATGGTAATGCAGACAATAAAGAATTCTTCGTTATCGGAGACATAATTGATAATGCTGCCCAATTGTGCATTTTTGCTAAACCAGGTGAGGTTTTAGTATCAAATCGAGTTTTTAATACCACCAGATACCTCTTCGATTTTGTAGCATTGCCATCTACGCAGTTGAAAGAAGGTGGTGAGCTAACCGAGATTTTCCACCTTTTGCAGATAAAACAGAAACCATTGCCCAAACACGGTTTGAAAAATTTTGTATCACCAATGATTGGTCGTGAAAAGGAATTAGAACTTCTTTATAACAAAGTTCTGTCATTAGAAGAAGGGAAAGGTGGTACGATTCTTGTGCTCGGTGACCAGGGCGTAGGCAAGACCCGTCTCTGGTTTGAAATAAAAAACCTGGTAAAAAATAAAGAATTGCCTATAACAATATTAGAAAGTAGTTGTTTGTCCTATGGAGAAATAATCCCTGATTGGCCATTCATTCAGATTTTTAAAACAATATTTGGTATAAATGATACGGATTCTCCAGAGATTATCAAGGATAAATTGAACAAGAAGGCAAAAGAATTATTTGCCAAAAAATGGGACGAGATTGTTCCCTATATTGCTCATTTGTTTTCGTTGAGTGTGACTGGTGAACGGGTGCGATATCTTGAGCCCCAGGAACTTAGATTGCAGGTTTTGATGAGTGCCAGAAATGTTTTACTAACATTAGCAAAGAATCAACCATTGCTTATTGTTATTGACGATTATCAATGGATAGATTCGGGTTCATTAGAATTTTTAGAATTTCTGCTCAGTGGTATGGAAATGGCTTTTTCCGGGGATAGGGGGCAGGCCGAGTTTTTCTTTCCAATTTTGTTTATAGGACTTTCACGGATTGAAAAAGAAAGGAAATTCTGGCAATCAAAGCAGAAACTCCAGAAAAAATTTGATAAAAATTTTCTCACCATTGTATTACCGTCGTTGGATTATGATATAAGCAAAGAAATTTTTAATAATCTTCTGAAAATAAATGATATACCAGAGAAATTTAGGGATGACCTACTCGAAAAGGTTGCCGGCAACCCGTTTTATCTTGAAGAAATCATTCGTTTTTTGGTCAATAGCGATTTATTGATTTCTGATTTTGGCATCTGGAAGTTGAAAAAGGACATAAAGAGTATTGAAATTCCCGAGGTGATTCAGAGTGTGATTCTCTCTCGTGTAGAACAACTGGGTAAGGAAGAGCGAAATATCTTAGAAATTGCATCGGTGATTGGCAGAGTTTTCTTTGAGCAATTGTTAATTGAACTAACGGAATTAGACCATTCTGTAATTTCAGTGAATTTAGCAAATCTTGAAGACCTGGGATATATTGAGTGCATCAAGAAAGGACCTTATTCTGAATACAGGTTCAGACATCCCTTATTCCAGGAAGTTATATACAATTCTTTATCAAGGGAAAGGCTAATATCTCTTCATAAAAAGACAGGGGAGTGTATAGAGAGGTTCTGTATGGAAAATATTATTAATTACACTGAACTTCTTTCGTATCAATTTTATGAAGCTGAGGACTGGATAAAATCTTATGATTATTCTATGCAAGCAGCGAGAAAAGCAAAAAATGTTTATCTTAACAAAGAGGCGATAGAGTTTTACGACCGGGCATTAAGAAGTATCAGAACGGTTGAACAGGAAAGCAGTGAAAAACAGGCAAGCAAGGCGCTTGAAACAATAAAAGAGAAGGTTGAAATAATGCTGTTGACCGGTGAAAACGAGAAGGCACGCGCCGAGATTGATAGAGGGATTTCTATAGCAAAAAAGATTGGAAACAAAAAAGAAGAGGCAGAATGTCTCTTGTTATTAAGTAATGTTTATGGTGCTGTCAGCACCTACGATGAGATGTTAGAAACCGCGAGCCAAGCTTATTTGATATTTCAGAAGCTTAATGATAAAAGAGGGCAGGCAGAATGTTTGAATAACATAGGTACAGTTTATGATAATCAGGGGAATTACGAACAGGCTTTTGAAAATTACAAAAAATCACTAAAACTTCACGAAGAGGCTAATAATCAGAATGGTGTAGCAATCTGTCTTAATAACATTGGTTATTTTTACAATAATAGGGGAGATTATGATAACGCAATAACCTATTATAATGATGCCTTAGCAATCCTGAATAAAATAGGTGATCGCAAGGGAGCGGCTATAGCCCTGGACAATATTGGTAGTATGAATAGTGTTTTAGGCGCATATAACAAAGCGCTTGAGTATCATATGAAATCATTAAAGATAAAAGAGGAGATTGGTGACCGCTGGGGCGAAACTGTCAGTCTTAATAATATCGGTTATGTTTATGGAATGTTAGGTGGATATAAAAAGGCGCTTGAATATCACAACAAATCTTTAAAGATAAAAGAAGAAATCGGAGACCAGTGGGGCAAAGCTGGTAGCTATAATAATATTGGCGCAATTTATAGTGCGCTTGGGGATTATGAAAAAGCACTTGACTATTATAATAAGGCATTAGACATATCTGAAAAAATTAGATTTCTTGCCGGCAAGGTTGTAAGTTTAAATGGTATTGGTCGAGTTTATACATCACAAGAGAGATTTGTAGAAACACGGGAGTGCTTGCAGAGGGCAATAAAAGATGCAAGAGAATGTGGTAATAAAGAACTTTTGAGAAGGGTTAGCGTTTCGTCTGGTGAACTATCGCTTGCACAGAATAATACTGAAGATGCAAAGAATCACACTGAATTGTCACTAAAATTGGCTGAGGAGTTAAAATCAAGACAGGGCAGGGCAGAGGCGCTTTTATTACAGGCGAGGATTGATATGATAAAGGGAAAAGTAGACAGTGAGGCATGGAGACAAGGAGAGAAAAGATTTAAAGAGGCAATTAAATTTTTTGAGGAACTGAAACAACCTTTTGAAATTGCAAAGGCATATTATTACTATGGTGAGAGGTTAAGAGTGAAAGGTAAAACGGAAAAGAAGAAGGGTGAAAAATTAAAGCGGAAACGTAAAACGGAAATGGGGAAAGAATATTTGCAAAAAGCAAAGAAGATTTTTAAAGAAATTGGTGCAAAGGGTTGGATTGAAAAATGTTTAAAAAAATCTTAATTGCCAATCGCGGTGAGATTGCAATAAGGGTTGCCCGTGCCTGTAAGGAGATGGGCATAAAAACGGTGGGTGTATATTCAACCGCAGATAAGGAATCGCTTTACCTCCGTTATTGTGATGAGGCAGTGTGCATTGGTGACCCCGCACCCCTTTCAAGTTATTTGAATATTCCAGTTATTATTGACTCGGCAAAAAAGACAGGCGTTGAGGCAGTCCATCCGGGTTATGGATTTTTAGCGGAAAATCCAACATTTGCAAAGGCGTGCGAAGAAAACAGTATTATTTTTATTGGTCCCTCAGCTAAGGCATTAGCCCTGGTTGGTGATAAGGTTGCTTCAAGAATAACCGCAAAAAAAATTGGTGCACCCATTATTCCTGGAATGGAGATATCTGGTAGAGAAATAAAAGATTTCTTAAATATGGCAAAACAGGTTGGTTATCCGGTGATTGTTAAGGCAGCACTGGGCGGCGGTGGCAAGGGAATGCATATTGCAAAAGACGACAAGGAATTAAAAGAGAGTATTGAGATGAGCCGACGCGAAGCAAAGAGTGCATTTGGCGATGAATCAGTCTATATAGAAAAATATCTCGAAAAACCAAGGCATATAGAATTTCAGGTTCTGCGTGATAAACATGGTAATGTTGTTCACCTCTGTGAAAGGGAATGTTCAATTCAGAGAAGGCATCAAAAGATAATAGAGGAGACACCCTCGCCAGTATTGACTTCACAATTAAGAGAAAAAATGGGGGATACTGCAAAGAAGATTATTACTGCTGCTGAATATGTAAATGCAGGTACAGTTGAATTTCTTATGGACCAGAACAAAAATTTTTATTTTCTCGAAGTCAATGCCCGGGTTCAGGTTGAACATCCAATAACTGAAATGGTTACAGGTATTGATATTGTGAAACGTCAGATTTTAATTGCCTCAGGAGAAAAACTTGATATAAAGCAGGGGGATGTTTTTCAACGTGGCCATGCAATTGAAGCGAGAATATATGCTGAAGACCCGGATAATAATTTTCTGCCCTCACCAGGTAAAATTTTATTTGTGCAAGAACCACAAGGACCTGGAATAAGGGTTGATTCAGGAATTTATTCGGGCTGGAACGTGCCTGCCCATTATGATCCGATATTATCGAAATTGATTGTCTGGTCAGAATCAAGACTGGATACGATTGCCCGAACAATCCAGGCATTGAATAATTATGTAATTTTAGGTATTAAAACCAATATCCCGTTTTTGAAGAGGATAATTGAAACCCCACAATTTTCTAAAGGCGAACTCCATACGCATTTTATTGATGAGAACTTATCTTCATTGCTGCCAAAACATGAGAACATTAATGTTGCGCTTATTACTGCGGCACTTCAGTCCTTAAATAAAAAACAGGTAAGTATCACAGAAGAACGCATAAGTTTATCTGAAACCAATCCCTGGCTTGAGATTGGGAAGTGGGAAATATGTTTTCATTAAACTCCAGAATCCAATCCGCCTCAGGCGGATCAAATCCCAAACAATTTCTAAATCCTAACTTGTTCTGCAAGGAAGTTATTGAATAATGGAAATTAAAGTAAATTTTTTGAACAAGACATATAAAATAATTCTGGAAAAAGAAGGCGATTTTTATAAAATAATTATCAACGAAAAGAAGTATGAAGTTAGCGATTTTACAATCTGTGCAGGTGGAATTTCCTTCAGGGTAAATGGCAATTTCTTTAGTATTAACTATGCCGAGGATAAGGATAAAAAATTTATTGCGGTTGATGGTGAGTATTATGTATTTGAGCCGGAAAAAATGGAGAAGAAAAAAACTGGGACTGTTGCTACAGAAAAATCAAATATTGTGGTTTCTCCAATGCCCGGACTTTTAGTAAAAGTACCAGTAAAGATCGGTGATAAGGTGCAGACAGGCACAACCCTGGCAATTGTTGAGGCGATGAAGATGCAGAATGAACTGCGCACACCAATTGATGGTGTGGTGAAAAAAATAAATTATAAAGAAGGTGAGCAGGTTGATGCCTTTGTGCCGATCGTGGAGCTGGAAACATAAGGCAAATGCCTAAAAATTCAAAATTCCTAAATACCTAAATTCGGGGAGAGCCTATTACAAATATTGAAAAGAAAAAATCATGACAGAAGAAAACTTATCCCGGAGGTTTTAATATGAAAATCGAAGTTCCTATTTCACGGGCAAATAGCTTAGTTAATTCAGGTAATGTAATTTTGGTTACTTCCTGTTATAAAGATAAATCAAGTATCATTACTATTGCCTGGCATACACCGGTCTCTATAAAACCAGCCGTACTCGGAATTTCAGTTGGAAAAGAGCGATTTTCTGCAGAATTGATAAAAAAATCCGGGGAATTTATTGTAAATATTCCTGCCTGGAATCTTTTAGAACAGATGCTCTATTGTGGCACATATTCAGGCAGGGATGTTAATAAATTTAAAGAAACAAAACTTACTCCACAAAAGGCAGAGAAGTTGATAAATACGCCAAAAATAAAAGAATGCATTGGTTCATTAGAATGTTCAGTAATAGACACCAGAGAAATTGGAGACCATATTATGTTCTTTGGTGTAGTTCAGTATGCCGATGCTGACGAGGAATTATTCAAAGATGGTATCTGGGATACAAAAAAGGCAGAGTTGATTTATCATCTCGGCGGCAATTTTTTTATGAAATCTTCAGAATTTAAAAAAGCGTAGTAAGGGTTTTCCACCCTGATTTCTGAGACATCTTTGACGGTCTGCTTTTGCAAAATCTTGACTTTTTTTGTTAATAGTGTATAATAATTATTATGAATAAATATTTATCTTTAATTAAAGATTTTGTGAAGGTCCTCGAATTACCTGAAGATTCAAAGATCGCTGGATTAAATTAACCTCTGAAATATGTTTACTTTATTTATTGCTGATGACCACACTTTGGTTAGACAGGGTCTGCAAAGAATCATTGAAGAGAATCCTGATTACAGGGTTATTGGCGAAACTGGAGATGGTTTGCAGATTTTGCCATTAATTCAAAAATTAAAGCCTGATATGTTAATCTTAGATATTTCAATGCCTAACTTGAGGGGGATTGAGGCGATCAAAAAAATTAGAAAAGTTAATAAAAAAATTAAAATTTTGGTTCTAACAATGCATAAAAATGAAGAATATGCCTATGAGTGTCTATTTAATGGTGCCCAGGGTTATATTTTAAAAGAGGATGCAGATAAAGAGTTAATTAAAGCAATTGATTTGATAAACATGGGAAAGATTTTTATTTCTTCATCCTTTGCCAGTGATGTTATTAAAGAACTGCTACAGCGAACAAAAGTCAGGAGTAAGTCATTTTTTAAAATTTTTACAGAACGCGAACGAGAAATTTTGAAGTTAATCGCGCAAGGCGATTCGAATAAAAAAATTGCCAAAAACTTGGGCATTAGTGTTCGGACAGTTGAACATCACCGGGCAAAGATTATGAAAAAATTGAATTTTTCAAAGATTGCCGACCTTGTGCGATACGCAATTAAACAAGGATTGGTTGAGGTGTGAAGTAAATAGCATGGACTACAAAAATATAACAAAAAAAGAACTGATAGGTAAATTAAAAAAAATGCGCAGATTAGTCTCTAAGTTGGAAAAGCCAAGAATTGATTTTAAATTTGTAGAGAATTCACAACCCGAATTCACTGATAAGTATTTAACAATTTTGCAAGAACTTCCTGACATGGTCTACAAAATTGACCCGGATGGATACTTTACTTTTGTCAATAATTCTATTCGAAGCTTAGGCTATGAGCCAGAAGAACTCGTTGGTAAACATTTTAGCAAGATAATTCACCCGGATGATGTTGAGGCTTTTAGTCGTTACTATGTCTTGCCTCGTTATAAGGGCAAGGTAACTGGTGACAAAGATGCGCCAAAACTTTTTGATGAGCGTAGAACTGGCGAGAGAAAAACCAAAGACCTTGAAATAAGACTCATATCCAAGAAGCAAACTGGCAAAAAGGAAAAAATTGGTAAAGTAATAGCATTCGGAGATATAAGTTCGGTTGGACATTATGATGCTACAGAAACACAGAAGCCCAAAAAATTTCTTGGGACATTGGGTATTATACGAGACATCACCGAACATAAGCAGATTGAGGATGCGTTGAAGAGGAGCGAAAAATATTTCCACACACTCACCGAGAACGCTTCGGACATTATTATTATTGTGGATAAAAAAGGGACAATAACTTATGTCAGTCCGTCTCTTGAGCGTCTTTCCGGATATAAAAGAGAGGAATTAATTGGTAAGAGCGGTTTTGATTTTATTGTGCCGGCTGACCTTCCACGAGCTATTTATGATTTCGGCAAAGCAATACTAACAAAAGAAGTTATAATCCCAAATTCTTTTCGTGTTCGTCATAAAAATGGCTCAGAAAGAATTCTCGAGGGAGTGGGTAAAAATCTTTTAGATAACCCAATAATTGCTGGTTTTGTTATGAATGTCCGTGATGTAACTGAGCGCATACGAGCTGAAGAGCAATTGATCCGTCTATCAAACGCTGTTAAGATGTCTACAGATAGTATTGTAATCTCAGATTTGAAAGCAAAAATTATTGATGTTAATGAAGCCACTCTAAGAATGTACAAAACTAATGACAAAAGAGATTTAATCGGGAAAAATTCAATTGATATTATCGCTCCTGAAGATCGGAAAAGGGCATTCACCGGATTGAAAACAGTAATGAGAAAAGGATATATAACTAATCAACAATATAATATTATAACCAGGGATGGTGGTATATTACCTGTAGAGATGAGCACATCCATTATGAAAAATTCGGATGGTAAGCCGGTAGGTTTTGTAGCTATAACCAAAGACATCGCCGAGCGAAAGAAGGCAGAGGATGCGCTGCGAATGGAGCGTCAGCGACTGCACGATGTGCTGGAAACCATGCCGATGATGGTGTGTCTGCTCACACCAGATTACCATATTCCTTTTGCCAATCGTGCCTTCCGGACAAAGTTCGGAGAGTCTCGCGGAAGACATTGCTATGAATATTGCTTTGGGAAAAAAGAACCATGCGATTTTTGTGAGGCATACCAGGTTTTGAAAACCGGAAAGCCTCATCACTGGGAAGTAACGACCCCGGATGGCTCTACTATTATAGATGTATATGATTTTCCTTTTACTGACGTGGATGGTTCGCCAAAGATCCTTGAAGTGGATATTGACATCACCGAACGCAGGCGAATGGAAGCAAAACTGCATTATCAGGCTGATATGCTTCA
>Ga0172364_10002982_pt1 | contig 13488 bp, 9 predicted proteins | sample LakKivSesite10cm_FD_114545 | JGI IMG/M metagenome (GOLD analysis project Ga0172364, IMG submission 114545) | Sediment microbial communities from Lake Kivu, Rwanda - Sediment site 10cm | ecosystem: Environmental > Aquatic > Freshwater > Lake > Sediment | place: Rwanda: Western Province, Lake Kivu... | reverse complement strand
TAACCAAATGGGGGAGCGCAGGAACAGGCGATGGCCAGATGATGTTTCCGGTAGGTGTGGCGGTTGATGCCAGAGGATATGTTTACGTTGTCGAAAGGGATAACAACAGGCTCCAGATCTTCGGAGTTGTCCCCCCATCAGAGTAATCAGCAGCAGCCTTCATTTATTCAATGATAAACCGGTTGAAGCCGCCGGCTTCAACTTCGACTTCAGTCATGATTTCATATTTCTGGTTCAAGCGATATTTTTTGGCTCTCCCTTCCTTCTCGTGGGTCCGCGCCTCGCTCGTCAAGCCGGTTGTATAATGGCAAGGTCAGAGTCTTTAGGATTGTTTGACAGGCTGGACTAAAAAGAAGAAGACGCCATCTTGTCCAGATAAAAAGCATTGGTTTTCGCTTATCTTTTTTGACATCGAAAAATAATTAAGGATTGACTGAAGAAGGAGATACATATGAAAAGGAAAATAGTCTTTTTTATTGCCGCAGTTCTCATCACAGCTCTTTTCCTTTCGGCAGAGGTCAGGGTGCAGGAGGTCGAGATGGAAATTCCGACTTATCTCACAGGCCCTGAAGATCCCAACCCCCCTCTCTGGAATCTCCGGGTTTATCCCTATCCAATGCAGACGGATATCACCCGAGAGAAAATAATGAAAAGATACAGAGTTATCATCTTGGAGAACGACTACATCAAACTCCTGATTCTGCCCGATATCGGAGGGAGAATTCTGGCTGCCCTCGATAAAACAAACGAAAATTTTGATTTTATCTATTACAACCGTGTCATCAAACCTGGACTTGTCGCTTTGCGCGGGGCATGGCTCTCTGGAGGGATTGAATGGAACTTTCCCACTTTAGGCCATACGGTCAACACGTTCTCACCGGTCAGCTACAAGATTCTTAAGAATGACGACAGAAGTGTGAGCTGTGTGGTGGGAACAACGGAGTGGGTGAGGAGGATGAGATGGGAGGTCTTCATCACTCTTTTTCCTGACAGGTCCTATTTTAAGACGACGATAAGGCTTTTCAACAGGACACTAACCCATAACAACGGCTATTTCTGGGCTAATGCCGCCACCCATACTGGAGAGGATACGCGGATTGTTTTCCCACCTGCTGAATACACTTATGCGGGTGGAAGAAGAAATCCAGCGCCTTGGCCGATGCTCAACGGGAAAGACGTTTCCTGGTATAAGAACACGGCCTCTGCCCATGATTATTTCTGCGGAAGCGCAGGCGATTACAACGGAGCCTATAATTACCAAAGAGACAACGGCACCGTCCACTATGCTTTGCGATACGAAAGCCCGGGTAAAAAATTCTGGACTTGGGGCACAGCCCCCAGCGGTGCAATCTGGGAAAAGCTGCTTACTGACGAAGATGGACAGTATATCGAGATCCAAGCCGGAAGGCTTCTCACTCAAGGTGACACCTGGATTTTTGACCCCCATCTTGTCGAGCAGTGGGACGAATGGTGGTATCCGGTGAAGAAAATGCAGGGTTTTATCAAGGCAAACCCAGATGCGGCGATAAACTTTGAAAGGAGAGAGAAAGGAATTTGGATTGCCATCAATACCACCAGAGTATTCGAGAATGCTGAACTCAAGCTTTTTTGCGGAGAGAAGAAAATATTTTCAGAAAGGCTGAACATTTCTCCCCAGGGCTTTTATGGAAAGGAAGTTGAGCTTGAGAATGGCTCGCAGCCCTACAAGCTTGAATTCCTGACGGGAAACGGACAGAAAATCATAGACTACTCCACAGAAAAACCGAGAGTTTCTCCCCCTGAACTTCAACCGGATTTTCAAGAGACGGAGACTGAGTCGGCCGAGATAAGTTTTCTCAAGGGTTATTATTCTCTCAAGCACTGGGATACAGAGGGTGCGATAAACCAATTCAGAAAAGCGATTGAAGTTGATCCTGGGTTGACTCCGGCCTTGAAGTGGCTGGGCATTCTCTATTATCAGGCAGGGAGAATGAAAGAGGCTCTTGAGCTTTTTGAGAAAGTGCTCCAAAGAGATGAAGATGACCATACGGCACGATATTACCGTGCTCTGGCCAAGATAAATCTCGGGATTTTGGAACGGACCAAAGAAGACCTTTATCTAGTTTCAAGAAGGGCGGCTTACAGGCATGTCGCACCTTATGTGCTGGCAGCTTTAGCGCTTGACGAAAAGGATTATCAAGGAGCAAGGGATTTATTGAAGAGGTCGCTCAGAAACAACGCTGATGATCTGAAAGCTGGAGTGATGCTGGCCGCTGTCGAGAGGCATCTCGGCAACAGGAATGAGGCAGGAAGGCTTATCGAAGAAATTTTAGAAGAAAATCCCATCGACCCTCTTGCCTTGTTGGAGAAGAAGCTTCTCCTCGGGCGCAGCGAGCTTGAAATCTTAGGGTCTGATCCTGAGTGCTATTTAGAAGTGGCTTCAGACTATTCTGAGATGAGCCTTATCGAGGACGCGGTTGCCGTCCTTGCGGCCTATTTCGAAAACGCCGGCGCAAGAGACTATCCTCTCCTTTACTACTCTCTCGGCTATTTGAACGATAAACTCGGACAAAAAGAGGAAGCCGAGAAAAACTTCAAAAAAGCGGCTGACTGCAGCCCGGATTTTGTCTTTCCCTTCAGAACGGAGACAGAGAGGATACTCGGCCTGGCTTTAAAGCATAATGCCTCTGACTGGAAGGCTCTTTATTATCTTGGAAACCTGCTTACGGCTAAGCTGAGATGGGAGGAAGGGTTTGAGTGCTTCAAAAAAGCTGCAGAATTTTCGCCAAAATTTTCCGTGCTCTACAGAAATCTCGGCGAAATATACTGGAGGAAATTTGAAGACTATGGAATGGCGGAGAAAATGTATGAGAAAGCCATCTCCTGCGCTCAGGATGATTATCGCCTTTATGTTGCACTTGATGAACTCTATGCCATGAACAGAGAACAGCCTCAAAGGGATAAGCTTTTTAGAGGAGCCCCGGAAAAGGTTAAAAAGAACCTCAATTATATCCTGAAGAGGGCAGAGTATTATCTGGACGGCGGGCAATACGACAAAACTCTGAAGATTTTGGAGGAGAATTCTTTCCTTCCCTGGGAAGGCTGGACTGGCGCCAGAGAGATTTATGTTTTAGCCTGTTTGAAAAGAGCCTACTCCTTGATGGAGGAAAGAAAGTATGAAAAGGCGAAAAAAGACTTGTTTTCGGCCATGGAATATCCTGAAAATCTTGGGACAGGGAAACCTCCTGACCCGGTCTTCAGCCGAGAATATTTTTTTATCGGGCTATGCTACGAACGAATGGGAGATAAGAAAATTGCAGAAGGCTATTTCAAGAAAGTCGAGAGAATACAAATAGCTTCTCTTTCCGAGCATTCCTATTACCGGGCACTGGCCTTGAAGAAACTCGGCAGAGATAAGGAATCAGTAGAGTTTCTCCTGAAAATAAAGTCAGCCTGCGAAGCCCTGATCGAGCGCAGCAAAAGCCCCTTTTATTTTCTCTTGGCCGCAAGAGCCTGCGCCGCTCTCGGGGAAAAGAGCCGAGCAGAAGAATACCTGCAGAATGCCATCGCCAAAGACCCCTCAGCGAGACAGGTGTCGCTCTTTATTTCTGAAAGACGCCTCCTGGAGATGTGAATTCCTCATTGACATCATTTTTTGTTTCCTATAAATTAGGCAAGAGTCGGAGGAATGGATAGAAAGCTTTAATTTTTTATGTAGAGAGTTGAGAGAGAAATGAATCAGAGTCCTGGCGAGAGAAAGACGCCGAGAGTCAGCACGTTGAAAATGGGGAATGACCTGGCCGAACTGGATAAGATAAGAGATTTTTTAAAAATAAATCTTGGCGGGCTTGATATCTCAGATAAAGACTATTTTAAGATTGAGCTTTCTCTGTTGGAGATATGCATCAATATTATCAGATATGCATACCCTCATGAACAGGGTGAGATTTTGCTCAAGAGTTGGCTGAATGATGAAAAGATTTTTTTTGAGATAAGGGACAACGGAATTCCTTTTGACCCAAGGATATTAAAAAAACCTGATATTAAAGAAATCATCAAGAGCGAAAAAAAAGGCGGATTTGGGGTTTTCCTTTCTCGCACGTTCATGGATGGATTTGATTACAAGAGAGAGAACAATCAGAACGTTCTCACCATCTATAAGAACATCAAAGTCAGCGCAACTTCTAACCAATCCACTTAAGGCTTTTAATTGACCGTATGATTTTGATAAGATATAAATTGAAGAGACGAAAATAAGCAAATATCAGTTAAGAGGGAACGATCATTAAGGCTCGAACCCAGATTCTAGAATAATTTTTTGGATGAACTGTTAAATCTTGTTTTTGTCCTGGCATAAAGGAGCTAAGCGAATGAGGATCATTGAGCTCGATTATCCAATTTATTCATTAGACAACAAATTGCTTCTTCCAGCGGGCTCTAAACTAACGTCCAAGGCTCTGGGTGAATTAATAGAAAAAAATAAAGGCAAGTCATATAGGTTGATTCCTTTTTTGAAGCACGGCACTATTGACCGTGACCTGCGACACCTGCTCAGTGAGCCTCCTTATGATTTAATTTTTGGAAGGCAAGAAAGGGCATTTGCCTTTAGCCTGTTGAAGAAAATCAATTTCATTGCGCCCGTTTTGGAATTCCTCGACTATTTTGAAGAGCACGACTTTTATACTTACCGCCACACTCTCATGGTCTTTGCCCTGTCAGCAATCTTGGCTCAGGACCTGCTTGGAAAATCCGAAGACTGGATTTTGGAAGCCATGGCCGGGACAGTACATGATTTCGGCAAAATATGCGTTCCCCTTAAAATATTGAAAAAGAGCAACCCCCTGACAAGGACAAACTGGAGAATTCTCGAGCACCATACCTTAGCCGGATTTGTGCTGCTGAGTTGCTTCCATCAAGATTATCGGAGTTTTGCGGCAAGGGTAGCCAAAGAACACCATGAGCGGAGAGATGGATCTGGATATCCTCTTGGTATCTCGTTGAGAGATAGTTTGATAGAGATTATTGCGGCCTGCGACGTTTATGATGCTCTGCTTTCGCCAAGGCCTTATCGGCCCACTGCTTATGATAATAGGACAGCCTTGGAGGAGATAACCGGGATGATTCAGAAGGGCAAATTGAGCCGGAAAGTGGTCAAGGTTTTGATCTCTCATAATCGAAAGGATAAACCTTATTTCCGGGAATGCAGGATATCCTTGGAGAAAAGAGGTGTGCCCCCCAAGGACAGCTTATATGGTGTTGTTATCGATGGAGAGCCAGAGAAAGCCGAAGGCAAAGATAATAATAGCCCTGGCGGTTAGCAGAGCGAAAATCCTTCGTTAATTTAGCGCCGTTGGCATCTCCAGCGTCAAATCAAATAAGAAGCTGAAAAACGCTCTCCTTCACCCCCTAAATTTTCACAGACAGGATAGGCAAGAGCCTCTATCTTTTTAATAAAGAATCAGGGATGATGAAATATTGAATTTGAGTCTTAGGTTGTCGATTGTGTTATAATAGCCGAAAAATTTTGAAGGAGATGTCCATGGAGAAGGCATTGACGCTTAATGGAAGAAGCTGGCTGCGGTTTTTGAGCTTTATTGCCGGAATGGGCATGGTCCTTGGTTCTGTTTTAACCATCCAGCACTTCTTCAATGCCAATTTTCCGGAGACTCTATTCAAAGGCTCTTTTTGCGACATCAGCCCCTTTTTCAACTGCGAAAGCTCTGCCTATTCCTCGATTTCGCATTTCAAAGGAGTTCCCCTCGGTTATTTTGGGCTGATATTGGGTGCGCTGGTCATCTTAGGAACGCTTTTCCCCTCCGCTGCTTTCGAACAGACCAACAAATCTTTGTCCCTTCTCAACGCCCTGGGAGTTATCGTCCTCTTTGTTTATTCTGTTTTTTTCTTGAAAAGCCTTTGCCTTCTCTGCTGCGGCTATTATCTGTTTTCTCTTTTCAGCCTATTTCTTTTCTGGAAATATGGCCTGGCCGGTAAAAGACATGGATGGCTGGGGACAATCCAGGCTTTTCTTGTCCCTTCGCTCAAATACTTAATCGTTTTTGCCCTTATCACCGTCATCGGGGCCTACGGGTTCCATCTCTTCTATGAGGCCAAAGAGGATGCTCAGCTGGGTGGAGTGGCGACCCGGGTCGTTAAAGAATACTACGGTTTGGCTGAAGTCAAGAATCCAAGCCTCATTTCCCCCTTCTGGACGGCTAAGGCCACAGAGCGATTCGAAGATGCTCCTATCCGGATAATTGCCTATGCTGACTTGCTTTGCCCTGACTGCTGGTATTTAAACGAGCAGCTGAAAAAGCTGAAAAGGGAGTATCAAGGAAAGATGAATATCGCCTTTCAATTTTTTCCACTCGAAGCCAAGTGCAACACCGTGGTTGAAAAAAGTCTTCATCCCGGCGCCTGCGACCTTTCTTTCCTGGCAGCTTACGACCCGGCCAAGTTCAATCAGATTCACGACGAAATCTTTGCCAATTTCGCCAAAGCCAAGAGCCCTGAATGGCGCCTGCAGCTTGCGAAAAAATACGGGGTCGAAGCGGCGCTCAACGATCAGAAGACCAAGAACCTGGTGCAGCAGATTATCAATACCGGAGCGGAATACGAAAAAACATCAGAGAAATACTCCCACGGTATACGCTCCACACCGACGATGATTATCAACAACCGGATGGTCATCGGAACTTTGCCTTATGCGCAGCTTAAGGCCATTTTTGAGTCGCTTCTCACAGCAGAGGAAAGAAGCGGCGAGCGAAAGTTTATGGAGAACTGGGTTGATTACCGGCCGCGCTACAAGAGGCCGAAAAAATAATTCTGAGGCCTACTTTGTCCGCCTTAGTTCATTTATTGACGTTTGTCGTCGCCTGGTGATATATTTTCAAGCCATGTGATCGGCGTAGATTTCAAGGCTATCAAAAAAATCTTATCAAGATGACAGGCGTTAAAAGAGCAATAACTGTCGAATGAGTGCTAATAGAGAACGGTTGGGAAGTTGAAAGACCCAATATTTTTCTGGGCTAGACTGCTTACCGCGGCTTTAAGGAGACTCTTCTCTTTCCTCATTCCCGGAGGACTTCTTCTCCTCATAGCCTTTCTCCTCCACCGTCTGTTCCTGGTGCAAAGGCTGCCTTGGCTTGTCGGCATCTACCCTTATGCTGTTTGGGCTGCGGGCGTTTTAGTCGCCTGGCGCTTTAATCGAAGCCAGCTTTTTTTTGTCATTCTCATCCTGGCTGCTGCTGACAGAACGCTTTTCTATCTTGGGTCCGGTCAACCCGGAAAAGGGGCTGCGGTCGCTATTGCTCATGATGTTATTTCTCTTCTGCTTCCTTTGAATCTTTTTCTGATATCGATGATGAGGGAGCAGAAGTTTTTAGATGTGCGCAATTTGTGGCGGCTGTGCCTAGTTGCTTTTGAGGCCATCGTCGTCGCCTTGATTTGTGTTTACAAGCCTTGGAACTTGGGGTCTATCTTGAAATACCAGGTCATTAAGGCGCCTCTCTTCAAAGCGCTTCCCATGCCCCAGCCAGCTTTTTTTGCTTTTGGATTGGTCTTTCTCATCCTTGCCATTCGCTATTTGGGGAGTCGCAGCGCAATAGAATGCGGCTTCATTTGGGTTCTTTTCTTATCATTCTTTGCTCTGAACACAACAAAAACTCCCGCAGCGTTGACGATATATTTCGCCACCGCAGGGCTGACGCTGGTTGTTTCTATCATTGAGACCTCTCTCGGCCTGGCGTATCAGGACGAATTAACAGGCTTGCCGACACGCCGTGCTTTTGACGAAATGCTTGCCAAGCTCGGCAGTCGCTACACCATAGCCATGATTGACGTCGATTTTTTCAAAAAGTTCAATGACCGCTACGGCCACCAAGTTGGCGACCAGGTTCTGCGTTTGATCGCTTCCAAACTTGAGCAGTCAACAGGCGGAGGCAAGGCTTATCGCTATGGCGGAGAAGAGTTTGCCATGATTTTCCCCGGAAAGGATGTTAACGAGTCTCTTTCTCATCTGGAAGCTGTGAGACAAACTGTCGAAGAGTCAAAATTCATCATCCGCAGCAAGGAGCGCCGGAGTCAAAGAGCGAAAGCCATAAAAAAGTTTATGGAATCCCGCTCTCAAGAGGCGGTCACCATTAGCATCGGCATTGCTGACGACGGAGATGGTTCTTCCCGTCCGGAGGATGTTATTAAGGCGGCAGACCAGGCTCTTTATCAGGCTAAAAGAGAGGGACGGAACAGGATCTCCAGATGAAAGACATTCGCTGTATGGCTGCGGATAATTCTCTGCTGTTCAGGCAGATGATGAAATACGATAAGAGGATAAAGCGGGCTGCTAATATAAAACCTTGTCCTCACCTTTTTCCTTTATCATCTCCTCGATTTCTTTTAAGAGCAGGTTTTTGCGCACAAGGACGGCTTTGATCTCTTTATCTTCCAGATAGAGCCCGGCAGCATTTTTGATGCTGTCAAAGGTCAAGGCTTTGATTTTTTCGACAAAAACACGCGGCAGTCTTCTAAAAGGCTTATTTCCTGTTATGCCGTTTTGGCCGAACATGAGCTGCTTTGTAAATTTTTCGGAAGAACGAAAGGCGCGGGAATGGTCGATGAGAATCGTCCGCCAGTCTTTGGTATAGAGGATATTCTGTTGAGTCCTGTCCTCATTACCGATCAAGCTGTCAAAGGCCCTGGCAATGTATTTCATTTTTTCCCAGCCATCTGCGGCATCTTTAGGAATATCGATATTTTTATCCATCCTTTCCAGGTCGCTCATTTCCTTCGTCACCCAGAACTGAAGCGCGCCTTTTTTTCCGTTGAACTCTCTCTCGACTGTGGGAGGGATCATGTTCAATCCCAGAAGCTTGTCCATCTGGTAAGCTGCTATTTCATACTGCCATCCTTCGAGATAGCCTAATTGAATCCCGTGGGGATTCTTCCACGCGGCCTGGCTTTCCACATCTCCTTTTTTAAGATAAAGCTTATATGGCTTTGTCACCCCCTCTCCGATTTCTTTGGAGCCTGTGATCTCTGCAGTCTTGAGGAATTCCTCCCACTGCGCTCTTTCGGCAATTTCAGAAGGAGTGAATTGTCCGCTGACCCATGAGCCTTGAGTCACGAGAAGAAAAGCAGCTATCAGCAGAAATATTTTTCTTTTCATCTTATTTTCTCTTTGTTTCATTCATACCCGAGGCATTTTTGGCGGTAATATAACTTCATTTTTTAAGAAAATCAAATGGAGGAAATAAAGATAAAATTCCTAAAAAGTCTGTGCTGCCCCCGTGATAGCCATTTTTGCCTTGAGCTTTTTGTATTCCCTGATAACCAGAATGCACAGGAAAATCCAGATCAGGACAACTACGACATTTAATTTGGCAAAGCTCTGGAGCGGGAATCCCAAGAGTTTAAACCCTATAAAAACAGTCAGGGCAGAGAGGGCATCTCCCCCTCTATAGAAAAAGGTGTCGGCCGCGGCTTTGGCTTTGTATTTTTCTTCTCTTGAGGTTATGAGGAATAAGGCGCCCTTGGTCGTGTTCATGATCGAATAATCTGTGCCGTTTTCCATGCCTTTGACCCACTTGATCAGGACAAGAGAAGCAACGCCAAAGGTGATGGAACTGTATCCTCCGAGTGCAATAATAGGTAAGAACAGGAGGGCTCCTGAGACTCCGACCCATTTGAAGATGCGGGAAACAAGAAAGAGCTGAAGAATCAAGGCCACAAGAGAGGCGATAAATTGGTAGTCTGCAGAGAGCTTACCCACAAATTGTTCAACATTAAGTCCGGCTGTTGTGCCCATCTGCACAGCTTTTTTCGCAGTCTGCGTCAAGGCGTCTGACCAGATGTACTCGCCCGTGGCGTTGACGAAATTCAGGGAAAGGATAACAAAGGCATAGAAAAGAAGATATTGGCTCTTGAAGATGAGGCGGAAGCCACCCACTTTCTTGAGGGGTTGTTCTTTCATTTTTTCTTCTTGAGTTATTTCTTTTTCGACGTGCTCGGATTTCCCATGGATTAGTTTGATTTCCCTCTTATGAATAATAAGAGTCATCAGAATGCAGACGCCTAAGAGCCCTGCGGTGATCAGCATCATCTTATAGGCAAAATCCTTGCCCAGTGGCTCAATAATCAAATTTGCAATCTTTGCTCCAAATAACGCCCCTGATGTTTGTCCGAAAGCAACGAGGGGGAATAAACGCTTACCAGCTTCATCTGTATAGATATCATTAGCGAAGCCCCAGAATTGAGCGACGATAAAAATATTGAAGATGCCGGTCCAAATGAAGAAGATGATACCTATAGTTCCCATAGGCATGCCGAAGAGATGGAATATGTAGAAAATACCCAGGTTAGAAATAAAAAAAAGCGTCACCCAGGTGATAAGAAGATGGCGGGGAAATTTGGAAGCCAGATAGCTGAAAGCTTTGATCACAAAGATGAGCAATATGGCTTGAGCCCCAGCGAGGTAGCTCTTTGTCTGGGGGTCCTTGCCGACAAGAATCAGGACTTCCCGGACGGGCTTGATGAGGTAGTAAGCCATAAGCAGAAGAAAGACGTTGAGTGTCAAGAGAAGAGCTGTCGGCACTTCGCCAGGGTGGACTTCGGTGAAGATTCTGAGAATTTTGTAGGCAATTCCCTCCCTTTTTTCTTGATTATTCATTTCCCTCCCCTTTTTTTGTCTTTTAAGGTTTTTTGATGAGTTTCTTTTATTTTTTTCAAATTAGCTGAGCCCTAATCTGACCGAAATAAATCAAAGATATTCATTTCAGTTTGAAACTCTTAAAGTTAGGAGCAATATATTGAAATTGGAATGGGTTGTCAACTTGAAGCTGGTTTGTTCATTATTTTCCACCGTTCCTGTGTAAAAGCTTGTTGAAAAATAGGGGGATTTTATTCTTAACGGATTGATTGAATTAAAATTATGGGATATTGCACAAGTTTCGGTCGATTTTTTTTGAACTTTTTTTTGGCATCAATCGAAAAAGTCAATGCCCCTTATTGACAGAGGTTGATTTCCATGAGCTTTATTGCCTGGTCGCTAGCCGGGTGGCCTGAATATCTTTCAGGAGAAGAGAACGGCTTCCTCGCCTTTTTCCTTGATGAGCTGCTTTATTTTGTTGATGATGGCCTTTTTTCGTTCGAGCAGAGCCTTGATTTCCTCATTATTGAGGTAAGGCTTGAGCTTGGCTGTAACCTCATTATCGTCTAATTTCATCAGGTTCAGGTAGAGTTTCCTTGAGCAGCGGGTAATTGGGCAGTCCGGGATTAGTTCCAGGCGGGGAGCAAAAGCCTCAGAAAAGTCAACAATCCAGACTTTCCAGTCTTCCTTATCCATGATTAGGATGTCGCCCAAGTCCTTCTGTCCGCATAGAGAAAGAGAGTAAACCAAATTCTCAAAAACTTTTATATCTTCCAGAGCATTCTCAAAGGCTTTGGAGTCCGGGGGTTCAATTTTTTTTAGTCTTCTTTCTCTTTCGCTTAAAGAGCCCTCAAGAAATATCATTAGAGACCCTTTTTCGCCCTCTATTTCTCTTTCCACAGTGGCTGGAACCCTATTGAGGTCGAGGAGCTTATCAAGCTCGTAAGCAGCGATTCCGTATTTATAGCTATCTGCAGGAGTGATTGGTCTAGTGCGGTCGGTAAGCTTGAAAAACCCTCGGCGTTTAATTTTTCCATCATCAAGGCTGACAATATAAGCGTCTGTTCTTCCTCCCCCCGGTTTCTTATAAGAGCTAACCTTGGCAGTTTTTAGGAAAGTTTCAAGCTCCTGTCGTTTCATGCTTTCTTGGTCTGTTGTTAAGGCTTTGCAGTAAATCCAAACGCAAAAAATAAAGCAGGTAAAAAAGATGATAACCAGAGTTATTTTAATTTTCATTGTTCCCCCCTATAAAAAATTCCCGTTGTTAGTGCACCTCTTAAGATATAATCAATGAATTCAAGAAGCTGACGGGCTCTTGACGCCATCCCTTCTTGGAGATATCTTGCCTGCTCAATGGCCCCTGTGTTTTCTTCATTGAAATCAAAGGGCCAGACTGAAAATTTGATATCGTTCCCAGTCTCCTCGATAATTAGCGCCGTCTCGCGGCCCCCTCTGTAGATTTTTGAGTTGATTCCAGTGTCGATGACCCAGATTCTTCCCTCAAATCGGTTCATTTCATCTTTGCTCTTAATGATATGCGTCGTATGGCCTAAGATCATGTATTTAATCCCAAGTTTTTGAAAAATCTTATCGACTTCCGGTTTCAAGTCTTCCTCTTTTATTCCATTTAAAGCTAATGCCCGGTACCAAAGCGGCCCGTTTCGATCATAAACAACCTGGAGGTCTTCTATGGGATTTTCCTTGATAAAGCTATTTAGCTCCAAGCGCATCCTGTTATTTATGTCTTCAAGCTTCCAGTTCGAGAACCTATCGCTGATTCCTCCGTGGACGAAGATAATATCATCGATCTTAATCACCGCATTGTGTTGGACGAGCCACTTACCGTATTTCTCTCTGAAATTTCTTATATATTCTATTCGCGCTGAGTCTTGCCGGTCGGCCTTGGCTTGACTCCAGACTCTCTCCCAATAATTCCTCAATCTTTGCTCTAAAGGATAGTCCAGCCTGCTTCCTTTAGGGGGTTTTTGTGCGTAATCTTTTCTGATCTTTCTTTCTCGCCTTTCCTTATAGCTTTCAGGGAGAAAAGAGAGAAATTGGTTCAGAGTTACGTAATTCTCATACTCCCATGCTATGCCTGTGATATTCATTTCTTCATGGTTTCCAAGAAGGAAGTGGACTTTGCCCCCAGTCTGCTCAGCTTCTGTCTCGAGCCTCCTTAAAAGGTCAAGGATATCCTTGGCATGGTCCCCCCTGTCCATGACATCCCCAATCTGAACGAGATGAGTTTTTCCGCCGGTCCAATGGAGGTTCTGATCGACCAATCCTGTTCCTTTCAGGATATCCACAAAGCTGTTATAATCACCGTGCAAATCTCCGACAGCGACAATTTTCTGGATGCCAGTCCATTCACACTGGATGTTAGAAGAATAAAGAGGGGAGAGGGGGGCTAAGGCAAAAAAAACTAAAATGAGCCAGATTCTTCTGATGGGCTGAGCAAAGAGCCTCTTTTTCATGGCGTTTTATTAAAATCCTCTTGAAAAGTCTCTTATAAATTCTACTATATAATTTGGTTTTGGGAAATAGGGGTGACGATAATGTCGAGATTCCTGGTCGAGATGACTTTTTATTAAAAAATGTTATACAATCTTTTGACATAAATTTTTTTCTATGATATAAGTCCTCTAACGTCAGGGTAATTTTTAAGGGTTTCTTTTTTATGAGTGCCTGAAGATCATTGACCTTGGATGGCTGGAGGCCGAGAGAGATATGATTGAGAAGGAGAGAGAAAAAGAAAGAAGAAAGTCTCCAAGAGTTCCTGTAAAAGCTCGTGTTCAACTCTGGAAGAATGATAGAATTGAGAAAAGAGCAAAAGGCTGGATCAAAAACATCAATCTTGAAGGGATGTGTAT
>Ga0172364_10002981_pt1 | contig 13489 bp, 16 predicted proteins | sample LakKivSesite10cm_FD_114545 | JGI IMG/M metagenome (GOLD analysis project Ga0172364, IMG submission 114545) | Sediment microbial communities from Lake Kivu, Rwanda - Sediment site 10cm | ecosystem: Environmental > Aquatic > Freshwater > Lake > Sediment | place: Rwanda: Western Province, Lake... | reverse complement strand
AGAATTTGATATATTAATTAATAGTTTATGGTTTAATAAATATAAAGAGTTACCTATTAAAGTAACTAAAGCTCTTATATATTGGAACCATATGCAATGGATTTATGGTATTCAAGAAATAATAGATTATTCTAAAGAAAATAATTTAAAATTAGGGTTTATTAATATATCAGAATGGGAAAAGAATATGACTCAAGGAACTGTTGAAGTGGCTAAAAGTCAAATTCCTAATACTAAACAGATGTTAATACCTAATCCTATAATGGATGATATAATCAATGAAGTATTAGAGTTAAATCCAACTAAAAAATCTCATAAATTTATTTTTCATGCAGCTTGGGCTAGAGGAGGAAATGTAGCTATAGATGCTGTTAGAAAACTAAACTATTCAGACACTGAATTTCATGCTTTTGATTACTTAATGGCTACTCATGACCATAAAGATTCATTTTTTAATATGCATAATGGAGTAGATAAAAAAACATTATTCACTCATTTGGCAGAAAGTGATTATTTTATTTATCCTCTTTATACACCATACCAAGATGTTCATAAAGATACTTTTTCATGTGTTGTGGCTGAAGCTATTGCTTTAGGAGCAATACCTATTACTTATCCATTAGGAGCATTGCCTGAGAATTTTGATGGTTATTGTGTTTGGTTAGATGCTCCTCCTAATAGTAAACCATTTGAAGAAATGCAAAAAGAATCATTATCAAAAGATTTAGAGGGTGTTTATAAACATACAGATCACATAGTTGAAAAAATAAAATATTTAGAGGCTAATTCTCAAGTGAAAGAAGAGTTACGTCAAAAAGGAAAACAATACATTTTAGATAAGTTTAATTCTAATAAAGTAGGATCTATGTGGGTTGACTTTATAAAGCAATTAATAGATGAAGATTAATGAATTTTTTGAAAAAGGATTTTATATAAATTTAGATCGTAGAACTGATAGGAGAAAACAGTTTGAATCTGAAGTGGACCAATATGGTCTTAAAGATTTTTTTGAAAGAATAGCAGCTGAAGATTCTATAAATGAACCTAATCCAATAAGAAAACATAATTATTGTTCTTTAACTTATTATAAATTATTTGAAAGAATATATAATGATGGATATGAAAATGTAGTTATATTTGAAGATGACGCTTATTTTTATAATGATTCAAATGAACTACCAGGCATACAATTAGTAGAAAATGCTTTAGATGAATTACAAAATTTCCCAGACTGGCAAATGATATATTTTGGAGGCCATCCAATAAGAGAAGTTGATATTGTTTCTAAAACATTAATGAGAGCTCCAACAATTTTAGCTCTACAAGCTGTTGGTTATAAAAGACAAACTATAAAGAGAGTATTAGACGAATATAAACCATTCGCTGATTGCGCTATAGATGGATGGTATGGTCAAAGACATGATATTATAAAATATTTAGTTAATCCAATAGCTATACCTCAAAGAGAGGGTAAGAGTGATTTAGACACCTCAGGTAGTAGTGTTGGTGTTAATATTTTTAAAAATAGTTATAATGTAGTTAAAAAAAACATGTATGAAAACACTACAACATAATTATATTACAAGTCGATTACAAGGCAGAACAGGCAATATGATGTTTCAAATAGCTCATGGTTTTGTAAAATCATTAGAATACAATAGGCAATTTATAGTACCATCAGAAGAATCATCAAGTAAACATTTAGAGAAAAATCTTTTTAGAAAGTTAGATTTTTTAATAACTAAAATCCCATCTCCAGAAACTTCAAAACACATTTGGGGTTCTTTTACATATGATAAAGTTGATGAACCATCTAATGAAATTCCAACTGTTTATGCTGGGTGGTATCAGTCAGAAAAATTTTTTGGAAACTACAGTCAAGTAATTAGAGATTTATATTCTCCAACTTATGAATTTATTCAAAAAGCTATAAATGATTTTCCATTTTTAAAAGATTCAGTTATAGCTGCTCTAAATGTTAGAAGAGGAGATTATTTAACTCAACCAACAAGACATCCAGTTATCACAACAGAATACATTAATGAAGCTTATAAACAACTTCCACCCCATGATAAATTAATTATTATGAGTGATGATATTGAATGGTGTAAAACAAATATAAAATTACCTAATAGTATTTTTATAGAACCTAATAAGTATTGGGATCATGAAGGTATTTGGTTATTGTCTTTATGTCAACATTTTATAATTTCAAACTCAACATTTAGTTGGTGGGGATCATGGTTATCAAAATTTAATAATAAAGTAGTTATATCTCCTAGTGTTTGGTTTGGTCCTGATGTGATTGATAATCCAAAAGATATATGGTGTGATAATTGGATTAAGATACCCACATATTTTAAAAATGGTTTTATATGTTTGACTACTTAATAGTTGGAACTGGATTTTATGGTTCTATTTGTGCTTATGAATTAAATAAGCAAGGTTATAAAGTATGTGTTATTGATTCTAGAGATCATATTGGAGGCAATTGTCATACTGAAAATAAAGATGGTATTAATATTCATACTTATGGTCCTCATATATTTCATACATCAAATGAAGAAGTATGGACTTGGATAAACCAATTTGTTAAATTTAATCATTTTAGATTAAGTCCAATAGCCAACTACAAAGGACAGTTATATTCATTACCTTTTAATATGTGGACTTTTAAACAATTATGGGGGGTAAACACACCTGAAGCTGCTAAAGCAATAATTGAAAAACAAGGTTCATATATTAATGAACCTAAAAACTTAGAAGAACAAGCTATTAAATTAGTAGGTAAAGATGTTTATAGAGTATTAATTAAAGGTTATACTGAAAAACAATGGAAAAAACCATGTACTGAGTTACCTAAAGAAATAATTAAACGTTTACCTATTAGATTTACATTTGATAATAACTATTTTAATGATAAATATCAGGGTATACCAATTGGAGGATATACTCAAATATTTGAAAAATTATTAAAAGGAATAGATGTTAGATTAAAAGTAGACTATTTTAAAGACAAAAACCATATACCTGAATATAAAAAACTAATTTACACAGGACCTATAGATAAGTTTTATAACTATCAATTTGGAGAATTAGAATATAAAACAACAAGTTTTAAACATTTAAAACTTAAAGGTAATTACCAAGGATGTGCTGTGATGAATTTTACAAATTATAGTCCTCAATATACAAGAATAATAGAACATAAACATTTTGAATTTCAAGATCTAGATCATACTTGGATTACATATGAATATCCAACTGAATACAAAGCTAATAAAACAGAACCAATGTATCCAGTTAATGATGAGGAAAATAATACTAAATATTCTCAATATAAAGAACTAGCTGATAAAGAAGAAAACATCATATTTGGAGGAAGATTAGCTGAGTACAAATACTATGACATGCATCAAGTCATAGCCAGTGCTCTTAATAAAATAAAGAGTTTGCCTGCGCTAGACTAATTTGATATATTTAAAATATGTATCAAGCGATTCACTACGATTTTAGAAACAAAACATGTCATTTGAGAGATGATCAACAAGGTTGGTTATCATTTGAGTACACTCCTACTTATTATAAACTTGATCCTAAAGGACAGTTTGAGACATTAGATGGTAAACAAGTATCTAAAACATATACTTGTGATAAAAATGATCCACTAACATATTATGAAATAGACATTCCTATGGAAACTAGGGTGTTGGTGGATGCTTATAAAGATTTAGATGATGCTCCTAAATTCCATAATACAATATTTTTAGATATTGAGTGTGAGATTGGAGGTGCTTTAACTACTGAATATATCAAGTCAGCTCCAATGAAAATTACTTCTATATCTATTTATGACATGACACTTAAAAAATATCACTGTCTTATTTTAGATGAGAAAAAACAATTACAACCAACACAAGAAGAAAATAAAGAAATCATCCCATGTGATGTTGAATCCGATTTATTATCCAAGTTCATCTCGTTATGGCATGAAGCTGATCCAACTATCATTAGTGGCTGGAACAGTGAGTTTTTTGATATTCCTTACTTGTATCATCGCATTTGTAAGGTACTTGGTGAAGATGTAGCTAAAAAATTATCACCACTAGGGATTACATCAGTTAAAGATTATTTTAATAAACGAGCTCAAACAACTGAATCAACAGTTACTTTAGCAGGTATTAACCATCTTGACTATATGTTACTTCATAAGAAGTTTATCATGAAGCAAGAACCATCTTATAAATTAGGTGACATAGGAGAAAAATATGTTAAGTTAGGTAAGATTGAATATGAAGGTTCACTTGATAAATTATTTAAAGAAGATGTAAATAAGTTTATTGAGTATAACTTACGTGACGTTGAGATATTAATTGAGTTAGATAAAAAATTACAGTTTATTGACTTGACAACTAACATTTGTCATTTATGTCATGTACCATATGAAAACATTTATTACTCAACAGCATTAAATGAAGGTGCTATTTTAACATACCTGAAACGAAAAGATATAGTTTCACCTAATAAACCAACTACTTACAATCCAGCTTTAAAAGAAGAGAATGAAGAATATGCTGGTGGTTATCTTAAAGATCCAGTACCTGGATTATATGAGTGGGTGTCTGACTTAGATTTTACCTCACTATATCCATCTGTCATCCGTAATTTGAATATGGGTATTGAAACATTAGTTGGTCGAATACAAAACAGAGATAAATACGATAATAAATGGGGATTAGGCGATTTAAAGGAATTAGATCCAGATGATGATATTACTATTGAAAAAGTAACACCAGACAGAAAAATAAAGGTAAGTAGTATTAAAGCTAAGGATTTAATTGAATTAATTGAAAAAAATAAGTTAATTATATCTGCTAATGGTACTTTATTTAGACAAGACAAATCAAGTATTGTAGTGGAGATATTAAATGATTGGTTTAATAAAAGAAAACAATATAAGGACTTAATGAAGGAAGCTTATAAAGTTAAAAAAGACCCAGTACTAGGTGAGTTTTATAATAAGAGACAACACGCGTTCAAAATCAAATTAAATGATGTGTATGGAGTATTCGCAATTAATAGTTGGAGATATTCAGATGGAAACTTATTTATAAGTAAAGCAATTACTTTAACAGGACAAAGACTTGATCAGGAGTCAATTAATTTTGTTAATAAAGAAATCAGTACTGAATTAGGTGTAGAAAGAGATTATGTAATCACTGCTGATACAGATAGTTTATTTTTTGAATTAAAAGATTTAATTAAGAAACGTAAACCAGATGTTAATATTAATAGTAGAGAGGATGTTGTACCTGTAGCACTTAAAATAACTAAAGAATATCAAGATAAAACAAAACCATTTTTACAAAACCTATGTAAGTCATTATTTAATACTGATAATCAGTATTTTGAATTAAAACAAGAAGTACTCTTGGAGCGAGGTTATTTTGCTGGTAAGAGAAGATACGCTCAATTTATTGTTAATAAGGAAGGAGTACCTGTAGAAGAACTAGATATTAAAGGTATGGATGTGATGAAGTCAAATATGACTCCATTATATCGTAAGTTTGGAGAGGAAATATTACTTGATATCATGTATGGTAAAGCTAAAAAAGATATTGATAAAAAAATCATTGACTTTAAAAACACACTAAACGCTTTACCTTATAAAAGTATCGCTAAACCAACTGGTGTTAGAAATATTAGAACATATATTGCTTCGGCTCCACCATCAGGACAAATATTTTCTAAATTAGAGAAAAAATGTCCTATTAATACTAAAGCAGCTATATACCACAATGACTTATTACGCTTTAAAAAACTAGATAAAAAATATCCATGTTTCACTGAGGGTGATAAAATGTATTATATTCAATTAAAGGATAATCCATATAAAATTGAAGTGTTAGGATTTACAGGTAATGATCCAGAATTTATAGAGGATTTTATTAATAAGTTTGTTGATAAAGAGGAAGGATTTAACTCAATATTATTAAATAAACTACAAGGTATATACAGTGATTTGAAATGGTCGTTTCCAAGTTTAAATGCCTATGTAAATAAATTTTTCTCATTCTAAAAAAGATATTATATTTAATATATGCAAAAACAAACATTAACATCAGTTATTGACAAATATCATTTAAATGGTATTGTTGAGTCAGTTAAATGGAATATTAATGATAAAAATATAACTGTTGACTTTATCACACCAATGAAAAACTTAGTTGGTAAAGTTACTAGTCCTAATTTTGATTTAGATGACACTGACTTAGGTATATACAATACTAGTCAATTCAATAAGTTAGTTAAGATAATGGATAGTACAGTGGTTTTAGGTTTAACTAAAAGTCCATATGGCACACCACTTGAACTAACATTAGCTGATAATCAGTATGATTTAAATTATTATCTATCAGACTTAATGTTGATTGAATCAGTACCAACTATCAATGAACCATCTAATTATGATGCTGAGACTAAAATTGATGCTGATTTTATTTCTAGATTTGCTAATGCTAAAAAAGCATTAGGTGATGTTAAACAATTCACTATTAAAGATGAATTAAATAGTGATAGTACTAAAGATTTAGTTATTGTGATTGGTGATGGAAGTGGTTACGCCAATAAAATTAAGTTTAAAACACCATGTGAATCATTGTTTGGACTAAATGAAATACCATTTCCAGCTGATGTTATGATGGAATTATTAAAAGCTAATGAAGAAGCAGATAGTGGTACTATTCAAATTAGTCAGGAAGGATTAATGAAAGTATCATTTAAAGAAGGAAGTATAGAATCTGTTTATTACTTGGTTCGTCTTTCTCAACAATAATATATTTATATATAACATAATTGAGTCACGGTAGGTCTCAAGTTATGTTATTAATTAACCGCTTACCTTAGGGAAGCACAAAACAAAACAAAATGACAAGAATAGCACATTGGGGTATTGACCCATTTGACATCGTCTGGAAAAATTTTTTCGACGCAAACAGCACATTTAACACATTTGAAAACAAAATCAACTACCCAGTTGATATTTTAGAAACAGAAAACGGGTTACGTTTTGAACTAGCAGTAGTAGGTTTATCTGAAACTGATCTAGACATTCAAGTAGATGGAGAGACATTACGTATCTCCTATAATAAACCAGAAACAGAAGAAATCAAATCTTACCTACAAAAAGGTATCGCTAAACGTTCATTTGATTTAGCATGGAAGATAGCATCTAAATTTGATTTAACTCAATTAAATGCTTCTTTAGATAAAGGTCTATTAATTGTTGATATTCCTTACGCTGCTGAAAAAGCACCAAGGAAAATTGAAATTAAAGTAAACAAAAAACAAATCCTTAAAGGATAACTAAAACGAGACCTACCAAAACTCAGTTATGATTTCAAGACAAGTAATTTACTTTCAAGATAAGGCTTACCTTCTAATTAGACGTATACTTGATGATCCTAAGTACGTTGGTGATAATCTTGACTTATTAATGCAATGGTTAGGGGCTGATAAAGTATTAAGGAAGGAAGGTTATTTATTTTTTCTAGATGAAATAGAAGAAGTAGAATTGCTTGGATTTGAACCAAAAAATTAATATATTTAATAAAATAAAGAATATGAGTAAATTAGAACCTATTAATGGGCATGTTATTATTAAGCCTGTTAATGAAGAAGAACAAATGTATGGTAATATTGTTATTCCTGATTTAGGTAAAGAAAAACCTGAAATTGGAGTTGTAATAGCTGTTAGTGACACATATAATTGGCACACAGGAACTATCTATAAGTCTAAATTAGAACCAGGTGAAAAAGTACTTATTCCTAAAATGGGATCAGTTAAACTAACTGTAGATGGTGAAGACTATATTGTAACTAAAGAAACAGAAATACTAGCAGTATATGAGTAAAATTATAATTTATAACACAGAAGCAAGACAGAAACTTGCTGACAGAGTAGATAAGTTATCTAAAGCCGTTGTCACAACATTAGGTCCATTTGGCCGTAATGTTATTATTGAAAAAGAAAATGAATTACCTCAATCAACTAAAGATGGAGTCACAGTCGCAAAATCAATTAAACTTAAAGACCCGATTGAAAACATCGGTGCTGAGATTGTTAAACAAGCTGCTATACGTTCAGCCAACACAGCTGGAGATGGTACTACCACTACTACTCTTTTGGCTAACACTATGGTTAAAGAAGGCTTGAGCAAAGTTAGAGCTGGAGCAAATGCTGTTGAAATTAAAAAAGGTATTGATTCAGCAGTCAAACAAGTAGTTAAGGCTTTAAAACAAAACAGTAAAGACATCTCAGCTGAAGAACAATTAAAACAAGTAGCTACAATTTCATCTAATAATGATGAATTTATAGGTAATTTAGTAGCGACAGCACTTGAAAAAGTAGGTCGTGATGGAGTAGTTGCTATTGAAGAAAGTAAAACAGGTGAAACAACACTTGAAGTAGTTGAAGGTATTCAATTTGATAGAGGTTATAAGTCACCTTACTTTGTGACTAACAATACTACAATGCAAGCATCACTTGATGATCCATATATCTTAATTTATGATGGTAGGATTATGACCGCTGCTGAATTGTTAAATGTACTACAGAAAGTAAATAGTGAAAACAAATCATTATTAATTGTAGCTGAAGATATTGATGGTGAGGCATTAGCTACACTCATTGTAAATAAAATGAGAGGTATTGTTAAGGTAGTAGCTGTTAAAGCACCTGATTTTGGTGAACGTAGAACATTGTTACTAGAAGATTTAGCTATTGTTACTGGTGGTCAAGTTATTAGTAAAGAAAAAGGATTAAAACTTGACAAACTAAATGTAGCTCAGTTATCAGCTTATTTAGGTAAAGCTAGAACAGTGACAGTTGATAAAGAAAAAACAACTGTTGTTGATGGTAAAGGTACTGAAGAAGCTATTACAGCCAGAGCTGAAGAAATTAAAACACAAATTGATAAGGCCCAATCAATGTTTGAGAAAGAAAAATTACAAGAACGTTTGGGTAAATTAATTGGTGGTGTAGCTATTATTAATGTAGGTGGTAACAATGATATTGAATTAAAAGAATATAAAGATAGAGTTGAAGACGCTTTATTCGCCACTCGTGCTGCTGTTGAAGAAGGTGTATTACCAGGTGGAGGTGCCGCTTTATTATATGCTAGGGAAGCTATAAGTGAGTCAATGGATGATAGTGTTGACTTTAATATTGGTAAAAAAATTGTTTATTCTGCCTTATCTTCACCTTTCATCCAAATTCTAGATAATGCTGGATTAAATAATCCAACTTGGTACATGTATGAGTTAGGCAAGTTAAATAGTACTTGGATTGGATATGATTTAAAATCAGAAATATTTGTTAATATGGAAGACGAAGGTATTTTAGACCCAACTAAAGTGACTCGTTTAGCGGTTGAAAATGCAGCTGCTGTGGCGGGTACTATATTAACAACTGAAACTGTTATTCATGAAGAACTAACAGATAAGAAAAAAGAAGATAATTTTAGTCCTGAATTAGGTTATTAATTTGATCAATTGTAGTGATATATGTAGCAACAACTGCCTTGGTAAACAAAATAACCATGGTGGTTGTTGCAATGTTACTGACAGTGATTTTGTTTTAGGTAAAGTAACTGACACTTCAGAATTCTTAGAGAGACTTAATAATGGATTAAAATATGAAGATGTATTTATGGATTATGAAGAGGGCAGTAAATTATTTCCTGATAAAAAACAATTTCAAAATCCATCAACATATCCAGTTTTAAGAGTAGATATGAATAGTGAAAGAAAATTTTGTATGTTTTATGATCAAGAAAATAAATCATGTGGTGTTTATGATATTAGACCTAAAATGTGTCGAGATTATTTTTGTAAACATTTAAAAGATATTTTTGGACCTGAATTAGAATTTTAAATTAAATAGGTTCGGGATTTAGTACAGCCCGGTAGTATGCTTGGTTTGGGACCAAGAGGTCGTAGGTTCGAATCCTGCAATCCCGACACATTGCTCAGTTCGTCTAATGGTTAGGACGCGTCCCTTTCACGGATGAAATACGGGTTCGACTCCCGTACAGAGTACTGTTTCGAACCCTGTGTGTATATTTATTTAAAATAAAAAATATGCAAACATGTTCAAAATGTGGACAAAGTAAACCTTTAACAGAGTTTAATAAACATAAACGTGGTATTACATCATGGTGTAAAGAATGTGTTAGAGAAAGAAGTAGAGAATATTATAAGGAAAAAAATGAATTAATAAAAGTAAAAAGAAGAATATACATTAAAGAAAGAAGAAAATGGTTTAATGAATATAAACAAACTCTAAAATGCTCTCAATGTGATGAAAATCACCCAGCATGTTTAGAATTTCATCATATTGACCCTAAAGAAAAAGATTTTGGTATAGCAGAAGCTCTTCGTCAATTAAATTTAGGCAAAGATGAGATATTAAAAGAAATTGATAAATGTGAAGTTTTATGTTCTAATTGTCATAAAAAACTTCACTATAAAAGCTGAAGACGGTGCGAAAAGCATTGACGCCACGGTGTGACCATTAGCTCAGTAGGTTAGAGCAAGCCCTAAAACAGGCCGTGCCACTGGTTCGATTCCAGTATGGTCACCAAAATGAAGATTTATTTATTAGTGTTTCTATTCCAGGTGTTATTTAATGTGTTTAAGACACTTGAAATAAAATATACTTATGAGCACAAAGTAAAAGAGTTAATGTTTAATTCAATTTGGATTAATTTAGTTTCATTAGGTTCAACTTATTTTGCTATTGATAGTTTATTTAAAGGTAATTGGTCTGTTATATTAGTTTATATGGCTGGTAGTGTTGTTGGTAAATGGGTGGCTATGACTCAAATATCTGAATTGAAAAAAAAGTTAGGTAACCGCAGAAAAAAATAGTATATTTAATTCTATTAAAATTTCAAAATATGTTCTGGACTTATTATGTGTTTTGTTTTATTTATTGTTTAATCATGTCTGTTAAACGATGGAATAGGGATGTTATGAGTGGTGGGTTAGGTATTAGTCCAGGATTAGACACTATAGGTATAGTTATTATGTGTTGGATTTTAGCTCCAATAGACATAACTTTAACTTGGATTCGTTTGTATAAAGATGCAGAAGAGGCAAGACGTAACCAACTTAAAAAGTAAACTTACACCTGAGTGTTGAAATAGGTAGACAAGAAAGACTTAAAATCTTTTGATCAGTAATGGTCGTGCCGGTTCGACTCCGGCCTCAGGTACAAATATTTATTATTAACAATTAAAAACAGGAAAAATGAAAAAAGTAATGTTTGCAATCGCAGCCGTAATTATGTTTGCTGCTTGTAACAACTCAAGTGAAGGAGCCGCTACAACTGTTGATTCAACATCTGTTGATTCTACTGTAGCTACTGTAGACACCACAGCTGCCGCTGTTGACACTACCGCTTCTACACCTGCTGTTGAAGCTAAGTAATTTATACTTAGTAGAAAACTTAATTGAAGCCACTAATTGTGGCTTCATTTTTAAGTTTAAGTTCTTTAATTTATGGGGGTGTTTGGTATTGATTTATAAGTGAAGGTACCACTACATGCAGACGGTTGGATGTGTCGTCTTTAAACAAACTTTCAAACAATAAACGCAGTTGAATTATCAACTATGACCTTCGATGATTTAGTATCATTCGTTGGCGCTGAAGAGTACGCTTACGCGGCCTAATAAGCACGGGGCAGCTGATAGCCTTGCAACAGAACAGCGCTATAGTTTTCCTAATTTATGCTCTAAAAACTAGGTGGTGGAGTCGACGTCAACCAAAACTGACGTCCCCAATTACTGATCAGCTCGCAGATCTAAGCATGTGAGACGCTAGTGTTATTGTTCCTTATGAAGACGAGGGTTCGATTCCCTCCACCTCCACTCACCTCCCCTCTTTTGTATATTTATACCCGATAAAAAATAAATTAACAAAATGCCAATCACATCTAGATTATTAGAAAAAGCAAATTCTACCCCAAATAGTGGAGTTGGATCAAATTCAGCACCTGATGCCGCCATAAGACTTTGTACTGGGTATGATAATATTAATTGGACTTCTTTAACTAGTCAAGAAGTAAAAACTTATTATGAATATTATTTAAATAATAGTTCAAGCATTAGTTTAAATTCAGATATATATTATTATAATTCTAATAATGGATTTAATACAACTTCTAGTCTACATAGAATTATACTTGGAACTTCTAATAATCCAACTGTTCCATCAACTGGAGTTTGGGTTTATAAACATAGTGGGCAGGTAGATATAATAAGTGTAACAAATAGTAGAGTTACAGCTATAACTCCTTACAGTTCATTTAGTGGCAGTTCAAATGTGACTATCAATTTATGTGCTCCAACTTCATCAGTTGCACCTATGATAATTTATGCCTATGCTGTAACTGGTAGTACACCAATAACAGTTAATTCACCAGTATCAGCTAGTTTTTATTGGAGTGGTAGTAATAATCAATTATTATCAGGATCATTAATTATACCTAGTGGTAGTACTTGTACTAGTTCTTCATTTACATTTACTTCACAATCTCTTGTTTCATTTACTTTATCAGGATCAATAATTCCATTTGTAACAAATTCATTTACTTATGTTATAGGTTCATTAACAACTTCAAATAGTTGTGCTTCATGTCCTTGATAAATTAAATTAAAAAAATAAAGGACGGCTCACATTGAGCCGTCTTTTTTTTATATTTATACCCGATAGAAACTAAAAGTATGAAAGGCATTCTCACTGTTATATTGATATCACTATATAGCTTATTAGCTGCTCAACCAACTACAGTATATGTTGGTAAAGTGACTAATAAAGTGCAGATGGGTCCTCTTACTGGAAATAAGAATTTAGCATTCGGTATTAAAAATATAGCTGAAGAGGCAATTCTAGATAAAGGACATGATTTAAGTAATGATAGCTCAGCCTTTAAATTAGATCTTGAAATTATATATTTTGATATACAACAAACAGCTACTGGTGTAAGTGTATTTCATAAAACAGAAAATGAAACAATAATTCGTATTAAAGGTATTCTTTATACAAACGAAAAGAAACCTAAAGAATATATTGCAACAGGTAAAAGTTCCGAAATATCTACCTCAACTATGATTGTCGATGAAGGTGGTGGTTTTAATCAAGTGTCAGCCCGTTCTGCTCTTAAAAAAACCATTATAAACCTAATCGAAAAACTACTATGAAAAAACTATTATTAGCAATTGCGCTTTTAATTAGTTATGTAACCACATTCGCCCAAACACCTCAAATTGGACACTTCCAGACACTTGCTACTGTAAGAAGAGGTGATACATTAGATGTTGCTTGGTACTACAGACCAGGTTCAACTGATGTTCGTACATTCCAAGTTGACTGGCAGTACAAGAAAACATTATTAACTTATTTATCTACTACAGTTGATGCTGCTGT
>Ga0172364_10002979_pt1 | contig 13493 bp, 13 predicted proteins | sample LakKivSesite10cm_FD_114545 | JGI IMG/M metagenome (GOLD analysis project Ga0172364, IMG submission 114545) | Sediment microbial communities from Lake Kivu, Rwanda - Sediment site 10cm | ecosystem: Environmental > Aquatic > Freshwater > Lake > Sediment | place: Rwanda: Western Province, Lake... | reverse complement strand
TAGCAAAAGTAGCAGCAGTATTAGTCCCTCCACCGCCAGTAGCAAAAAATAAATCATCAAGATAAATTTTTGAGCCCAAATTAAAACAAAGACCTTGACCAGTAATAAATCTTTTGTCTTTTATGGGCTTAAAGTCTTTGCTTTTTAAAAACAAATCTCTTGCCGCCGAACCGAATGTAACTATGTCGAACATAAATTATCTTATTCTTTTAATTTATGAATCTTCATCTCGTTGTTAAGTATTAAATTCTAATACGTGTCTCAGAAAATTTTTACAAATTTCCGAAAAAGAATGCGTTTCCAAATCTTTTATAATGTCTTCGGACCAATCATTCGGACTCTTTATACTATACCCACATAGAAGAAAAAAGCAAAACAAAATCCATTAATATTAATAATATTAAATTAATCAAGGTTTAGAATTTTTTATTTTTATAAATTTGCCAATTTAATATCCAACTGCGAATGCAACCACGACTTTGCCAATCTCATGATTGTTTTATCTGGCCTGTCTTTTTCTAATTCTTTTTTTGCCTTCTGGGTTTCTTGCTCTGCTTTTTTATTTGGTCTTCAATAAATTTTGGAATTTTGGATTGTTAGTCAACTTATTACGCATTCATTTTACGGAAAAATTTCGAAACTTAATTTCCTAAAATTTTTTTAATTCTTAGAAGGTATATTCGCAAATCAGTGCAATGAACCTAATCAAATCCTCCAGAAAGTATTAGAGAAATCCATAAGAAGATAATAACAGAGATTACAAAACTAGCCAAAGACAAAATCACATTAACCCAACCAATTTTCCGATTATTTTTTATTCCTTGGATACCTTTAATTAATCCGTAAACAATTATTACAAGAGCAGCCAGATAATAGATAATTACAGACAGAAAATCAATTGGAAATTCGCTATCAGGCATTAATCTTGATATTATCAAATTTTCAATGAGCAAAAAATTTATACCGCCCAAAGCAAAAACAATACTTATAATGCCCGGAAACCAATAAATAATCGTTTCTGAACGTGTTTTTTTGACCAATAAATAAAAGCCAATTAATACAGTAAGAAAACTAACTATTAAATAAAGAGCTGTTTCGGGACTCACGTAATTGAATGTTGATTGTATATTAAAAAAATATGTATACAACTCTATAACGCCAAAAATAAGTATTATCCAACCGATAATTTTTATTTTAGCTTTTGACATAGTTTTAAAAAATTAATTAATTTTTACAAACTCGCCAATTTGATTGCCAATTGCGAATGTAACCATGATTTAGCCAATCTCATAATCGCTTTATCGGGTTTATCTTTCTCTAATTCTTTCTCAGCTTTTTGAATTTCCTGCTCAGCTTTCTTTATTTGATTTTTAACAATTTTCTGGAATTTCGGATTTTTAATTGGTGTATTTTGCGCGTCAATAAGAGAAAATTGGCTTAGGATTTTGTCTGCTCTAATTAATTTTTCAATTATTGGTTCAAGTGTTGGTTTTGGCATCATTGATTTTACAGTCAATCTCTCAAAGTAGAAAACAACAACTCCTGATTTAAGACACTTTAAACCGAGATTATCCAAATCCAACTCATCTTTATCCAATAATTTTTCCAAATTCAGATTCTCACAATTTCCCCTTTTAAAGAAAACCAGATGAGAATCATCAATCCATAAATTCTCATTCAAACTCTGGTTAATGAACCAAATAATCTTATCGATTTCTTTGTTGAATTTCTTGTTATCGGTCTTAGCTTGTTCTAATTCTATTATAGCATCTTGCTTCAATAATTTGGCGCCCTTGATAACAAAATCTTCCGAATCAAAAGCGGGTAAATAATCTTCGTCTCCATTAAAATTGGCTTCAACGTAATAATACTGACCAGGCATTTGATTTATATTCATTACAGCAGAGGCAACCCCTACATTGTTGGTTATTGCTAAAATCGACTGCTCCCCAAGGGTAAAAATAATTTCTTTATTATTGAGTGGATTTCCATCTATATCAGTTAAAATAGCACCTAAATTAATTGAATCCGAATATTCACCAACTAATTCGCCAGTATAAGTAATTTCAGTAACTTGTCTTTGTTTGGATTCGAAAACATATGGTTCTGTTGGAATTTCTTTAATTGGGACATCTTTTGCCAATAAAATCGGCACATAACCGAAAGTATCTTCAAGAACTGAAACCTCAAGAGTATATGTATCTTCGGACGCAATACCATTTTCGGGAATAACTCTGATTTGATATTCTCCTATTTTGCGCTCTGGAATCTGAATTATGTCATCAAGCTCTTCGTCTCCATCACTATCTTCCTCAAAATAACTTGCTCCTGGGATTTGGTTAAATTGCTTATTAATAATCAAACCATCGGGGTCAATAATTTCTAAGTCAATAGGAGAATGACCTTCTGCAATCATCATTTTCTTAGGCAATAATTGAGAATAGTCAATTTTGCCATCAGGATAAATTTGAACAATCCTGGTAACTGGGGCCTTAACATTTGCTTGTGTTTCAACAATTTCCAAAATGTTTTCAAAATTTGTGATTTGCTTATCGTGCGTATGTCCAGCAAATTCAAAAGCTATCTTGTCTTTATAATCTTTAAGGAAGTCATCAAGCATTTCTAACTCACCTTCAGTAAATCCTATATTGTATTTCGTATCATATTCAGAATAATGTTTTCTGAATGGATGATGCGCGAATAAAATAATCTTTTCCTGTTCCGCGACATGATTATTTGAATATTGCTCTAGGTGGTCCTTCAACCAGAAAAAGGTTCCTCCTGAAAAATTATGCAAATTACCTTCTGCTGCAGAACCTGGGATGTGGTATCGTTCATCATCTCGATGATTGAAATCAAGCCCGATAAAATGATACCCATTATAATCAAAGGCAAAATTCTGGAAAAAACTAAAATGATTTGGGTCGGTTTCTGGATTCCAAACTGAAGCATTGGATTTTCCCCAATTTTGAAATTCATTTTCTAATTTATTATATTGAGAATAAAACATAGCGTGATAGTACCAATCTGTTGGTTCCCCTCCTTCTTCGGGTGCCTCTGATATTAGTTCAGGGAATATTGAAAGTATTGCGAAGGGCCACACATCGTGATTTCCGATTAAAGGTATCCAGGGAATTTCTAAAAGGTCTAAAATCTCTTTTGCCTTATTCATTTCTGATAATTCAGCGCTATCGGTAAAATCGCCAGTTACAACTACAAATTTCGTATCGTATTTTTTTATACTAGAATTAATCACTTCGACTATATTTCTTAAATTTTTTACTGAAATTTTATCCTCAGAACCACTGGAATCTCCGTCATTCCATCCCGATCCATTGTAATTTAGACCTTTTGGATACTGTCCCATATGTAAATCCGTAATTATTGCAAAAGACCATTTTTGTGGCGGGGGTATTTGTGTTTCCCATCCACTCTTCTCGATAAAAGGATACCTATCTCGACTATAATAAGTAAATAGGACAGGAGTATCTCCGATTCCGTCGCTTCCTAGCCGATCTTGGTTAGAGCCGCTGAATTCGTCTACGCCAGTATAATCTGACCAATAATTTCCTCCTCCCGGATAACCGTTATCCCAAAAAGCAGAAGGATATTGATAGTTTTGAGATCCCAGCCAGGTTTGATTATCTATAAAATTATTATGATAAATATAATTATTAAGACAGTGATGAACCTCAATTCCACCTATTCCGTTTAAACTAATGGTATTTTCAATTATTGTGTTGCGAGAAATCTCTGTTTCTTCTGGAGGAGTTAAGGCACTTTTATCTATATCAATTCCTAAGTAATTATTAGAACTAATAACGTTATTTTTTATCAGATTATCTTGAGCTCCTATCATTTGTATCCCATACCAAATATTTAAATTTATAATATTATTTATTATTTCATTATAAGATGAATAAGCAATGTTTAAACCCGGGCCCTGATTATTAGAAAACGTATTGTTGGTAATAGTATTTTGCGATGAATAAACGAGATTAATTCCGTAAAAAGAGTTGGTTATTGTACAGTTTTTAATACTACTATTTTCTTTATCATTAATATAAATCGCATAACCCGAGACCGCAGAAATAATATGACCATTACAATCTAAAGTAACATTATTTTCCGTTATCTCTATGCTTTCAGCTAAATCTTGATCCAAAATGCAAGTTGAAGTTATGCTGTCCCAGACGCCATAATTCGAACATTGCTCAGGAATAAAAATGGTGCTCTTTTGTTCTTGAATCCAGATGTGGAGAGGTTCGGATAAATCTTGAGACCAGATATAATTTCCGTTTTCGTCTGCAATAAAAACCGTCTCATTTTTGTAGCTATTTTGATATTTATAATAGGTTTTATTGGGTTCTAAGCCACCAAGAAACAAAACAACAGGATCAATATTGTCTTCTGCTGCTCCTATGTTCAAACTGATTATTTTCGGAATTGATTCTAAATTTAGTCTCACTGCTTCGCTAGTTTCTAAGACAATATTCAAATATCGGCTGTCTGTGATTTTAAAAAAAGTGCCCGTTCCTTGAGTAGAACCGGGTGTTTTAAAAAATAACTCCGAACTATCAATATCTTCGGCTAAAGCTGAAATTACGATTAGAAAAAATGCCCCCAAACTTACCAAGATAACCGTTAATAGTTTAATTTTCATTAGATTTTACTTTATTAATCTCTCTAAATTCTTAATTGCCTGCCCGATGTCTTTACTCCGATAAATATAGGTTCCGGCACAGATTAGGTTAGCACCTGCCTTTACAATTTTTTTAATATTCTCATCGTTAACCCCGCCGTCTACTTCAATATTTCCTTTTAGCCATTTTTTCCTTAAAAACTCAATCTTATTTAAAACCCATTCTTTTAATTCCTGGCCACCCCAACCTGGCTGGACAGTCATAAATAAAACCAAATCCAAGCCCTCCACCGAACTTGTTCTGGTGCGGGGTAAAAATGGAGTTATGGCAACTGGATGGGTTTCGGGATTAAGAGCTATCCCAAATCCCTTCTTTTTTTGATGAGCCTTTTTAACCAGTTCTTTCATACCATATTCTCGATTAGTAATTTTGGATTCAAAGTGAATAATAATTCTGTCTGCCACCTTTAGCCAATTATCGAATTCTTGTTCTGGTTCTTGCACCATCAAATGAACTTCTATTTTTACTTTGGTTTTTAGTTTTTTTAATTTTTCTATTTCTCTTTTAAATTTTTCTCCTCTTTTGGCTACGCCGGGAACTACCGAGTGAGGCCAGGTTTCATTATAAACAAAAACACCGTCCATTACGTCCAACTGAACCCAATTTACATAATCCTCAACTGCTTTAATTCTTTCTTTCACCTCGTCAAATGTATTAACTAAAATTGTAGGAATTATTTCAGTTTTCATTTTTCAATCTGTTCTATCTTTTTTAATCTTCTAATATATTTATCTTTTTTAAAAAATTCTGTTTCTAGCCAAATTTTGATAATTTTTTTGGCTTCCCGAAAAGAAAGTACATGTTCACCCAGACATAAGATATTAGCATTCAGGTGCTCGCGGGATTGTTGGGCTGATTTTTTACTGGTTATGGAAACCGCCCTAATTCCTTTTATTTTATTTGCCGCAATACACATTCCCAATCCGCTCATGCAAAACAAAATTCCTTTCTCTCCTGTCTCGGCTACTTTCTTGGCCACTGCCAGGGCAAAATCAGGGAAATCATCTTCTGGTTCAAATTTTAAATTACCCAAATCCTGATATTCTACTTTGAGCTCGTTTAAAAATTCTTCAATTTTTTCCTTAAAGGTAAATCCGCCGTGATCAGCCCCTAAATATATCATGGTTTTTTAGTAATCAATTTACCACTTTTTATCACGTGCTCCACCAAATTAGCTGAATATCCCCATTCATTGTCATACCAGGCCAAAACTTTCACCAAATCGTCGCCAATAACTTTAGTAAAATTCAAATCAACAATACTGGCGGTAGTAATTCCGACAAAATCAGAAGAAACCAATTGCTCCTTAGTTACACCTAAAATTCCTTTCCAGTGCGGCTTTTTAGCTGCCTCAATTAAAATATTGTTGATTTCTTCAGCCGAAGTTTTTTTATTGGCAACAAAAGTAATATCAGCCAAAGAAACCGTAGATACCGGAGTTCTAATGGCAATTCCGTCAAAAATTCCTTTAAGATTTTTAACTGCTTTAGTCACAGCAATAGCTGCCCCAGTGGTAGAAGGAACCAAGCTAATTGCTCCAGCTCTTCCCCTGCGCCAATCTTTGGCATCTGAACCATCAACAATTCTCTGAGTAGCAGTATAAGCATGAATAGTATTTAATACTGCTTTTTTAATCCCTGGTTTTTCAGAAAGCACAGCCACCACTGGCGCCACCGCATTGGTCGTACATGAACCATTAGAAGTAATTTTTACTTTAGCCATATCTTTTTCATTTATTCCCAATAAAACCGTAGCTCCCAATTTCATATTCTCGTCATCATCTTTGGCTGGCGCAGTAATTACCACTCTCTTTGCTCCAGCTTTCAAATGGCTACTTGCTCCTTCAAATGTCTCAAAAAAGCCAGTTGATTCAACTGCCACATCTATGCCTAATTTTGCCCAGGGCAATTTAGCCGGGTCTTTTTCCTGCAGAAAATCAATTCTTTGATTATCCACAATCAATTTTTTGGCTTTTAAATCTATGCTAACTTTATGACTATAATCCCGATAAACACTGTCGTGTTTTAAAAGATAAGCCAGATTTTCCAAATCAGCCAAATCATTTATAGCCACAATTCTTAATTCGTGCCTTTCCTGAGCTAATCTGAAAAATGTTCGGCCTATTCTTCCAAAACCATTAATTGCTACTTTAATAAACATATTATTTAGTTAATTATTACACCTTAATTATATCACTTTTTGTTAGAAATGTAATTTAGGGCGCCGAGCGCAGCGATGGCGCCCTCAGCAGCAGCAGTAATAATCTGTCGAAACTCGTTAGAACCAGTAGTTATATCTCCGGCGGCAAAAATTCCCGCGATATTCGTTGACTGATTTTTTTCTGTTTTAATATAACCCTTTTCGTCAGTTCTTATTCCCAAATCATGGATTAAATAAATATTTGGCACGTAACCCACTTCAATCAAAAGACTGCTTATTTCTAATTCTTTTTTATTGTCCAAAATAATTTTTTCTAATCTATCTTCCCCCTTTAATCCGACAACGTTTCTACCATATAGCACCTCAATATTCTTTGTTTTACTAACCCTGTCTATCCATATCGCGTCTGCTCTCAATTTTTCTTGGCGATAAATTATATAAACTTTCTTTGCCTTTTCTGAAAGCTTTATTGCGCTCATTGCTGCAGCATTAGCCCCACCGATTACTGCTACAATTCTGTTTTTAAATAAAAAAGCGTTGTCATCTGCTCGATAACTAACGCCTTTTCCCTCAAATTTAGCGACATTTTTAATATTTAATTTTTTAAACTCGGTGCCAAAAGCCAAAATAATTGTTCTGCTTTGGTGGTTGTTTTTATTTGTTAAAATCTTGAACCCATCTTTCTGGCGAATAATTTTTTCTGCTCTTTCCCTCTTAAACGGAATTTTCAAATGTTTTTGGTGGGCTTTAAACTTCTCAGATAGCTGCTTGCCACTAATTCCAAAAATTCCCGGATAATTTTCCACTTTATAAGCAGCATTGATTAAGCCTCCTTTTTCTTCTCCGATAATTAAACAATCGAGGCCGAAATTCTTGGCATAAATACCGGCACTTATCCCAGCTGGTCCCGCCCCAATGATAATTAAATCATAGGTTTTCATTGTTTGTTTTTTAAATAATCCGTTGCTGCTAAGGCGGCTTTGGCGCCTTCGCCTGCGGCGATTACAATCTGTTCATATTTTATATCGCTAATATCACCGGCTGCAAAAATTCCAGGTGTTTTTGTATAATTGTCTTTATCAATCACAACTTCGCCAATTTGATTTAGTTCAACCAATTTTTGGGCGAATTCGGCTTTGGCCATCATTCCCACGGCAATAAATACTCCTTCAACTTTTAATTCATGGTCTTTGCTGGTTTTCCTATCCTCATAAACTAAACTCTCCACAAATTTTGTCCCTTTAATTTCTTTTACTGCTACATTTACTTGAAACTCAACTTTTCCAGTTTTCTCTAATTTTTCCTTCAAAATTGGGTCACCTTTCATTTCTTCTAAAAATTCCAAAATATATACTTTTTTGGCGTATTTGACTAAATCTAAAGCTGTACCAAATCCAGCATTTCCTCCCCCAATTACGGCCACTTCTTTGTTTTTAAACATTGGAGCATCACAAGTGGCGCAAAAACTTACGCCCTTACCCTTAAATTCTTCTTCGCCAGGAATATTCAAAGTCCTAGGAATTTTGCCTGTAGCAATTATTACTGCTTTTGCTTCGTAGGTGCCATCGTTATCGCGAACTAAAAAATTGTCACCTTTTTTATCTAAATCAATTACTTCTTTACCCTCTTTTATTTCTATCTCAAAACTTTTTAGATGCTCAATCATTTTATTTATCAAATCTATTCCGGAAATTTTCTTTATCCCTGGCCAGTTTTGAATTTCTGGTGCTTTAGTCATCTGTCCGCCCCATTCTTTGGTAATTAAAAGGGTCTTTAATTTTTTTCTGGCCGCATAAATTCCCGCAGTTATTCCCGCTGGGCCTCCACCGATAATTATTAAATCATATACCATAAATTTATTCTAATTTTAAAAGTTTTTTAATTTTATCTTGGTCAAAACCAATAACAATTTCACCATCTATATCCGCCACTGGCACGCCCATTTGACCAGATTTTTCAATCATTTCTTTCTGGGCGATTTCGTTTTGGGAAACATCAATATCCTCAAATTGAATATTATGTTCTTTGAGAAAATTTTTAAGCGTCACGCAATAAGGACAACTCGGCGTAGAATATACTTTTATCATAATTTGATTGACTCTTTAAGTTTGTTTTTTATATCTTCAACCTGAAGTTGCAATTGTTTAACAAGCTCTTCTTTTTTCTTAGCCATGGCTTTTTGAATTGCTTTTTCCAGGACTGTCTTGGCTTTATTCAAATAATATTTATAGAGTTCCTGCTGCTTATTAGCCAAATCTTGTTTTCCTTCTTTAACCATTTGCTGAGCTTCATATAATCTTTTTTGGGCAAAAATTTTATATCTCTCCGCCTTCTTAGCCAAATTAAAAGTAAGAAATAAAACCACTTTTTCGTAGGCAAGTTTCAAAAAATAAAACGGGCTGTCCGGCATCACGTGCGGACCAGGCAAATCGTCGGGAAACTTCGCCCAAGCAAAATTGGTGGAAAAAAAGAAACCCGTAATAATTCCTGCAATAACTATTTTTTTCGTCATATTCTAATTATACATCTAAACATTCCCCGGATAAACATACTTCAATCCTGCTTTTTTGCCGATTTCTGCTGCTTCGTAAACTTTTTCAATGGGCGTGGGTGGCACGTCTTTCATTTTATAATATGGAAAAAACCTGCTCACGTGCCAGGGGGTATCGTCGCCAAGTTTATTTTTAATAAATTCGGCAATCTGTTTTAGCTCTTTTTCTGAATCATTTTTACCCGGAATAATTAAGGTGGTAATTTCTAACCAGATTCTTCTTTTTTTGATATCTATCAAATTTTCCAAAACTGGCTTCAATCTTGCTCCGCAAACTTCTTGATAAAATTCCTCAGTAAATGCTTTTAAATCAATATTGGTAGCATCAAGATACTCACCTACCAAATCCAGGGTTTCTTTGGTCATATAACCATTAGAAACCCAAACATTTCTTAAGTCATTCTCTTTGGCTAATTTCATACAATCCAAAGCATATTCCACAAAAATCGTCGGTTCGGTATAAGTATAGGAAATACTCGGACACTTGTTATCCAAAGCATCTTGGACAATTTTTTCTGGTTTTATATCTTCGCCCAAAATTTTCACGTCTTCCGGTCTTTCTTTGCTGATCTGAGAAATATCCGCATTTTGGCAATGTAAACATCGAAAATTACAACCCACCGTGGCAATAGATAAAGAAAAACTGCCGGGCATAAAGTGATACAATGGTTTTTTCTCAATTGGATCAATATGCTCGGCAATTATTTTGCCATAAACTAAACTATATAATTTTCCTTTTTGATTTTCTCTGACTCCACAGATTCCCCTCCTACCCTCCTGGATAATACAATGATGATTACAAGCCTGGCATTGAAGTTTTTTTCCACTCAGCTTTTTGTATAGTAAAGCCTCGTGCATAAATTTTTTTTATTGGCAGCCACCTGATACTGGAGCACTCCCCGTATTCTGGAGTGTCTGGGAGCATTCCGAGGGAATAGTATTAAATCCAGAACAAATGGCATTTTTAAAAGATTCACTATCTCTTGAACCGGTATATTCAGTATCATTAACTACTAATTGAGGAGAACCACTAATCCCATATTGCTGATTCAATTGAACCTCTTGCGCTAATAGAGTTAAGGCTTCGTTCTTCTGACAATCCTTGATTTTATTCACATCGATTCCCGCGCTTTGAGCCACCCCCTGCCAACAAGAATCAACATTCTGAGCAGTGCAACCGCTATTTATTGCTTTTACAAAGCTCCAAAATTTATCATTTTGATACTTCTCAACACAGAGTTCTCTAACATCCTGATTTAATTCCTGGATTCCGTGCATTGAACAATATTTATTTTCTTTATCAAGGCAATATGTTGGATATTTGTTTCCGTAATTACTATAAATTACATAATGAAGCTGGATGTCGGCTTTATTTTTTAAAAGATTAACTACTGGCATCATTGCTTCCTCAGCCTGATTTCCATAGGGGCAAAAACTCATCACAAATAATAAAGCTTGAGGAGTTTCTGTTTTGGCAATATTGGAACCACCGCCGGCTGTGTTGGAAACCTCGTCAGGCATTTCTACTCCAGAAGGGAATAAAAGCTTGCCATCTTTACTGCTATAAGCAGTATATTCTTGATTCTCAATTTTAAATTGGATTTTATAAACCCCCCTTTCCTCTGATACCTGACCCAAAACAGCTGTTGCCTGACCTTTTAAATAATTCTGATTAATAAAGTTTATTACTTTTTCAGCTGCTGCCTGAGGTTTAAGAATGCTTTTAGATTTCTTACTAAGGTAATACCAACCAAAAACAGCTCCCACGATAATTATAATAACAACCACCGGAATTATAATCTCTTTGAACTTTTTTATATTGATATTCATATATTTTTTACTTGCCTGTCCGCCTTTGGCGGATAATTATTAATCGCATCTCTGAGCGCTTCAGTGACTAATTGAGCGCAATGAATTTTTAAAGGAGGCAAAACCCCCAATTCATTAGAGACGTCTTGAAAATTAATTTTTATTGCTTGTTTTAAGGTTTTCCCCAAAGCCAATTCACAAATCATATCCGAAGCAGCAATTGCCGCTGCACAACCCAGGGTTTCAAATTTAATATCTTTTATCTTCTTGGTCTTTTTATCAATTTTTAAATACAAAGTCAATAAATCTCCGCAGCGCGGATTTCCAGCTGTGCCAATCACATCGGAATTCTTTATTTTCCCGAAAAACTTCGGCTTAACAAAATGTTCCATTACTTTTTTGTTGTACATAAAAAATAAATTTTCAATTTTTAATTTTCAATTTTCATTGAATGTTTCAATTTTTCCAATTTTCAAACTTGACAAGATTATCATTATCTGTTAAGATTATGGACAGGAGGTGATAACAGATGAAAAAACACAAAAGATGGATTTTTCTCGGAATTTCTTTGCTGGCCATAACTCTTATGTTCCTTTTCGCCCACAAACAGGATTATACCAGAACTACTGAACTGAATTTAGCGGGGCTGAATCCGAGTTTCACGTTTCACTATCTGGCATTAATCTCTGCCACAATCGGCTGTATCTTCTGGTGGGCGTTTACACTCACATTTTTCAACACAACAATAGTAAGGGCAATGAATGACTGCTGGAGGGAAAACACCTAAGGCATCTCGGGAGCGGGAGCGAAGCGACCGCCCCTTTTTTATTTCTTTTCTCGTAAGGATGAGGTGATTTTTTGAAAAATCATTACTAATTCTTGACATTCTTTCCAAAATTTTCTGATTTCTTCTGTTTTCTCTGGACTAGATTTCGCCATCATTCTTAACCAATGTTTAGTTTCTTGAGATTCTTTTTTACAGATAAATATCTTGTTTTTAAAATCCTGTTTGGAACTTGCTCCATTGGCTTCCATATAATTCGCCCCAATACTGGTCGCTGAACGAACCAATTGATTAATTATCGGTTTATTTATGGCATCTTGATTTATGGATTTACAAAAATCAATTACATCCTCTCCAAATTTAGCGGTTCTCTCTTCTAAATCGTAATTGTTTGATAATTGATTCATTGAAAATTTATTGTAAATTGAAAATTGTAAATTGTAAATTAATACTATCTCCCGGATATTTTTCTTAATCTTTCAATGATTTTTGGTAAAACTTTAAGAAAATAATTTATTTCGGCTAAGGTTGTATATTTGCCCAAACTGATGCGCAAACTGGAATGGGCTTCCAAATCAGATAAACCCATGGCCATTAAAACATGGGACGGCGTCAGGGCCTGGGACGTGCAGGCTGAGCCAGTGGAAACCGCAATCCCTTCTTGGTCCAAGCTTAAAACCAAGGCCTCGCCTTCAACTCCTTCAAAACTGAAATTAGCAATATTCGGCAATCTATCCTCATCTTTGTCAGGTCCGTTAAATTTACTGCCCGAGACTTTTATTAATACATCCGCCACTAATTTATCTTTCAATTTTTCAATAATTTTGATTTTTGATTTTTGATTTTTGATTTGGTCTATAGCTTCCCCCATTCCTACAATTCCAGCTACATTTTCTGTCCCGGCTCGCAGTTTCCATTCCTGGTCTCCACCGGTAATCAAAGCGTGGATTGGCGTGCCTTCTTTGGCATATAAAACACCGACTCCTTTTGGTCCGTAAATTTTATGAGCCGATAAAGTTAATAAATTAACTCCCAATTCTTTAACATTACAATCCAAATAATTGGCTGCCTGAACCGCGTCAGTATGAAAATAAGTCAAATGCTCTTCAAATTTATTAGTTTTGGCAATAAGTTGCCCAATTTTCTTGATTGGCTGGACAGCACCCATTTCATTATTGGCATACATAATGGAAACTAGATCTGTTTCCGGAGTAATTTCAGCTTCCAAATCATCAAGATTAATCAATCCATCAGGACCAACTGGCAAATAAGTTACTCTTACGCCTTCTTTTTCTAAATCTTTGCAGGTTTCCAAAACTGCCTTGTGTTCAATAGAAGATGTAATAATGTGCATTTTTTCTCCAGCTCGCTTCGCTCGCCGTAAACTTTTCACCAATCCCCTAATTGCCAAATTATCGCTTTCGGAGGCTGAGCCAGTAAAAATAATTTCAATAGGTTTACAGCCTAAAAATTTTGCCACTTTCTC
>Ga0172364_10002978_pt1 | contig 13497 bp, 15 predicted proteins | sample LakKivSesite10cm_FD_114545 | JGI IMG/M metagenome (GOLD analysis project Ga0172364, IMG submission 114545) | Sediment microbial communities from Lake Kivu, Rwanda - Sediment site 10cm | ecosystem: Environmental > Aquatic > Freshwater > Lake > Sediment | place: Rwanda: Western Province, Lake... | reverse complement strand
GCCTTGACAGTGTTCAGGGCTGTTGTTATAATCACTCGTGCTGAGGGGATATAGCTCAGCTGGGAGAGCGCTGCGTTCGCATCGCAGAGGTCGAGGGTTCGAATCCCTCTATCTCCACCAATAAATCAAACAGCGCAAACCGTTCAGGATGAGGGAGCAGATTAATAGGTTAGGAGACGCTAGCTAGTAACACCGGGGATCGTGCTCGGACCGTAGGAATGCCCCTGTAGCTCAGAAGGACAGAGCAGCGGTTTCCTAAACCGTGTGTCGGGCGTTCGAGTCGCCCCAGGGGTACCACAAAAACGATGCAGAGCCTAGTCCTAACAATATCCGTAAAAGGTGATCATTGTAAAAAGGGGCGTCTGAGGTAAACTCGGAGGACCATAAGGAGTGAAATATATGAGGTGCACAGCAATACTCGGTGCCTCGAAGCTTGGCAAAGGGTCCTGGCGTCCAGGGAAAAAGGTTACCGCGATTGCGATACTGGGTGGCTGTGAGATAGATTTCAGACAGGCTGAGCTTGATGATGGTGTAACGGAAGTAAAAGCGATTTCTATCTTGGGAGATGTCAACATCGTCGTTAATCCGGATATGCCTGTGAGGATGTCCGGGTTATCGCTTCTGGGATGGAAAAACACTGAACGTTCGAAAGACCTGATCCCCAGCCTGAATGCGAAAAAGTCCATCCAAGTAGGAGCAACTTGCATCTTAGGCGGATGCTACGTCGTTGAGTTCAGCGAATACGAAGAAGAGTGGAACTATAGGCCGAAAAATAACGAGTACCATAAGTTCTAGTATCTTTGAGATAACAGTTTTTTACGTTGGTAGAACGTTTTCAAATAAATATTCAACGTTATCCGAGAAAGAGGGTGTAGAGCTGAGACGCGATTGAGAGGCCGCAGTGTACTCGGTTCTGAAGCTGCGAGAGGATTCGGTGGAAACCAAGTCCCCAGCAGCTTAAACAATAGGGGTGTAGCTCAGTTGGTAGAGCGGCGGTCTCCAAAACCGCAGGTCGAGGGTTCGAGCCCTTCCGCCCCTGCCATAAGCCGAGGTGGTGGAACTGGTAGACACGCCATCTTGAGGGGGTGGTGGGCGAAAGCCTATAGGAGTTCGAGTCTCCTCCTCGGCACCATATGCGGAAGTAGTTCAGCGGTAGAACGTCTCCTTGCCAAGGAGAAGGTCGCGGGTTCGAGCCCCGTCTTCCGCTCCAAAAAATCATCACTCGTACTATGGGTTTGTTTTGGCGACGTGGCCAAGAGGTTAAGGCGGGGGTCTGCAAAACCCCTATTCGGCAGTTCGAATCTGCCCGTCGCCTTTTCACAAATATTATGAATACACATAGATAAATCGGGGTACACAATTGCGACCCCGATTTTTATCTTTCAAAGCAGAATATCTCGCACGCCGAGGTGGCGGAATGGCAGACGCGAGGGACTTAAAATCCCTTGGGCAGTAGCTCGTGCGGGTTCGAGTCCCGCCCTCGGCACCAGACAAAGTTCTGCTATAATTACAGTCGCCAATTGAAACTATCGATAAAGGATTTATGCATGCCGCTTTATCCAGATTTTGAGGACGCCATAAAACCGAAAACCATTGCCGTTGTAGGGGCTTCAAGAAAGCCCCTTTTATTTGGAGATTTCGTATTGAACTTGCAACGCGCCGGATTCCCCGGACGGATATACCCCGTCAACGCAAAAGCTGAAGGTATAGAGATACACGGACTGAAGTCATACCCCGACCTCATATCTATACCGGAACATGTCGATCTGGTCACCGCAACAGTACCGGCAAAAGACATCATCCGAATGCTTGAAGACTGCATCACCGCCGGCATAAAGAATGTGCAAATCTTCACCGCCGGCTTCAAGGAATCAGGCGAGGTGGAAGGTACAGCACTCGAAGAAAAGCTCACAGAAATTGCAACGAGGGGCAAAATCAACGTGCTCGGTCCTAACTGCATGGGACTCCACATACCATCATCAAAAATAACCACATGGGAGACGCTCAATCAGGAGCCAGGCAGTGTCGGATTCATATCCCAGAGTGGAGGACATGCCGGTACCTTCGTCGCGGAATCAGCCGACTACGGCATACGAGTCAGCAAGATTATAAGCTTCGGAAACGCCGCCGTCATCGACAGCGTAGACCTTCTGGAATACCTGGCCGGCGATACCGAGACCAAGCTCATCTGCATGTACCTTGAAGGTGTCAAGGACGGAGGCAAGCTGACAAGATTGGTCAGGGACATAAACAAAACCAAGCCCGTTATCATCTGGAAAGGCGGCGCGACTCTCAGTGGAGCACGCGCTGCCGCTTCACATACCGGCTCGCTGGGCGGCGAAGCTCAAATCTGGGATGCATTCTTCAGGCAGACCGGAGCGGTAAGGGTAGAAAGCATAGAGGAACTTCTGAATCAGGTGATGACCTTATTGCATCTTCGACCGCCTGCTGGCAACCGGATGGCGCTAATCGCCGGTGGCGGAGGTAACAGCGTGGCCTGCTCCGATGTCTGCGACCAGAACGGCCTGGTGCTGCCGGCATTCGATGAAAAGACTCGTAAAGCTCTGCTTGAGTTCATAGTTATGGAAGGAACGATTACCCGCAACCCCATCGACATCGCCTTCGCGATGGTAGATCTAGATGTGCTGATACGCTCTCTTGAATTGTCCGCAGTTGACCCCAATATCGACTTCGTCGTTTTCGCTCTGCCGCCAGGCGTTATACTGCTGGGCGCCAGCAAATATCACAAGAAAGAAAATATACCCTTCGATGACGCCATCAAGAAACACACCAAGCTTGTGCTGGAAACGCTTACAAAGTTCGACCGTGGCAATGCCTCAGGCAAACCGCTTGTAGTAGTTTTGCAAGGCGGCCTTATTCGCTTCCTGCCCGGGCAGAGAGAGCAACTCCGCATAGATTTAATCAACGCAGGAATACCAACGTATTTCTCTCTAGAGCAAGCCAGCCACGCCATCGGAAAGTTTTTAAAATACCAAGAGTTTCAAAGGCATAGAGACTCACAGCAATGAAACATATAATGAAATACATATTGACAATCGTTCATAGTAATGATATATTTCCACTGCGAAAATATTTTATACTGGAAACGTCGTAAATAATGGGTAACAAGCTCGAACACCAAGACAAGACCTTCCAAATGGCCAGTTTTCTCAAATGTCTAAATGAGATAAGCGCCAAGCTTACATCCCCACCTGATGAAGAGGTCAAATACATAAGAAAACAGCTAGGCAAGGCTTTGGCCAGAGAAGTCCCGGCTTTCTCCGGAACTCCTGGAACCTTTTTTAATCTCAGCAGCACGCTCTACAATAACAGTAATCCGACCATGGGAGAGATCAGCCAGGAACTTTCGGTTCCATTATCGACCGCGACCCGCATGGTGGACTGGTGGGTAGACAACGAGTTTGCGCAGAGGATGAGCGATCCCGAAGACCGCAGGATTGTTCGCATATCGCTTACCGACATCGGCAGAAAACTGCATGAACTGATGGAAAAAACAGTATCGCAAGGTGTAGAGGAATGCCTCAACTGCCTGACACCCGAAGAACAAGCTATCCTGCTGAATCTAATTCGCAAGGTGGCAGAGGGCCTTAAGCCATAATGAATCAGGGTATTTGTTTCCCGAGTGAATAACTGAGATCCATCAAGTTACCACTAGGGAAAAACCAAACAAATATCAGTGAAAGAGACGAACGCCTATGAGATGCACGGCAATAATCGGAACCTCAAGACTAGGCACGAAGCCATGGCGTCCAGGAAAAGAAGTGAAGGCAGTTGCATTCCTGGGCGGTTGTGAAATAGATCTTAGGAAGGCCGAGCTTGAAGAAGGTGTAACGGTTATTAAAGCTATATCTATTCTGGGAGAAGTGAACGTAGTAGTTAATCCTGATACAGCAGTGACTATGTCAGGAACATCCATCGGAGGAACGAGGAACATCATTCGCTCCGAAAAAACCAAAACATCTCCAGGCAGTGGGAAATCAGTCCATGTTAAGACTTATTGTTTTATCGGCGGATGCTACGTAAGCGAAACAAGTGAATATGAATTTCAATGGAAGAATTCCATATCTGATCAGAAGCAACAGTAATGAAAAAGATTTTTAAAAAACTTGGCGTCTTCATAGAAAACAAACGCGTATTGTTAATAATTATCGGCCTTGTCTTGGTTATCCCTGCAGCACTAGGCGCACAGCACCTCAAGATGGAGACTGGCTATGCTACTTTCATCTCCAGCAGTACGCCGGAGTACCAAGACTATACTAGGTTCAACGATCACTTCAGTTCCAATGTTCTGGCTATCCTCATCACCGGCGACGATCTGACAAATCTTCTCGATCCGGTGAACCTAGCCGCGATGGACACCATTGAACAAGAGATGAGCACTGAGGAGGGTGTCCTGAGCACAATAGGTCCCACATTCTTCATCAAGCAGGCAATGTATCAGCAAACCGGCATGAGCATTCTGCCACCCGATACTCAGACGAGCCTATATATTGTGACAGATCCAGCCACAGGTGAGATACGGCCAGAATTATCGAGCGTTTTCCCCGACAAACAGCATGCCCTCATTGCAATAACTTTACAGGGTGAGATGGAGCAGAAAGACGAAGCCGCAGTCGTTAAGGCAACCCGTGAAGCTGTCGAACAGTCCGGATTACAGGGAGTAGATTCTGTAGTCACAGGCGCCCCTACGATATGGTCATCGATAAGCGACCTCATGATGAGCAATATGAAGGCTATGATGCTGGTATCTATAGGTTTAATGCTGCTAATCCTTGTCCTCATCTTCAGCGTTCGGGGATTCTTTGCCTGGCGCTGGCTCCCGTTAGGCGTAGTCTTTATCGGCATCATCTATACATTTGGCATCATGGGAGTGCTTAGTATCCCGATAACCATGGTCACAATGGCAGTTTTCCCTATCATCATCGGACTGGGAGTGGACTACGCCATACAGTTCCATAACCGCTACGACGAAGAGTCAAGACGCGGAGAAACAGCGAAAGAGGGTATTATCGAGTCGGTCACGCACATAGGGCCAGCAATAGGGGTAGCCATCATCACCGCCTGTCTCGGATTCGCCGCGCTATACTTCTCACCCGTCCCTATGATCAAGGACTTCGGTTCGATGCTCATCATCGGCGTTGCGGCGAGCTACATACTGGCGTTGTTTTTCCTGCTGGCAATACTTTACAGCCACGACCGCCGTCGCGCCCGCGCCAAGGCACCGACCAGAGCGGATAAACTGCAGGCAAATCGCGCTTTCTATGCGCTGGCGATACTCGCCGCCTACATCTGTATAAATGCCGTCGCTATTACTAAAAATCCCGCCCTCGGGGATTACACAGACATATTGGTCATAACCGGCGCCGTCTGTCTGCTTGTAGCCTTCCTCACTCTCCTATCGATGGTAATCCGCCATATCCGTCAAATCAACAACAGGGAAAAATCAGGTAAGGACCACATGGGCTTCGTTGAGAAGGGGCTACACCGGTTGGCGCCGTGGGTAATAAAAGGTCCGGTTTTGATACTGCCCGCGGCCCTGGCACTTACCATCGCAGGCGTTATCGCTGAAGGTAAAATTAAAACTGAGACCGATGAGATGGAATTCATCTCTCAGGATATACCGGTCATTCAAGACATGTTGACCCTGCAAAGAGTATCCGGCGGATTCATCTCCGCCAACATCCTCGTAGAGGCCGACGATGTCACCCAGCCAGCCACGCTGGAATGGATGCTCCAGCTGGAATCGCAGATTATGAGTGAACAATCGGAGGCAGTCAGAGGTACAAACAGTATAGCCGACACTGTAGCTATGGCTACCGGAGGAAATATACCGCAGGATCCCGCACAGATTGACGGCATTATCGCCGCTTTGCCGTCACAGTTCAGCGGGAATCTGATAACCTCCGATTCCAAGGCTGCAAACATCATTGTCAGTCTTAATGGGCTCAGCGTTGAGGATAAATCGAAGGAGCTCGTAAAGGCATTAAAAAACTATATTGATGAAACGCCCCCAGGTATCAGCGCCGCAGTCACCGGCCTGCCGGTGATCGGGAACATGATGTTTGATTCAATCACAGGCGGACGCACGGAGATGACATTCATCGGCATAGGCATGGTTTTCGGCGGCCTCATGCTCCTGTTCAGGTTCAGGATACTGCGCGCACTTATGGCTACACTGCCTATAGCACTGATTATGGGTTGGTCCAGCTTTGTAATGTATCGGCTCGGCATCAAATACACCCCTCTCACCTCCACGCTCAATGCCCTTATCATCGGCATCGGGGTGGAGTTCACCATCCTGCTCATGATGCGCTACTACGAGGAGCGCGGCAATGGCGAAGAGCCGTTTGTAGCTATGGTGACCGCCATGACCAAGATCGGCCGCGCCATCGTCGCCTCAGGCATGACTGTCATCGGCGGTTTCGGCGCTTTGTTGATCGCCCGGGACTTCGCTATCTTAAGAGACTTCGGCGTCGTGACCATGATCAACGTTGCTTTCGCCCTGGTAAGCACGCTCTTCGTACTACCACCGCTCATCGTATTGATAGACTCATGGCAGAGCAGAAAGGAATTAAAAGCGCGCCGCAAAAGCAGGAAACACCCTTCAAAGAAGAAAGAGAAACGTCAGTTGGAATTATCTGCGGTCGAATAGTAGACTAGACCTACTTAAGCTTATCTAATAGTTCCTGAGGAAGTTTCTTGAGCTTGGCCAACGCCTTGGAACTGGTGAGGTCCGTATATAACGGGGTAATGGATATTTTATCTTCGGTAAATGCCTTCACGTCTGTGCCTTCCTCCGGCTGCCACTGCGGCTCCCCCCTCACAATCCAGTAATATTCTCTCTTCCCATCATTCCCCTCCACCACCTTGTCGCCGAAGCTTCTACGTCCGAGTTTTGTAACCTCTATGCCCTGTATCTTCTCAATCGGTAGATTGGGCAGGTTCACATTCAGCAGCACCTCCCTGGGGATATCCCCCATCCGTTGGGCCAGAATACCAGCTAGCCTGGCGGCCACGTCGAAGTATACATCTTTTATCGCACCTACTGATATTGCCACCGAAGGAATACCTTTGAAGTATCCCTGCAGGGCCGCGCCAACGGTCCCGGATAGAAGCACATCGTCGCCGAGGTTGGCCCCCTCGTTTATTCCGGAGAACACGAGATCGACCTTCTCGGTTAGAAGACGGCCCAGCGCCAGGATCACGCAATCCGAGGGAGTGCCTTCTACTGAATAGCTTAGCACTCCCTCCAGCGGCGATCTGACCTTTCGCACGCGGAGCGGGTGGTGCAGCGTCATGGAGCTGGCCACCGCGCTCTGCTCGCGGTCAGGGGCTACGATTACAACATCGCCGACCTTGCTCAGCTCTTTAGCCAGCAACCATAGCCCCCGGGCGTAGAAACCATCATCATTGGTAACCAGAATCTTCAACGCTTCAGAACCTTCTTAGCTAATGCTCCGATCTCGGCCGGGCTCGATGCGATATGGGCCCCGGCATCTTTAAGTGCCGCGATCTTCTCCGCCGCGGTGCCCGAACTGCCGGTTATTATGGCCCCGGCATGCCCCATGCGCTTGCCCGGAGGTGCGCTGCTGCCGGAGATAAATGATACGACCGGTTTGGACATCTTTTTCTTAATGAACTCCGCAGCGTTCTGCTCCGCGACACCACCGATCTCTCCGATGAGGATCACCAGCTCCGTCTCCTTATCCTTCTCGAACAGCTCCAGCATATCCAGGAACGTGGTGCCAATAAGCGGATCGCCGCCGATACCCACGCAGGTGGACTGCCCGATGCCGTTATCAGTCAGCTGGGCTATGGCCTCATAGGTGAGAGTGCCGCTGCGCGATACCACCCCCACGTTCCCCGGCTTGCTGATATCTCCCGGCATGAGGCCGATCTTGCACTTGTACTTCGGTGCTATAAGGCCGGGACAGTTAGGCCCGATGAGCCTCGTTTTCTTGTTCCTGAGATAACTGAGCACGGTTACCATATCCACCGTCGGTATGCCGTCCGTGATACACACCACAAGCCCTATACCGGCATCGGCCGCCTCGATTATGGCCTCAGCGGCGAAGGCCGGCGGGACAAATATCATGCTGGAATTGGCGCCTGTCTCTTTCACTGCCTGATCGACATAGTTAAAGACAGGAACCTCCTCCATCTTTGTTCCGCCCTTGCCCGGCGTGACCCCGGCCACCACCTTGGTGCCGAAAGCCATACACCTCTTGGTATGAAAGCTGCCCTCGTTCCCCGTTATGCCCTGAACAAGCAGCCTGGTTTTTTCATTTACTAGTACGCTCATTCTTACCCCCTAATATATTTAGAAAACTCAAAAACTTAGTATCGCGTATACACCGCAGACCAGCGCACCTGCTACGCACGCTGCGGCAGCGAGTTCCTTCCAGGCCTCATTCTTCTTCATCCCCAAGAAGAATATGGCCCCTCCAACAACAAGGAACCCCATACTGAGCCCGAAGCGGGTATCGAACTCATGGAAATTTATCAGGCCTATGACCCCGATCGCCACAGAGACGAGCCCTACGGCGAGCTGTCCGCTGACCTCGATCCCCTTCAAGCCCGCCCAGAGTATGAGCATAAGGACAATACTCATGACCAGCAGTATAATCTCGAGTGTCATGCCTGAACCTCCATCATGAACTAACTGGCCTTGCCCTTTGCTGCAGCTACCACCTTAGTCGCAGCCTCATCCAGATCGATGGCCATGGTCACCGGCAGCCCAGACTCGGCGAGCAGCTTCTTTCCCTCATCCTTGTTGGTGCCCCTCATCCTGACCACGATCGGCACGCCTATCTTCTGCTGTTTAGAAACCTCGATCATGCCGCGCGCAATGATATCGCAGCGCAGTATGCCGCCGAAGACGTTGACCAGCACCGCTTTAACGTGTGAATCAGAGAGCATTATTTTCAATGCTTTAATCACCTGCTCATCGCTGGCCCCGCCGCCGACATCGAGGAAGTTGGCTGCTTTGCCCCCCTTGAGCTTGATGATATCCATCGTAGCCATGGCCAGTCCGGCGCCGTTGACCATGCAGCCGACATCTCCGTCCAGCTTGATATACGTCACGCCCGCCTTGGCCGCTTCCAGGTCCAGCGGGTTCTCCTGCGACGGATCGCGCAGGTCGGGATAGTCCTTGTGGCGGAACAGCGAGTTATCGTCCAGGTTCAGCTTGCCGTCCAGCGCCAGTATCCTGTTGTCCTTTGTGATCACCAGAGGGTTGATCTCGGCGAGGGACGCATCCTTCTCACGGAACAGTTTAAATAAGCTCTCTATAAGCTGCCCGGCCGGCTTCATCAGTTCCGCCGGCATGTTCAGCCCGTAAGCGATCTTGCGCCCGATATAGGACTGGTAGCCGGATGCCGCATCGACATGCACCTTGAGAATCTTCTCCGGCGTTTTAGCCGCGACCTCTTCTATCTCCATGCCGCCGGCCTCGCTGGCCATGATCACCGGCATCCTCTTTGCCGAATCAATTACTATGCTCAGATACAGCTCTTTGGCGATGCCCATGGCCTCTTCGACCAGAACTTTGTGCACCGGCACGCCTTCAGCCGATGTCTGGTGCGTTATCAGCCGCATCCCGATTATCTTGCTCGCTATCTGTTCCGCCTCATCGGGATTCTGCGCTATCTTAACCCCTCCCGCCTTGCCGCGCCCGCCCGCATACACCTGCGCCTTTATCACAACAGGGCCCCCCAGCTCCTGGGCTATCTTCTTCGCCTCTGCGGGCGTTGAAGCCACCCTCCCCTTAGGCACAGGCACGCCGTACTTGGCGAAAATCTCCTTTGCCTGGTATTCGTGGATCTTCAAAGTCTAACCTCCTTGTACTCTCGTTTAACTATATGACCTTCAACTGTAGCAACCTGATATGCTACAGATCGATCCCTGTTTTAATAACCCGCCTGACATAAAAAAGCGGAGGGGATGGGATTCGAACCCATGGTCCTGCAGAGCAGAACGGCGGTTTTCAAGACCGCTACCATAAACCACTCGGACACCCCTCCCCATAGCTAAAACCTAATTTCTACAAGACATAATATCTATGGTTGTCGTTATTTTGTCGTTATTGTTTTGAAAAGTGCCATTTTTACCTATGGGCAATACTTCATCCAACAGCGCCATAGCTTCCTCTTGCATGCCCTCAATTATATGAGAATAGACGTCCATTGTAAACGCCACAGAGCTATGCCCTAGCGCCTCACTAATGACCTTTGGTTTAGCGCCTTGTTGTAAGCTCAGGCTGGCGAATGTATGCCGTAGTGTATGGAAGTGAACGTCCTTAAGGCCCGATCGCTCTGCTATAACCTTAAAGGCATGAGACAATACATTGGGACTGATTTCCCTATCTACATTACTGAATACAAGGCTATCTAGCGTTAGCGCCTTGCCCAGCTTGCGGGCGATGGTTTCACACTCCGCCCTATATTCTCTGAGGTATATTGCTAACTTAGGCGTCATGGCTACCCGCCTCGCGCTGCGGCCCGTCTTAGGCTCCTTAAACTCGCACACTCCCCTACGTTTATACAAAGTTTGGCAAACAGATATTGAACACATATCAAGGTCAATATCGCGCCATCTGAGGCCCAGCAGTTCGGCTTGCCTTAGTCCGGTTGATACGGCTACATATATGACAGGATAGTATTGGCTACCCGCAGCCGCATTTAACAGGTGTTCTACTTCCCCAGCCGTCATAGTACGCATAGCCTTTTTACGCGGTGTTGGTGCGTCAACCAGCTCCGCCGGGTTACGCGTCCCAGGTAGCCTTGACGGACGGCATATTTAAGAGACTGAGACAATACCCGGTGTTGGTGGTGAACAGTACGAGCCGATAGGGTTTGACATGCTGTGCTGTAATACTCCTGAATGACTTGCTGGTTAAGACTCTTCAATTGGATATGACCCATAGCGGGGTTTAAGTGATGTTGTATGATGCTTTGATAGCCGTCATAAGTACGGATAGCGCAGTTTGTCTTAACATAGCCTTCTAGCCATTGGTTAAGATGCTCCGCAACTGTGAGACGGCCTGGTGGAGTATAGACGCCTTTATCAAGGCTGGATTGTAGCTCTGTTAATCGGCGCTCTGCATCCCCCTTGCGGCCTCTTACCGATTCAAAATGACGTATCGGCTTGCCGTCTGGCCCTCGCCCGGTGTAAATCTGTATTAACCAGCTATTTCCTCTTTTTCTTATTGACCCTCTCATGGCTTTCCCCCTTTATAGATTTAGATAAGCCTTTTCTATGAGCCATTACCTTGCATTTGCCTTCACAGTATATTTGGCGTTCGTCAGTTGGCATAAACCAGTTTTGGCACATTTTACATTGACGCACTGTATTGTTACCTACGATTTCCTCAATTAAAAACATTGACCACATTGCTGAGAACAGGTTCATAGGCTCAATAATGACTGCCAAATCAGTTGGATTCAATTCATACACAATATGTCCGGCTATTTTTTCATTTATTACTTCTACGATGAATCTTCGTAGATCGGATATCTGCCAAGAGGGTTCCCAGGGATACGAATCTGTTGTATTCATATTGTAGATATGGTACATCTGTTTACGCCAGGGGAGTTCAATGCGTGTGAACTCCCGTTCCCCTGTATTGTATGTGTGTATATATGGCATTAATCTCTTTAGTGAGTTCGAACAATATATACGCCACAAATCTAGCATCCCACGCATTTCTAGAATTTCAAATTTCCACCTAGCCAACGATTCATATTTATCATGTGTGAAAGAACTTCCAACATTTAGAAAACCATATCTATCAACGAATTCAATTATCTTTTCTGGATTGTCCTCGTCTATGTCTGCAAACTTCCGATGCAGCAAAGGTTCTGAAGAAAATAGATTAAATGATTCACCTGGTAAATCGAAAGGCCATCCATCAGCGATAATCCAAGGAGAAACATCGTCAATAAAAGGTGGAGAGGTTTTTTCTGACAATTTAAATGGATAAGGACACTTATCAACAACACTATGTTTACTCGGTTTAAACAATAGCTTGGTGTAACCTTGTCTAATAGTAAGTGGTGTTGGTTTATCTCTCTTACTCATAATTGTAACCGAAAATGTAACCGATATTATGTTGACTTCGGTTACATTCTATGATAGAATAAGCCCAAAGTCAATGGTTTAGGACATGAAATCACAAAATTGGTTTTGTTAGGAGGTTAACGAATTGGAAGCACAAAAACAGAATACAGAGCGATTAACCTACACGGTAAAGGAAGCGGCGAAGCAATTGGGCCTCAGCAAGAACAGCGCATATCAAGGGGTTATATCCGGGGAAATCCCTTCGATAAAGGTAGGTAAACGTATCCTCATACCACGCGCGGCCTTATCTTCGCTGCTATGCGCGGCGGGTAAAAAGGAAAGCTAACAACATATTGAATGGCGGGAAGTAATGGTAAAAGGCAACGGGCAAGCATTTATAGATAGGGTTTTAAGGTGCTGCGACTGTGGGGAGAGCTTCCTATTCACAGCCGGGGAGCAAGCCTACTTTAGCAGTAAAGGGTTATCCGTACCTAAGCGCTGTAAACCATGCCGTGATCTGCGCAAGCGTACCTTATTACCAGATCAGGAGATAAGCCGTGATTAGTGGAGGTGTAATACCTGCGCCGTCTGTAACCCCAGGTGTAGACTACATCAATTTCTCTTGGCCTGAACTGAAGCTCCGGGTCATGGCTGAACATGTCAAGGATAACGGACAAGCCGAGTTGTCATTTTATTCAATGAAGGATTCAAAACAACTTCTACTACACCGCGCCCGTGTTGACCTCTTATCTACCCCATCAATAAACGGCTTAGTCAAGAGACTGGAAAAGAACGCCATAAACGCATCTTGGGATGATATATTAACTCATATCACTGAGCAAACAACAGAGATAGCCCGCCGGGGGGAGCCAGCACAAGAGATATGGGCCACTGAAGATGCTACCCTAACCCCCAGCTACCTTCTGGAGCCACTCCTATACGACAAGCATCCCTCAGTGATATTCGGAGACTACGGCTCCTGTAAGAGCGCCTTTGCGTTAGTTGTGGCCTTCACTGTGCAACTTCCATTTAAAGACAACAAACTGGGATTGACCACAAATGGAGAGTCAACAAAGGTCTTATATCTTGACTATGAGGATGATTCCTCCAGTTTTCAGAACCGCTGGAGCGCTATTGAGAAGGGCTTCAAAACACCGCCCATGCCTATACTTTACAAGCGCATGACAGCCCCTCTTGCTGATTCTATAGATCAGTTGAGGAGCATAGTTAGCGACAAGGATATCAAACTATTAATAGTAGATAGCTTGGGGCCAGCGGCCCGCGGCAATCTCAATGACACGGAGCCAGCTATTAAATATCACGCGGCGTTACGGCAACTAGGTATTACAAGCCTTACACTGGCGCATACCTCAAAAGATCAGCTCGTTAAAAAACGCACTATCTTTGGGAGTGTGTTCT
>Ga0172364_10002976_pt1 | contig 13504 bp, 8 predicted proteins | sample LakKivSesite10cm_FD_114545 | JGI IMG/M metagenome (GOLD analysis project Ga0172364, IMG submission 114545) | Sediment microbial communities from Lake Kivu, Rwanda - Sediment site 10cm | ecosystem: Environmental > Aquatic > Freshwater > Lake > Sediment | place: Rwanda: Western Province, Lake Kivu... | reverse complement strand
GCATCGGCATAGACATCGAGACAGACGGCAACCTCTTCGCCCGGGGCATGCTCGACGAGGTGAACGTCACCCTGACGAACAGGGACAACCACCAGCATAAGATCGTCGCAGAGCTTGTCGCCGTCAGGCCTGGCTCGCTAGTCCCGTCGGAACCATTGGGCGATAGCGCGAGCGCGCCTGCTACGCTGAACGCCGGGGATAGCAGGTTGTTGACCATGTCTTTGGACACCTCGAACCTGCAGCCCGGCCAACGCTACAAGGTCGGCATCTTGATCTACGCAAACGGGAACTCGACGGCATCCCCGCTCAAACGATCCCTTCTGGCCATCTCCTACGTGTCTACGATCGCCATCTGCGATCCCCTTGAAATCGTGAATGCCAATCTGTCGCTGTGCAACGAGATCGGCATCCTGGGGGTCAGCTCCGACGTAACAACCCCCTAGGACATCCCGCGCGGGCGAACCGGAGGGTTCGCCCCTTTTTCCCCGGGGTTCACGCGCACGGCACCCGCTCGCTGAGCCAGCATCGGGCAGCTGGGCGTGGGAGGTTCGACCAGCCGCCGACGCTGACTTGAAGTAACTGTAATATGCCCCAAGGCCCGTGCTGTGTCGGGCGAAAATGACAGTATACCTGGGAATCGACCTGGGCACCCAGGGCTGCCGTGCGATGGCGGTCAGGGAAGACGGTGCAGTCGTTTCCTTCTCGCATCGTCCGCTCGGCGGCGAGGTCCACGGCCTCCCTCCAAGCTGGTCTGAGCAGGACGTGGGCAGTTGGTGGCCTTGTGTGAGGGAGGCGACGCTGGCCGCGACCCGCCCTCTGCGTGAGAGGATCGCTTCAGTATGCGTGGATTCCACTTCCGGAACCGTCCTGGCAATGGATCGTCGGGGTCGGCCTCTAGGAAACGCGATCATGTACAACGACGGCAGGGCGGTGAAGGAGGCTTCCTTGGCGTCCCAGGAGGGTCGGTACCTTGAGCAGAAGCTGGGCTACCGCATCAACCCTTCCTTCGCAGTGGCAAAGCTTGTGTGGCTCAAGGGCAATCGAAGGTCCCTCTTCGAGTCGGCGGAGAGATTCGTCCACGCGGCGGACTACGTGTCAGGTAAGCTCGTCGGCGATTGGGCACACACTGACCACACGAATGCCTTGAAGAGCTGTTTTGACCTGCTGGACTACAGGTGGCCGGATTTCCTGCGCGACCTCGGGATACCCCCGGAGAAGATGCCGGAGGTCGTCCCGCCCGGGCAAGCGATCGGGCAGGTGACGGCCTGGGCCTCGAGGCAGACGGGGATACCGGAGGGCACAACTGTTCTGGCCGGGCTCACCGACGGATGCGCATCCCAGATAGCCTCCGGTGCCGCCGGGTTGGGCGATTGGGAGACAACCCTGGGCACAACGCTTGTCATAAAGGGCGTGACACAGGATCTGATGAAGGACCCCGAGGGAAGGATCTACAGCCATCTCCACCCCGAGCGGCTCTGGATGCCCGGCGGCGCAAGCAACACGGGCGGGGAGTGTCTCAGAAAGGCGTTCCCCGGCGTGGACCTTGAGGGCATGGATCTGAAGGCCGGGAACATGCTCCCAACCGGGCTTGTCGCGTACCCATTGGCCAGAAAGGGGGAGAGGTTCCCGTTCGTCGCGCCGGCGGCAGAGGGCTTCCTGATCGGCGAGGCCAAAGACGAAGTGGAGCGCTACGCCGCCTATCTTGAGGGCGTCGCCTACGTCGAGAGGATGGCCTACGACGTTCTGCACGGCCTGGGGGCACATTTGGGGGATGCGATATACACAGCAGGGGGAGGGGCTAGGAGCCGGGCATGGCTCCAGGTGCGGGCAAACGTTCTCTCCAAGGCCGTGTTGAGGCCTGCAGTGCCCGAGGCTGCAATGGGGGTGGCCATCCTTGCGGCCTCATCCGACCTCGGACTGGGCTTGGGGCAGGTCGCGCGGCGGATGGTCAGGATCGACGTGGAGGTGCACCCGCAGGAGGAGCTTGTGCCGCAGTACCTCGAGGGGTACGAGCTCTTCAGGGCGGAGGTGGGGCGGAGGTTCGGCGTTTATACGTCTGTATGACAAAGTTTATATGTATGTACGAGCGTTTAGATCGCGTGATCTCGCCGACCCAGATACGGGAGATGACGGATCGGTACCTTTCCGGCGAGAGCCCCCGACGCATTGCCAAATCGATGGAGGTCCACTTTCAGTCGGTGTACTACCACCTTCGCAAGGAAGGGGTGCTCGGCACGAGGATGGAGCATTGGAGGGAGCTCGGGGAAAGGCGGTCTCACCTCGCAGGCAAGCTAGGGTCCGCAGCTTCGCTGAGGGCATCCACCCTGTCGAGGAAGGTCCGCGACACCCTCTCTGTTCATGACGATCTGGGCAGGGCGTTCTCGCTTGTGTCTGAAGGCGTGAGGAGGATGCCCGTCTTCGACGGAAGGAGGCTCGTCGGCACCATAACCGCAATGGACCTTCTCAGGAACGTAGCCGACCTCGTTTCCACCCAACGACCCAGAACCATCGCAGAGTACATGACAAGTCCAATCACCGTTCAGGCGCAGGACTCGATATTCGAGGTTGCAGGGAAGATCATCGACGAGGGGGTCTCCGGCGTCTGGGTCATCGACCGCCGCGGCGCGCTGATAGGTGAGATCACGCAGATGGAGTTCGTCAGAATCGTGAAGGAGTTGGCAAGGGATGATTCAAAGAGAGGAGATGCAGGAAATCGCTAGGGGCTACTCGAAGCCGCTGCCCCTGATCCTGGGCAGCCACTCGGCTCTGGACATAATGGATGGCGCCAGGGCGTTCGGAATGAAGAAGCTGGTCTACACGCCCCAGGAGAGGGCCAAGATCTACCTGAGGCACCCCATCGTGGGTGCCCCGGGGGAGAAGATCGAGGACCTGCCCGCCACGGTTCGAAGGGACCTCCTGGTGGTGGAGGACCCTAAGGACATAGACCCCAGGGGGTCATGGAGGACATGCATCCTCATCGTGGACAGGTACGAAGACATCCTGAAGAGCGAGTACACTGACCGCTTCCTGGAGTTGGAGGCAATCCAGGTGCCCAACAGGGCCTTTGCGGTCTACGTGGGAGGCTATGCGTGCAAGAAGATCGAGGACGACTTCCCTGTGCCGATATTCGGCTCAAGGCAACTTCTCAAGATCGAGAACAGGGAGGAGGTACAGAAGAACTACTACTACCTCCTTGAGAAGTCCGGGATTCCGCACCCCGAGGAGTTCAGATACGAAGTCACAGGCCAGGGGATCAGGTTCAAGAGCGAGGTCAAGCAGCCGCTGGTCCTAAAGGTGCCGCATGCCGTCAGGCGCCTTGAGAGGGGCTTCCTGTTCGCATCGGACGGGAAGGAGCTTGAGCGCAAGGTCGGCGACGCGGTCAAGCAGGGCATGATCGACCCCGCCGACCTCAAGGAGGGACGGGCGGAGGAGTACGTGCCGGGCGTAACCGCCAACCTGAACTTCTTCGCCTCCCCTCTGGACAGGGCGGCGGACATGGGGAAGCTGGGCAAGTACTACGACGGGGCCCTGGGCACGCAGTTCATCTCAGTGGACATGCGCTACGAGACAACCCACGACGGCATATCCAGGATGCATGCCAAGGACCAGATCAAGTGCGACTGGTCGCAGAGCAGATACCGGGAAACCTTCGAGGTCGTGGCCCACGGGCTGGAGAGCCTGCGCGAATCCCTGCTTCGGTTGATTTACCCGATCGCCGACAAGTTCGAGAAGGCTTGCTTGGACATATACAAGGAGCCCATGATCGGGGCGTACTGCGTCCAGACGCTGATCACCTTCAGGGAGAAGCCCCTTGTCAAGGGCGCGAGCGTGGGCGTGTACGATGTTGCGGAAGGCAAGAAGGTGACCGATTTCGAGTTCGTGTGTCAGGACATCGCGACGCGCCTTGGTGGCGGCACGAACTGTGCGATCGGGATCGGCGGCCAGTACGGCAACACCCTCTACAACCAGGGAGGCTTCTCCATGGGCAAGAGGATGGCCCTGGAGATGAAGCGCGCGACCGAGAAGAAGATGCTTGACCAGATCGTCACCTAGATAGCCGGACCACGTACAGGGACTCGAAGAAGAAGTCCTCCCGGTCCAGGACGCCGAATCCGAGGCCCGCCTGCGTAGCCATAGACTGGCTGCGATCCAGGCCGTCCAAAGACGATTGCACGAGCAGGGCGGATCCGCCCTTCCGAAGGTGAGCGGTCGCTCCAGCGATGAAGCGATCGATCAGGTCGCGGCCGGTCTTTCCCCCCGCCCAGGCGACATCCTCCGATCCGCCCCTTTCCACCGGCAGGTAGGGCGGGTTGAAGACGACTAGGTCGAAGGACCCCTTGACTGCGGAGAACATGTCGGAGGCGAGGAAATGGACGCGGGGCGCCAACCTCTTTGCGTTGGCCTTTGCGCAGCCGATGGCTTGGGGCGCAAGATCGGTTGCGACCACGAGGGGGCAACCCGCCCTGGCAAGCATGATGGCGACGAGGCCGCAGCCGGTTCCAATCTCAAGTACCGCCTTGGGTCCCGGGGCACCGGCGAGCGCCGCCTCAAGAAGCATGAAGCTATCCTCGGCGGGCTCATACACCCCGTCCCAGACCTCGAACGACAAGCCATCATGGCAGATTGCCGTGCTAGGGCTCATGTGGCCTCAGATCGGGTGTTTTTTCAGCCTCAAGAGTTAATATAGGGTGATGGCTAATAGGGTGGTGATGGACACAAGCAAGGGGGAGATCGTTTCCCTGCTCAGGCAGCTGCAGAGGACTCCCCCTGGCAGCGCTTCGTATCTTGAAATCCAGAAGGAGGTCCTGGAGAAGGTCAAGCACCTGGGGAAGAAGGAGAGGAACGAGTTCAGGATCGAGCTCGACAGGATGCGGTCCCAGATGATGGCCTACCGGCCCTCCTACTATCGGCCCGACTACTTCAGGCTCCTCACAATCCTGACCACCCGCCTGACCGGACGCAACTACTCGGACGTCAAGGACGACATAGAGGGGATCATCGCGGAGGTCGAGAACGGGATGAGGAGGAATCACTTCCCGAAGTATCCGTCGTCCTACGTTAGAAGGCTTAGGAGCCTCCTGATCGAGGCGGGCCGATCCGGCGAGGCGGATCCCCTCGAGCTGGCCCAGCTCACCAGCAGCTGCGAGGACATGGTCGACCAGATAAACCAATACGAGTACGAGAACGTCGATGTGGAGGTCTCCTCCACCCGGATAAAGGTCTCGAGCCAGTTCACCCTGGGGGAGAGCCAGAAGAGCTGGTCGATCGAGCTCATCTCCCCCAAGCTTGAGTACGGGGGAAGGACGTTCCTGAAGAGGGAGGTTCTGGCTTACATAACCATGTCCAAGAAGCCCCTTTCCAGGGGCGACATAGAGGACGGCATAGGCAAGAAGATCCGCTACTTCGGGCACATCATCCAGAGCTTGGTCAGGAAGTACCTTATAGTGCCCGTCCCCGGGGAGAACAAGTACGACCTCACGGGAACGGGAAGGAAAGTCGGCGAGGTCTACATCGCCCTCCTTGATAGGATGAAGGCATGACAGGAGCGCTGATGCGCGTCTGGGTGGGCGATGGGCCGGCGCTTCGTTGAAGGGGGTCCTACCCGGGATAGGCCATTCTCAAGACGTTGTCGCCAAGCTTGGCGCCGAGCGCCTGGGCAATGGGCGCACACTTCACCTTGAGCACGAAGGCGATGGGATTGGCCGAAGGCCTGTTGTATGAGATCGTCTCGAGGTTGCTCTGCCCCTTGCTCAGAATCAGATCTGCAGATTCGAATGCGTGGATGAACTCCTCCGACGACTCGTCCAGGTTGATGCCGAGATGATCGGTTCCCGTCGTGATCACGGCGGCCACCTCATTCATCCGAACGTATGCCGCGTCCTCCAGGGTCGCGTCATTTGAGATCGGCCCGCCTTTGACGGCCACCGTTACCGCGGGGCCAAGTCCCGAGATCACGCGAACCAGAATCTTGTCAAAGGCTATCTCGCCCGCGTTGTCGGCAAGATAGAGCACGGTTCCAGAGCGTTTTGCCTCGCGCAGAAGCTTGGGTGAATCGTCGATCGCCAGGCCCTGCTGAAGCGTCCTGCGGTACTCCTTCTCGAAATTCCCTAGGTCAAAGGAATGGCCGCTTGTCCCAAGGTCCATTGTGTTGCCGGCGATCGAGGCCAGGGCGGCCGATCTCAGCCTCTCCTTGGGATCTTCGATCCCAATGATCTGTTTGGAGAGCCGCTCCGCGATTGGCAGGGCGACGCGGTTGCAGCTTTCCTTCTCCTTCCTGAAGGGATCCGGGTTGCCGGTGCGCTCCGCGATCATCCGGAAGAGCCTGGTGCTCACCGCCGGCAGGTTGCTCGCCTGCGATAGGTCGTGGGCCATTGCCGCGGCGATCTCGCGCATCACGTCGAACTTCGTTCCCTCGTCCTTCACGGCCCTGTCGAGGGCGCCCAGAGAGATATCCATTATGCACGGCCAACATTGGGGGCGAGGCTTGTGCACTGGGTAGTTCACGGAGGCCGCATCGGGCGGGCCTTCAACTATCTTTTCTAGTGGTGTGATGGTTGCCCTCGGGCCTTGCAGCGCGCCCGCAGTTCGAAGGCCACGAGGAACGATGACAGGGACCCAACTGCCACTAGGAACTCCTCACCGACGACCAGGGTGAAGCGGTACGCTTCCGCCACCTCGTAGCCGGAGTTGCATGCGGCCTTGACCAGGCAGGTGTAGGTGCCCAGGGTGGAGTTGGCGTAGATGGGGAGCGAGTCGAAGGCCCACGACTTGTTGGAAGGATAGGAAGAGTGCGATCTGATCGGGGCGCTCTCGTTTCTGATGATCCTTCCATTGGGGTCGGTCCAGTCGATGAAGCAGGTCTTGTTCGCAAGGGGCTCGTTCACGTGCCCCGCCGCTGGCCGGGGATCAAACTCCACGTTGACCGATATGTTCATCGGTGCGCGCTTGAGGGTCGTGCTCGGCAGCTTGGGGCCAGCACGCCATAGGGAAAAGTAGGCCTCCAATGGGTCATCTACGTGGAAGGCGGCCGTCTCGCTGGCAAGCGTAAGGGACGGATAGTCGACCGCCGACTTTAGAAGGTAGTCTCCGTCGAACCCGTCTGTCCCCGAGTTAATGAGGCTGGCGGGTACGGTGGAGGAATACGTGTGGGTGAAGACCTCGCAAGAGGAGACATGATCGGTGGAGCCGTTCCAGCTCGTCCTGCCAACGATGCCAAGTCGCTGCGTGGAGTCCGACAGCTCGATCCGGAGGTCTTGGACCTGCAGGTAGGGGTTGGAGGCTATCCTCGGGGTGATCTCGGCTGAATACCTGACGACGAAGCTGCTCGGGTCGAACCACTGCCCGCGCGACGGGCTGACATCGAGCGAACTGGAGAAGGGGTAGTACCGCGAGCCTTCGTTCAGCCTGTATTCCTGGAAGAGGATCTCGTCCAGTTGCGCCACGTAGTTGCTGGTTCCGGCAAGGAGAAAGTAAATCCTGTCAATTTCATCGGGCCTCATAGCGGGCAGCTTGATGGTCCCGACGCGGACTCCGTCGAGATAGCAGCAGCAGCCGGAGGCCGATCGTCCGAGGTCGAGGAATAAATCCACTCGCGACCAGATCTGCTGGGCGTAGGGATACCCGAACGGCAGGACTTGGTCTTTGCCAAGGTTCAGAAGCGCAACTCTTCCTCCTCGCGCGACGATTCCGAAGCACATCACGACGGGCTCGGTGGGGTTGGACGAGTGCTCCTCCCAAACCTTGGCCTTGAAGGAGAACTGGATGTGATCGGAAGAGGCATTGATCGAGTGGGCCAAGCGGGCCTCAGATGCTTGGACGCTGGCCATCCTCAGAACCCGATTCCCTCCCTCGAAGACGATCTCCTCGATATACTGGAAGCTGGCCCCCTGCCCCGGGGATTCGATCCTCCAGTCCGACGGGAACGTCCATGGAGCGCGATTCTGGAAATCCTCGCGCAGGATGACGCGGTCGGGCCTTGCGCAGATGTGGAAGTTGAGGGTTGCTCGGTGCTCGTCTGCAGATGCGGAGACCGAGTAGGATCTCTCATCAGGCGGAAACATGGATAGGTTGGCATTCACCGTCGCTTCGCTCACCAGAGTCCGCGGGGGAATGACGGTGAAACTACTGTTGACTTGGGTGATCAGTCTTCCGTCCGGGGTTTTCCAGGCGAAAGTTGCCTGTGGAGAGATCGTGGTTCCCTCCGGCACGGTTATCACCAGCCTTGCCGTGAGCTTGGTGGTGGAGTTCTCCCCGCAGATGAAGAACGGCGTCGAGCGGCCGAGCTGATCGTTCAGGGTTAGGGAGATCGTGAGGCTGTCTTGCCCCAAGCCCCCCCGGCCCATGTCCAACGCCAGCGCAACCAGGAGCGCAATCGCAAGGGCGCCAGGGATCGCAAACCTTCTGGCGGTTGGCCCCGACATGATCGTCAGCCTCTGCAGGTCTTAATCTGGGCCTGCAAGGGTTCCGGAGCGGTTTCGGACAGAAAAATGGGTCATGCCATCAGTGCGATCGCGCTGTGAACCTGCGTATTCCGTCCCGAAAAGCGCATTTCTGCTGACGCATGCCCTAGTAAGCAGAAAGATCACCAGCACCAACGCCAACCACATCCCGTCCTGCCCGACCACGAGGAACGCTGAATGCACCGGGTCGAAGTCTGGGTCGAACCTGCCGTTGACGTTCAGGTCAAGGACGATATCATAGCGGCCCTGGGGCAGCCAGCCGCTCCAGACAAGGACAGTGGCATTGCCTGCCATTCGGAGGCACTCGGGCCCGTCGGATCCATCCTTCAGGGGCTGGCCCGCCTGTGCCGACCCCTGGACCACAACGTATATTGAGGCGTTGTAGACGGCAGGGCTGGCTATCGTGGCGTAGATGCCCTCATCGGAACGGAATTCGTCGCTTGGTCTTCCCGAACCTTCCGATGACCAGATCCTCACGTCCAGGGGCCTGTGGATCTGCGCATCCGTGTAGACGGAGGCCGAGGCCCCGTCTGAGTCGGTGACTGTCAGCTTCACCATGTACCATCCCACCGCAGAGTATGTGTGACTGGCAAGCATCCCGGTGCCGGAGGAACCGTCTCCGAAGTCCCACCGGTAGGCGTCTATGCCCTCATCGTCAAAGCTGGCCGAGCCGTTGAACTTCGTTGGGAGCCCGGCTATGCCATCATAGGGGCCCCCGGCAACCGGATTCGGTGGGGTGTTGGCCGGTAGGATGGCTATCGTGCCCGAGGCCAGGTCGTTGTCCGACGGGTCCTTCTCGAAGGGCATTGGCAGTGTTCTGATCCGGATCCTTCTTTCGTCGGGCTTCACTCCGGCTGTGCTCCAATCGAGCTTTTCCATCACCGTTGCCCCGGCAGGGAGGGCTAGGGTTCGGGACAGGACCACCTCCTCGCCCCAAACCAACTAGACTGTGAAGGTCTGATTGGACATCCCGGAGTTGCGGATGGCTGCGTCGAATCCTACGACCGAGCCCGTTCTGGCCCGCCTCTGATAGGGGGTCAACGAGAGTATCGTGATGTCGGGTGCCGGTTCTACAGTCATGGGTCCGAACTCCATCTCGTTGTCCGAAGTGGCGATCTCGCCTGGGGCGGCATCGATCCTCGCCTTCAATGGCCCTGGCCCTGGGGTTGCGGAAGTAGTGTCCCACTCCACCTTGATGGTCTCCGATGAGTTGGCCGCCAGCAGGTGAATCTGGGCCGTCGCGATCTCCAGCGATCCGTGGCTCAAGTGGACTCGTACGTCCTGCGGCTCTAGGCCCTTGTTGGCAACCCTTAGCTGTATGCTCACGATCTCACCCTGAGTGGCGAGGGACTTGGAGGCCTCAACGCTGACCATGGCAAGCTGGGGCCTTGGCCTGGATGTGAAGGCCGGCTGCGACAGGACATCGTTGGCGTCAAGCAGCCCGTTGCAGTTGACATCCAGCCAGAGCCCGAAACTGCCCCACAGGGGTGCCATGTGCAGGACCTCGATGGTGAAAGAGCCCAGGGAGTCGGTGCGAACTGTCATGGGGCCATGCTGCATGGTTGGGTTGGAGCCGTTAAGGAGATACAGGCACGCGTCGATCTGTCCGGGTAGGCTCGTTCCGCTCGCGTATACGGTCTCATCGGCAAAGAAGCTGGATCTTGCCGACCCTTGCGCGTCCCGGACTGAGATGCTGATCGTGGGCCCCCGCTCTCCAAGCCAGAAGTATGCATACACGGAAGGCGGCCCGGTAAAGTCGCCGTCGCATTTCGCGGCAATCTTGTGATACGCGTTATCCGTTGGGTAGTTGAGGGCCAAGGTGGCCACGTAGCTACCCATCATCGAGCAGTTGCCACTCTGCACTTCCTGGCCGTCCCAGTGGATCGTGGCCCTGGAAAGTGGTGGGCATCCATCGACTTGGATGCTGACCAGCGTTCCCTTGGGTCCCGATCTTGGTGATATGCTCAGCGTAAGCGTCCACGGCTCCACCGAGAACTCCCCGACGGTGTACGGGAATTCGGGAAAGCCTGCGGTCACGTTCACCCAATGGGTGCCGATGGTCAAGTTGCTGCGGAGGAATATGTAAGGTGCAAACGTGCCATCCGCAAGCGTGGTCCCGTTGCCCACGAAGCCCTGGTCCAGCAATATGGTGTATGGGCAGTTCCGCGGATATCCCGTACCGACCATCTGCAAAGCCTCTCCGGGGCGTGGATTGCCGGGCAGCAGCTGGATCGAGGGCGACCAGTCGGTTATCTGGGTCCTGAAAGTGGACTTCGGCGGGCCCGCGTAGCCGGGTGCGAGCACCTCCAGCAGGTATGTCCCGAGGCAGATGTTCAGGGGCAGCGATGGCGATTGGTCGAAAACCCCGGTCGGACTGGTCACTGCCCTCACCAGTAGCGATCCGTTGAGGTAGATCTCGTAGGCCGCATCCGGCGGGAAACCCCGGCCGCTGATCTTCACCCATCCACCCGGATGTGGGGCTGCCGCATCAACGGTGGTCTGGATTGGCCACTGGACGAGGTCAAGCGAGGAGTTTGCTGAAGGAGGGCCGCCATACCTTGGGGCATATGCCCTGACGACATGCCGAGAGAGGGAAAGGTTACTTGGCAGATCGTAGTCAAAGTGGAAGGTCCCCGTGGAGGTGGTCACCAACTGGCTCAGAACAACCCCATCAAGCTGGATGTAGACGAAGTCGTTCCGGGGAAACCCTTGCCCGTCGATGGCGACGGAGGTATCTGGGTGGGTGGAGCCGGGACGAACCGTTACCGCCGTGTCGTACTGCATGACTCGGAGATCCACGCTACCGCAAGCGGAGCGACCGTAGTCGGTCGCATTGGCCCAGATGACGTGTGGCCCGGGGTCGAACAGCGGATCGAGCGTGTAGGCGCGGTAGTAGAAGGCTCCCCTCTGGTCGGCGATCCCTTCCGCAATCGTGACATTGCCCACGGATATCCGGTAGCGGCAGCCGGCGGGGTAGTCGCTTCCGTTGATGTCCAGCCAGTCGCCCTGGCGAGGATTCGGCGGGCCAACCCTCAGCCTCACGGGCCATGGATCCAGGAGGACTCGGGTGGACGCGGACGGAGGGCCGGACACCCGGGACGCGACCGCCGTCATGTTCTGGAGGCCTAGGGATGCGTTCCTGGGGAACTGGAAGCTCACCGAGAAGTTGCCGAAGGATGAGACCGCGCCGGAGAGTATCGGGGTGGAGCCTATGCCGATCATGCCCCAGTAGATTGAGTACGATTCGCTGGGCGGGAAGCCCTGGCCCGTGATGTTGACGGACCTTCCGCCGGGCACCGTCACATCGGGAAAAACCCCCAACTTCGTTTCCCATTGGTGTGTCTGGAATGAGTAGGAGGATTCCGTTTCGGCGCAGACCGTCCGCAGCATGTGAGGGCCCGGATTGAGCATCCTCGGAACTTCGATTCCCTGGCGGAGAAACTGGCCATCGTAGCAGCTCCCGTTGAGCCAGCTCACGCAGTCGATGAAGATCTCGTAGGGACAGGGGTTTGACCCATTCCGCGGGAAACCTGAGGCGCTGATGGCGGACCTGGCTGCCGCGCGGAGAGGCTGCCCGGTCTCGGAAGCACGAACCGAGGTCTGAGCTCCGGAGGGGACTCGGAAGAAGATCCACGGCACCCTCGGGTTGCCGTTGGGCTCCTCCCACGACGAGCCGCCCGTCAGCCCTGTCACATTCACCCTTACCTGATAGAGGCCTGAATGGGCGCCTGGGTCGAAGGTCGACAGGAAAACGTAGTAGGTATAGCCCTGGTAGTATTCCCCGCTCTCCTTCGTCGTTCCAGCGGTCCAGAAGGGGCTGACTGGTCCGCCGAGGTCTCCCCTCGCTGCCGAGCAGCCCTTGGTTATGGCCTGCAGAAGAAGGGTGCCGTTGTCGAGGAACCTGGTCCTGGTGTCTGAACTGCGGTACATGGTCAGGGTCGCTGTGACCCGAAGGCTTGGATGTTCGCTCCTTATGACGTAGGCAATGTCGACCTTTGCCGCCGAACCCGAGAGGTTGAGACAGTCCGTCGCCTCACTATATTGGCCCCATGCGCTCGCGGGAAGGCCGTGTTCCTTGATCCATATCCCCTCCTCCACGTGGTAGCCAGAGGGGGGCACGATCGAGTCCTCGGCCGCGACACCCGCAGTGAAACCCAACGACAGCGCTATGGCCAAGCAGACCGCGCAGGACGCTCGCAATGACTGCATCTGGCTGAGTTTCCCCGAATTCAAAATATATATGCCACACGCGTCCCCGAACTGGAGAAAGGGAATATCACAGTCCCGGAGATCGCGATCCGAGGGTGGACGGTCACGTCGGCTGAAGACAACGGTGATGACGGGGGGAGCGGGCGTTACACACTGCGCAGGCGTCGTTCTTCCTAAAGCCCGCCGCGGCGCCGCCTGAAGAGCTTCTTCATCTTGTCGGACACCGTCTCGGCAGTGGGCCTTTCTGGCTCCCTCGGTGGCATCGGCCTCTCGGGCACGTAGCGTTTCCCGGCTGGCTCCTCCACGTACGGGCGTGGGGCCGATATCGGGGGTCTCTGCGGAGGCGTCACTGGCCTGGCTGGTGAAATCGTTGGTCTTGTTGTGGGCGGCAGGGTTGGTCTTGTTGGTGGGGTCACTGGCCTGGCTGGTGAAATCGTTGGTCTTGTTGGTGGGGTCACTGGTCTTGCTGAGGGTGGTACGATGGGTCTTGTGGGTGGAATCGTTGGCCTTGTCGTGGGCATTGTGACTGGCCTTGTGGGGATGGTTGGCCTTGCCGCGGGCGGGATCGTTGGCCTCGTGGGCGGGGCCATCGGCCTCGTTGGTGGCACGGGCGGCCTTGTCACGGGCGGCGCAATCGGCCTGGCTGGTGGGATTGTTGGTCTTGTTGTTGGCGGTATGGTTGGTCTTGTTGTTGGCGGTATGGTTGGTCTTGTTGTTGGCGGTATGGTTGGTCTTGTTGTTGGTGGTATGGTTGGTCTTGTTGTTGGTGGTATGGTTGGTCTTGTTGTTGGTGGTATGGTTGGTCTTGTTGTTGGTGTGACGGGTCTCGTGGGTGG
>Ga0172364_10002974_pt1 | contig 13510 bp, 11 predicted proteins | sample LakKivSesite10cm_FD_114545 | JGI IMG/M metagenome (GOLD analysis project Ga0172364, IMG submission 114545) | Sediment microbial communities from Lake Kivu, Rwanda - Sediment site 10cm | ecosystem: Environmental > Aquatic > Freshwater > Lake > Sediment | place: Rwanda: Western Province, Lake... | reverse complement strand
CCTTCTCCCTTCACCGGGTTCTCGGGTGTACCTTTCCTGGCTTTGGTCATATAATACAGGCCGAGCACCATATCCTGTGATGGGACGCTGATGGGTGCACCATTGGCAGGATTAAGGATATTATGGGAAGCCAGCATGAGAATCTGCGCTTCAAGGATAGCTGCGTTACCCAGTGGAAGATGGACAGCCATCTGGTCACCGTCAAAGTCCGCGTTAAAAGCTGTACAAACAAGCGGGTGCAGCTGGATAGCCTTACCCTCGATCAGTTTGGGCTGAAAAGCCTGGATACCCAGGCGGTGCAGTGTGGGAGCCCTGTTTAACAGTACAGGATGCCCTTTCAGCACATTCTCCAGGATATCCCAGACAACCGGGTCTTTCCTGTCGACAATTTTTTTGGCTGACTTAACGGTCTTAACGATCCCTCTTTCTATCAGTTTCCTGATGATGAAAGGTTTGTACAGCTCAGCTGCCATTTCCTTGGGTAGGCCACACTCATGAAGCTTCAGTTCCGGACCGACCACTATCACTGAACGGGCCGAATAGTCAACTCTTTTACCGAGCAGGTTCTGACGGAAACGGCCCTGTTTGCCTTTAAGGCTGTCGCTGAGTGACTTGAGGGGCCTGTTGGCTTCGGTCTTCACCGCGTTAGCCTTCCTGGAGTTATCAAACAGCGAATCCACTGCTTCCTGTAACATCCTTTTCTCATTACGGAGGATCACTTCAGGAGCTTTGATCTCGATGAGTCTCTTCAGCCTGTTGTTCCTGATGATGACGCGGCGGTACAGGTCATTAAGGTCAGATGTGGCAAACCGTCCGCCATCAAGAGGAACGAGAGGCCTTAACTCTGGGGGAACGACCGGCACCACTTTGATGATCATCCATTCCGGTTTGTTAATCCCTTTTGAAGCACGGAAGGCCTCCACCACCTGGAGACGCTTAAGGGCCTCATTCTTCCTCTGCTGTGAGGTTTCCGTACTGGCCTTGTGCCTCAGCAAATAGGACAGTTCATCCAGGTCAAGCCTTGAGAGCAGCTTGTACAGGGCATCACCTCCCATGTCGGCGATGAATTTGTCGGGATGATCATCATCCAGGTACTGGTTTTCCTTGGGAAGGCTTTCGAGGATATCCAGATATTCTTCTTCTGTGAGGAAATCAAGATAGTTGACGCCGTCATTCTTCTTTATCCCCGGGTTTATCACCACATATCGCTCATAGTAAATGATCGAGTCAAGTTTCTTGGAGGGCAGCCCGAGCAGGTAACCGATCTTATTGGGCAGTGACCGGAAATACCAGATATGTGCCACAGGAACGACCAGTGATATGTGTCCCATGCGTTCCCTCCTGACTTTTTTCTCTGTCACCTCCACCCCGCAGCGGTCACAGATTATTCCCTTGTACCTGATCCTTTTATATTTCCCGCAATGACATTCATAATCTTTTACCGGTCCGAAGATCCTCTCACAGAATAATCCGTCACGTTCAGGTTTGTAAGTACGGTAGTTGATCGTTTCCGGTTTCAGAACCTCTCCGCTTGATTTTTCGAGTATCTCTTCAGGCGAAGCCAGTCCGATAGTTACCTTGATGAAGTCGCTCTTAACTTTAATTTCTCTTCTTAAAGGCATATGTTTTTATTATATAGTTTGACTACTTGAAAGTGACTTACTGATCAGCTGATCAGACAAGATTTATGCTCAGCCCTAATCCCCTCAACTCGTGCAACAGCACATTCAGTGATTCGGGGATGCCAGGATTGGGCATATTTTCTCCCTTAACGATTGCCTCATAGGCTTTTGCCCGGCCGATGACATCATCTGACTTGACAGTCAGCAGTTCCTGCAGGATATTTGCAGCGCCGAATGCTTCAATAGCCCATACTTCCATCTCACCGAAACGCTGTCCGCCGAACTGGGCTTTACCACCCAGGGGCTGCTGGGTAATAAGCGAATAAGGACCAATGGACCTGGCATGCATCTTATCATCGACCATATGGCCCAGCTTAAGCATATAAATGATCCCCACGGTTGCCGGCTGGTCAAACCGTTCACCGGTACCACCGTCATACAGATAGGTCTTGCCATACTTCGGCAGGCCTGCCTTGTCGGTGTATTCATTGATCTGGTCAATGCTTGCCCCTTCAAATATCGGGGAGGAGAACTTAACACCAAGCTGTTTCCCTGCCCATCCAAGTATAGTTTCATATATCTGCCCGAGGTTCATCCTCGAAGGCACACCAAGTGGATTGAGAACAATATCAACAGGTGTCCCGTCCTCCAGGAAGGGCATATCTTCCTGCCGCACAATCTTGGCCACTATACCTTTATTCCCGTGCCTGCCGGCCATCTTATCCCCCACTTTTATCTTTCTCTTCATGGCCACGTATACTTTGGCAAGACGTACGATGCCAGTTGGCAGCTCGTCACCTATAGTGACGTTATATTTCTTTCTCTTGTAATTCCCTTCAATCTCCTTGTATTTATTGGAATAATTGTGTAGGAGATGTTTGATGGTATCATTCTTCTTCTTGTCTGTCGTCCATTTATTGGGGTTGACATTCAGATAATCTATCTCCTGCAGGAGCTTCTGGGTGAATTTCACACCCTTCTCCACCACATCCTCATTCAGGTAATTCTTCACTCCCTGGGAGATCTTGCCGTTAACGAGGATAAACAGTTTATCGACCAGCTTGCCTTTCAGCTCATCCTCATTGTCTTTAAATTCCTCTTCAATCTTGTCTATGATTGGTTTGGAGGTGGTTTTGACTTTCCTGTCTTTTATAGACCGGGAGAACAGTTTCTTATCAATAATGACCCCTTCCAGCGACGGGGGTGCTTTCAGTGAAGCATCCTTTACATCTCCTGCCTTATCACCGAAGATCGCCCTGAGCAGTTTTTCTTCCGGTGAAGGATCGGATTCACCCTTAGGTGTGATCTTACCGATCAGTATATCGCCGGGATTCACATGGGCGCCGATACGTATCAGGCCATTCTCATCAAGGTTCTTGGTCGCTTCCTCACTCACGTTCGGGATATCGGAGGTAAGCTCTTCCAAGCCCCTCTTGGTATCCCTGACCTCCATCATATACTCATCAATATGAATGGATGTGAAGAGATCGTTCTTAACCACGTTTTCAGAAATGACGATGGCATCCTCAAAATTATATCCTTTCCAGGGCATGAAGACGACCATCAGGTTACGACCCAGGGCAAGCTCTCCATCCTTGGTACCATATCCTTCAGACAGGATCTGTCCTTTTTTCACCTTCTCACCCTTTGTCACCATTGGCTGCAGGTTTATGCAGGTATTCTGGTTGGTCTTCCTGAATTTTGGCAGCTTATACCTGACCACATCCTCATCAAAGCTGACAAATTTTTCATATTCAGTACGGGAGTATCTTACGATGATCTCATTGGCATCAACAAATTCAACCACCCCGTCTCCTTCAGCTACAATAAGCAGCCTTGAGTCGCGTGCAACGATATCCTCAATACCTGTTCCCACGATGGGCGTCTCAGGGCTGACAAGTGGTACAGCCTGCCGCATCATATTTGATCCCATAAGTGCCCTGTTGGCATCATCATGTTCGAGGAACGGTATCAGGGATGCGGCGATGGAAGCGATCTGGTTGGGTGCAACATCCATAAGCTCGACCGATTCTACTTCAGCCAGCGGGAAATCTCCGTCATAGCGTGCTTTGACCTTGGGAGCGAGAAACATCCCCTCATGGTCAATGGGAGCATTTGCCTGGGCGATGATCCGGGATTCTTCCTCCTCAGCACTCAGATATTCCACTCCTTCTGATGTCAGGTCAACTTTTGAATTGACGACTTTCCTGTATGGCGTTTCAATGAATCCCAGGTCATTTATCTTTGCATAAACACAGAGCGAGGATATAAGACCGATATTTGGCCCTTCAGGTGTTTCTATAGGGCACAGCCTCCCATAATGCGTATAATGCACATCCCTCACCTCGAATCCTGCACGTTCCCTTGATAATCCTCCAGGACCCAGTGCCGACATTCTCCGTTTGTGTGTCATTTCTGCCAGCGGATTTGTCTGGTCCATGAACTGAGAGAGCTGGTTGGTACCAAAAAATGAGTTAATGACCGATGAAAGGGTTTTGGAGTTGATCAGTTCGACGGGTGTAAACACCTCGTTATCGCGTACATTCATCCGTTCCCGTATGGTTCTTGCCATCCTGGCTAGGCCAATGCTGAACTGGTTTGACAGTTGTTCGCCGACGGTGCGTACACGGCGGTTACTTAAATGGTCAATATCATCAACGTCTGTCTTTGAATTGATCAGTTCAATAAGGTATTTGATGATGGCAATAATATCATTTTTAGTCAATACCCTGATACTCATGTCCGTATCCAGGATCAGCTTCTTATTGATCCTGTAACGCCCTACTTCGCCAAGGTCGTACCTCTTATCGGAGAAGAAAAGTTTATCAATAACATCACGTGCGGTAGCCTCATCCGGCGGCTCAGAGTTCCTGAGCTGACGGTAAATATGCAAGACCGCTTCTTCCTCTGAATTACAGGGATCTTTATGAAGGGTATTATATATGATGGAAAAATCAGATACCAGGTGTGATTCTTTATGCAACAATATCTCTTTTGCACCTGATTCTATGATCATGTCGATATGCTCATTTTCCAGGATCGTTTCCCTGTCAATCACAACTTCATTTCTTTCTATGGATACCACCTCACCGGTATCTTCATCGACAAAATCCTCAACCCATGATTTCAGTACCCGCGCTGCCAGTTTTCTGCCGACCACCTTTTTCAGGCTGGCCTTGGACACCTTCAGCTCATCTGCCAGGTCAAAGATCTCAAGGATCTCTTTGTCGCTCTCATAACCGATTGCTCTGAGCAGTGTGGTTACCGGGAGTTTCTTTTTCCTGTCGATGTATGCATACATCACATTGTTGATGTCGGTGGCAAATTCGATCCAGGATCCTTTGAAAGGAATGATCCTTGCCGAGTAAAGCTTGGTACCATTTGCATGAAGGCTTTGCCCGAAAAATACACCCGGTGAGCGGTGCAGCTGAGATACCACAACACGTTCCGCACCATTAATAACAAACAGCCCTCTTTCTGTCATGTAGGGGACGGTGCCCAGATACACATCCTGGATAACAGTATCGAAATCCTCGTGTTCGGGGTCAGTGCAGTACAGCTTCAGTTTTGCTTTAAGCGGAATACTGTATGTCAGTCCCCGTTCAATACATTCATCAATGGTATACCTGGGGGGATCAATGGTATAATCCAGGAATTCAAGGACAAAATTGTTCCTGGTGTCTGAAATGGGGAAATTTTCAGTGAAGACTGTATAAAGACCTTCCTTTTTCCTGTTCTCAGGAGTGGTTCCCAGCTGAAAGAATTCTTTAAATGATTTTAATTGAACCTCCAGAAAATCAGGATATTCCAGTTTGTTATTTCCTGACTGGAAACTGATTCTTTCGGTGGATTCTTTGAGCGGCATAGAAGTTTAATTTTAAATTTATATATGTATATAAATAAATACAACAAAAGGTTTGGAATACTCACAGGAGGATTCCAAACCTGTAAAGGAGTAGGATGATTGTATGTTACTTAAGTTCAACTTCTGCTCCGGCTTCCTCTAATTGAGTTTTAATTGCTTCTGCTTCGTCTTTATTAATACCTTCCTTAATAGGTGCAGGTGCTGAATCGACCACTCCCTTGGCTTCTTTCAGTCCGAGTCCGGTCAATTCCTTCACGAGCTTGACAATCTGGAGTTTTGCTCCACCGGGTGCTTTCAGAATAACATCATAGGATGTTTTTTCTGCTGTGGCGCTAGCTGCGCCTGCTGCTGCCGGGCCTGCTACTGCAACCGCAGCTGCAGCGGGTTCGATTCCATGTTTTTCCTTGAGAACATTAAGAAGTTCATTAACTTCTTTCACGGTAAGCTGAACAAGCTGTTCCGCGAGTGCATTAATATCTGCCATCTTTTTTTAATTATTAAATGATTACTACTATTATTCTTTTATTCTTTTTCAGCCAGTGTTTTGAGCACACCGGCGATCTTCGATCCACCCGAATGCAATGCCAGGAGCACATTACTCATGGGTGATCTCAGGAGCAATAAGACATCTCCCAACAATTCATTCTTGGATTTGAGTTTCAGCAACACATCAAGCTGATCGTCGCCCAGGTAAATTGATTCCTCCACATAGGCGGCCTTCAGGACCGGTTTGTCAAGTTCCTGCCTGAACTCTTTTATCAGCTTAGCCGGGACATTCCCGGTATTGCAGAACATCACCGAGGTAGCACTCTGCAATATGTCGTACAATTCGTTGAATGAACCTTTGGATTTTTCAAGGGCTTTTTTCAACAGCGTATTCTTTACCACTACCAGCTCAATATCCTGTTCGAAGCATTTTCTTCTCAGGGTTGAGGTCTGTAATGCATCCAGTTCGGATATATCTGCCAGGTAGAAGTGATTATAGCTGTTGATCTGTTCCGTAAGTTTGTCAATTAACTGACTTTTCTCTTCTCTTTTCATAATTATAGTCTGTCTTCAGTAATTTGGAAACAGTTTACTCTTCAAGTGTCTTCGTATCTATACGGATACTGGGACTCATGGTACCGGAGAGATAGATACTTCTGAGATATGTTCCTTTGGAAGCTGTTGGTTTGAGTTTGATGATCGTATTGATAAATTCGCGGGCATTATCCGTGATCTGTTCGGCATTAAAGGATGCTTTACCTATCCTGTTATGAATGATGCCGGATTTATCGACCTTGAAATCTATTTTCCCTCTTTTCACTTCCTGGACTGCCTTACCAATATCCATTGTTACCGTACCACTTTTAGGGTTCGGCATCAATCCTCTCGGACCGAGTATACGTCCGAGTTTCCCGATCTGTCCCATTACAGGCGGCATGGTAATGATAACATCCACGTCAGTCCATCCCTGCTGAATTTTCTCAATATATTCATCCAGCCCAATGTAGTCAGCTCCTGCTGTTTTAGCTTCTGATTCCTTATCCGGTGTACATAATACAAGCACCCTGGTCTCTTTTCCCGTGCCATGAGGCAGGGTAACAACTCCCCTGACCATCTGGTTGGCTTTTCTTGGATCAACACCCAATCGCACATCTATATCAATGGATGAGTCAAATTTGGTGGTTGATATTTCCTTCAACAATCCAGCTGCTTCACTCAGCCTGTACGATTTTGCCGGATCGACTTTATTCAGAGCTTCTTTTCTCTTTTTTGTTAGTTTAACCATCTCTCGACATTTTAGAGGTTTGATGGGAATTCACCTTTAACGGTAATACCCATGCTACGGGCCGTTCCTGCAACCATCCGCATGGCGGATTTCAGGGTGAAAGCATTCAGGTCTGGCATCTTATCCTCAGCGATTGTCCTCACCTGGTCCCACGTGACTGTTGCCACTTTATCACGGTTTGGTTCAGCCGAACCTTTTTTGGTTTTAGATGCTTCGAGCAGTTGCACGGTCACCGGGGGTGTTTTAATGATAAAATCGAAGGATTTATCTATATACACTGTGATAATAACGGGTAGAATTTTCCCTGCTTTATCCTGGGTTTTAGCGTTGAATTGTTTGCAAAACTCCATTATATTAACCCCTTTGGCACCCAATGCCGGCCCGACCGGTGGTGAAGGATTGGCACCACCACCCCTGATCTGTAATTTGATTAATCCTGCTACTTCTTTTGCCATTGTTAATTTACCGTTTTAGGATCATTGTGCCGGAAAATTTCGCCGTATTTTCAGGCAGCATGATTCCCGTTAATAAAAAAAGGTTATCCTTCTTTTTCGACCTGCATAAAACTAAGTTCCAGCGGGGTTTTTCTGCCGAAGATCTTAACCATCACTTTCAGCTTTTTCTTTTCATCATTCACTTCTTCTATGACCCCTGTAAAACTGTTAAACGGGCCGTCGATAACCTTGACCGTTTCGCCTACAAAGAATGGTACATTAAGCTCCTCATCGCTGGCTGACAGCTCATCAACCTTCCCGAGGATCCGGTTAACCTCACTCATCCGCAGAGGGGTAGGGTTTTCCTCCCCTTTTGATCCCAGAAAACCTATCACATTGGTAAGGTTTCTCAGGATATGCGGAACTTCTCCCACGAGGATGGCTTCAATCAGGACATAGCCAGGGAAAAAATTTCTTTCCTTGCTGATCTTTTTCCCCTGTCTTATCTGGTAAACCTTCTCGGTAGGAATAAGTACCTGTGACACGTAGTCACCCAGGTTAAGCCTTGTTATTTCGCTTTCTATCAGCTGCTTAACCTTTTTTTCCTTACCTCCTATTGCCCGGAGGACATACCATTTCTTTTCCAGTTCAGCCATTTGCCTTTTAAAAGAAGATACCGTAAATAAATTCCATGAGATTCCGGAAGCTGAAGTCCATTACAAAAACGATCACTGCAATAATTAAGGAAGCTACCATTACCACGAGTGCGCTATTCTGCAATTCTGTCCATGTAGGCCAGGACACTTTATGAATCAGCTCATTCCAGGATTCTTTTACATATGTTTTAACGCTCATACAATCAATGATTAGCACGGGTGGAAAGACTCGAACTTCCAACCGTTGGTTTTGGAGACCAGTGCTCTACCACTTGAGCTACACCCGTATTCAGTTTTCTGCAAGGAAAAAAGTTAGAGTCCGGGCATTTGTAATTGCCCGGACATAAAAATGGATTGGAAAACGTGATTATTCAATAATCTCGATGATCTGTCCCGCGCCGACGGTTCTTCCACCTTCACGAATGGCGAAGCGCAGTCCTTCGTTCAATGCAACAGGATAGATCAGGTTAACGGTGATGTTCACGTTATCACCGGGCATAACCATTTCAGTTCCTTCCGGCAATTCTATCTCACCGGTAACGTCAAGTGTTCTCAGGTAGAACTGTGGCCGGTATTTATTATGGAACGGTGTATGACGTCCGCCTTCTTCTTTTTTCAGGACATAAACCCCGGCTTTGAATTTTGTATGTGGTGTGATAGATCCCGGGGCAGCGATAACCATTCCTCTTTTGACTTCTTTTTTATCAATACCCCTCAGCAGCAATCCCACGTTATCACCCGCTTCGCCCCTGTCGAGGATTTTACGGAACATCTCCACACCGGTGACAACAGTCTTTTTAGCTGATGCACCCAGGCCTATGATATTAACCTCATCACCCGTCAGTATAACACCTGTCTCTATCCTTCCTGTTGCAACGGTACCACGTCCTGTGATGGAGAAAATATCTTCCACCGGCATCAGGAATGGTTTTTCAATATCACGCGGAGGGATGGGTATGTATTCATCGACTGCATCCATGAGCTGCTTGATCGTTGCTTCCCATTTCGGTTCACCGTTCATGGCACCGAGGGCTGATCCGTGGATCACGGGAGTTTTGTCACCGTCGAACTCGTAAAAATCCAGCAGTTCCCTTATCTCCATTTCGACAATCTCGAGCAGTTCAGGATCATCAACCATATCCACTTTATTAAGGTAAACGACAATTTTCGGCACGTTAACCTGTCTTGCCAGCAGGATATGTTCACGGGTCTGCGGCATAGGTCCGTCTGTACCTGCAACGACAAGTATAGCCCCGTCCATCTGGGCAGCACCCGTGACCATATTCTTGACATAGTCAGCATGACCGGGACAGTCAACATGAGCATAATGACGTTTCGCTGTCTGATACTCAACATGGGCTGTATTGATGGTGATACCTCTTTCTCTTTCTTCAGGGGCATTGTCAATCTGGTCGAAGGTCTTTATTTCTGCCAGTCCTTCCTTCGCCAATACCCTGGTGATTGCAGAAGTCAATGTAGTCTTACCATGATCCACATGACCAATTGTTCCGATATTAACATGCGGTTTGGTTCTTTCAAATTTTGCTTTAGCCATGTTTGTAATATTAAATTTTATAAAACAGATCTTTCATAATAAAGAGCCAATGATGGGAATTGAACCCATGACCTCTTCCTTACCAAGGAAGCGCTCTACCAACTGAGCTACATCGGCCTTTTGGAGCGGGAAACGAGACTCGGACTCGCGACCCCAACCTTGGAAGGGTTGTGCTCTACCAACTGAGCTATTCCCGCAGGATATCACCTGAACCTGTCTGCTTTAATCAGACTTCCTCTACCCCTATAGTGGGGAGAGCAGGATTCGAACCTACGAAGGCATCAGCCAGCAGATTTACAGTCTGCCCCATTTGACCGCTTTGGTATCTCCCCCCATTGCTCAGAGCCGATGGAGGGATTCGAACCCCCGACCGGCTGATTACAAATCAGCTGCTCTGACCTACTGAGCTACATCGGCATAACAACAAGGAACGCCGACTTCGCTTACCCCTGAAAATCGGTTCGCAAATGTATAAATATTTTATTTATATCACAAAAAAATAATTGCTTATTTTTCAGGCCTTATTGAGTTTTGTTTTATGCTTCCTTATCTGTCTCCGCAAGGCTTCCACAGCCAGATCCGTGGACTCTTCAAAGGTCTTTGTCTGACGTTTTGCGAACAGCTCGTTACCGGGTATGGTAAGCCTTATTTCCACAACCTTGTTCTCAAGATCCTGTGAATTGTCCAGGCGCAAAAATACTTCAGCTCCTATGATATCATCATAAAACAACACGAGCTTGTCTACTTTGCCCTTGATGAAATTCAGCAGCTTGACATCTGCATCAAACCGTATCGAATGAATTTTGATATCCATAGATGATCCTCCGTTTTTATGCTCTTGGATGAGCTTGTTTATATATGTTCCTCAGCTTTTCAAAAGTGTTGTGGGTATAGACCTGTGTGGCTGAAAGACTGGCGTGGCCCAGTATCTCCTTGATAGCATTCAGGTCAGCACCCCTGTTCAGCATATGGGTGGCAAAAGTATGTCTCAGGACATGAGGACTGCGCTTTTCCATTGTTGTTACCAGCCGCAGGTACCTGCTTACGACACGGTATACAAATTTCGCATACAGGGGTTTGCCCTTATCTGTGACAAAGAAAAAATCATGCCCGGGGTCGGAGAAAGTCTCATCTTTCAGCCTTTTATAATCAGTGAAAATCTTCCTGTATGCCTGGTGAAAGGGAATAAGCCTTTCCTTGTTCCTTTTTCCCAGTACCCTGATGGTAAGGTTATAATAATCTATATCACCCTGCCTGAGGTTCGTCAGCTCCGACAAACGCATGCCGGTAATATAAAAAACCTCTATCAGCAAACGATTCCTTATACCGCTGAAATCATCGCCGAACTCATAATCATCAAGTAGCAGCTTTATGCGGTCCTCCTCAACAAAAGCAGGCAATCGCTTGCTCTGTTTTGGCGATAGGACCTTATCCATGGGATTGGATGTTATCATCTGCCTTTTCAACAGGTACCTGTAAAAAGATTTCAGCGTTGTTATTTTCCTGTTTACTGTCCTGGGAGTGTCTCCCTTGTCTATCAGACTGACAACCCAGCTCCTGATCAGCCGGAAATCAGCTGTGAGCTCCGTCTGCCCCGGAGCGGTTTTATTGCAATAATCAAAGAATTGTTCCAGGTCTGTCTGATAAGAGCGCAAAGTATGTACTGAATACCTCTTTTCAAATCGAAGATGTTCAAGAAATGATTCCTTATTACTCATAATATATGTAAGGAAATCAGGAGAATGATTTGTAAAAAAATGAAAAACGACAGTGGGAGTAAATGCCTGTCGTCAGTGAACCGAGTATCAGATTTCCTCCGCCTGGATCTGCTGTATATAAATGGCATGTTTTTTCACCTGTCTTTTCTTGACAGATGGTTTTGTGAATGCCTGCCTGTCACGCAATTCTTTGATGATGCCCGTCTTTTCAAATTTCCTTTTGAACTTTTTCAATGCGCGCTCGATATTCTCTCCTTCTTTAACTGGAATAACTATCATATTAAATTGCTTTTAATTTCAAATGAGCCGCAAATTTATGAATTCAATTAAAATAAATCAAACAAATCAGTAAAAATAAAAATCCCTCATGCGTAAGCTGCAGGCAGTGCGCTTCAGGAGCAATACTGTCATTCACCCGGCAACTTGTACCGGCCAGGTGATCAGCGCCTTGTACCGTTCAATCAGCCTTCAGATAATTCCTGATCCTGTTATAGGTCTCTTCCGGCAGAAGGTTTTCTTCAAGGAGCTGACCGACATAGGCAAACCTCCCGTTAATCTTTCTGAAACTGATTATGGCCCTTACCTGGTAATCATCCAGGTATGGATGCCTGCTCAATGTGCTGATATCTGCCGTATTTAAATGAATATATCTTATGCCGGCAGTATCGATATAAACCTGCCGGGATATCTTTTCATAATTGTCCTCATTGATCCCATAGACTTCCAGAAGTTGCTCCTTGCAGACAAAACCTCCGATCAGGTTACGGTATTTCACTATCCTCCGCGATAAGACCGGGCCCACTCCGTCAATTTTAATGAGTTCAAGGCTGTCCGACAGGTTCAGGTTAAGCAGTACCGGCTTGTAATGCTTTTCCCGGAAGACAGTTCCACTCATCGAATCTGTTCCTGTTTTGCTGCCCGTAACGGTCCTTCCCCCGGTAACTCTTTCATGGATCCCTGATTCATCTCCTCCATGGCTGATAAATGCCTGATCCCTTTTATTCCGGTATGCAGGATTATCAGCTCTCCTTTGCTGCTCCTGTTTTATGGATTCTTCAAACCGTGCAATTTCCTCCACGTATTGTGACAAGTCAGTTGCATCAGGACGGGTTAAAGCGGGTAATAAATTTCTTGCAAGGATGACAAGGATTATTAGTCCAAGCAACACAATGATACCCCTGCGCTCACTCTTTGTGAAGGTAAAAAACTCTCCTGTTATCCTTCTGATCTTTTTGTACAGCATATATTCATATGTGCTTATACATGGTCATATATGCTTTAATGACGGAGGGACAGAAATATCATTCATGATCCGGAACCTCCGGATATGCATCTTAACGGATCCGGCTTAAAAACGGGAGCGACCGTGCCTGTCAGTTCGTGTCAGTATAACGTACCCCTTTCGATGCGGGATGAAAGGGCAAGAAATCCAGGAGTAATCTTTTAAAAGATCCCGGCCTGTCAGTTCCTGTTAATTACTTTCAGTTCCTGTTAAGGCAGTTTAGGTCTTCAAAGGCCACTTTCAGCCTTTCAATCATGGCCTGCTCACCTTTTCTCAGCCAGGCCCTGGGATCATAGATCTTTTTATTGGGTTTATCGGGCCCCTCGGGATTGCCTATCTGTCCCTGCAGGTAATCATGGTTTTTCTTTTCATACTGACGGATGCCATCCCAGAAAGCCCACTGGGTATCGGTATCAATATTCATCTTGATGACACCGTAGCTGATGGCTTCCCTGATCTCTTCCCTGCTTGAACCCGAGCCACCGTGGAACACAAAATTGACCGGTTTGGCAGCGGTTTTGTGTTTCTTCTCGATATATTTCTGTGAATTGTTCAGAATGACCGGAGTGAGTTTGACATTGCCCGGGCTGTATACTCCATGAACATT
>Ga0172364_10002971_pt1 | contig 13513 bp, 21 predicted proteins | sample LakKivSesite10cm_FD_114545 | JGI IMG/M metagenome (GOLD analysis project Ga0172364, IMG submission 114545) | Sediment microbial communities from Lake Kivu, Rwanda - Sediment site 10cm | ecosystem: Environmental > Aquatic > Freshwater > Lake > Sediment | place: Rwanda: Western Province, Lake... | reverse complement strand
TAGCCCATTGGCACCTGAAGAGATAGCCGCTATAGAGCGTGAATTCAGCAATTTTGAAAATGTGGTTACCGTATACAGGGCATTGAAGCCGGAAGTTGTGCCGTTTGATTTAGTGGAAACACTACGGCGTCGCCCCAAGCTTTAGGAGCTGGGTATGGCTGACCGCAGAATATTGGAGGCGGAATACTATGAACAGAGGGTTCTCTTTAGCAGGCACGATAACAATGCCGCCAGCAGAGAAGCTAGAGAGCAAACTGAGTTTGGGTGAAGACAGAACTGGGCCGGATGAGGAGGTGATAATTACCATCGTCTACGATAATAACCGGTATAATGGTCGCCTTACTGCAGCCTGGGGTTTTTCGTGCATAGTTAAACGTCAGCAAGAAACCATCCTGTTTGATACCGGAGGCGATGGAAGGGTTTTGCTCAGCAACATGGCAAGGCTGGGCATTAGTCCTGATAGAATAGACGCGATAGTGTTATCGCATATACACGGTGACCACACTGGAGGAATAGACGAACTCCTTAAACGTAATAGCGCGGTAACCGTTTATCTACCCCTATCCTTCCCTGAGCAAACAAAACAGCATATCAAATCCTATGGCGTAAACCTCGTGTATCTCCACGAGCCGAGGGAGCTATTTGCCGGCGTTTTTACCACGGGAGAACTGGACGGCGGAGTAAGAGAACAATCCCTCCTGGTTAAAACGTCCAAGGGGCTGGTATTGATAACTGGCTGTGCCCACCCAGGCGTGGTGAACATCGTTAAACGGGCTAAAGAGATTGCTAAAGATAATATCTACATCGTGGTTGGTGGTTTCCACCTCGCCGGTGCGTTTCCATCGCAGATTAGTTATAGAGCGGAGACTTTGCTCCAACTGGGGGTAGAAAAGGTAGCGTTATGCCACTGCAGTGGGGATGAGGCGCGAAAACTGTTTAAGGACTACTTCGGCGAAAACTACCTTAACTGTGGAGCAGGCCAAGAGATAGTGATTAGATTAAACTCAACTCACGGTATGAAAAGAAGGTAAAGAATGGCTATACCGAAAGTCGCTTTTTATTGGTGTGCTTCTTGTGGTGGGTGTGAGGAGACGGGGGTTGACCTTAATGAGGATTTACTTAATTAGTCAAAAGAAAATAGAAGGAGGCCAATAAATGTCATACAAGATTACCGAGGACTGTATAAGCTGCGGAGCCTGTGAGGCTGAGTGCAAGAACCAGGCAGTTTCGGAGGGGGAAACAATCTATGTAATTGACCCTGATAAGTGCACGGAGTGCGTCGGCAACTTCGATTCGCCAAAGTGTGCTGAGGTCTGTCCTGTGGACGCCTGCGTTCCTGACTCGGACCACGTAGAGAGTAAAGAGCAACTCCTCCAGAAATGGCGTCAGTTGCATCCGGGCGAGGTACCGGCGTAGAACAGAAATAATTAAGGAGGGCACAAGTAAAGTGGCAGAAACAGAGACAAAGAGTATAGACCAGGCTAGCGTTGAGATGATAGAGAAGGCAGCGGCTGAGGGAGTTAACATTGCTTTTGACCGGGCGGAGACAATGAAGCCCTGCCCTATCGGTGCCGTGGGCAGCTGCTGCAAACACTGTGGGATGGGGCCTTGTCGCGTGCCTCTGCCCAAGGGCAAACAGGAGACCCCGCAAGAGAAGCAGAAAAGGCGCGGTGTCTGTGGAGCAACCGCTGAGACAATTGCGGCTCGTAACTTCATCAGGATGATAGCTGGCGGGGCAGCGGCACACTCCGACCATGGCCGTGGTGTGGCTGAACTCTTCCTGGCAGTAGCGAAAGGCGAAGCCCCCGGCTACGAGATAAAGGATGAGCAAAAACTTCTCCAGGTAGCCTTGGATTGGGGTATTGAAATTGGCGAACGGAGCAACAACGAAATAGCAGTTGATATTGGTGAAAAAGCTCTGGCTGAGTATGGCAAGCAGGAAGGGGAATTACTTTTCCTCAAAATGGCACCGCTGAAGCGTCAAGCATTGTGGCGGCAGCAGGGAGTGGCTCCGCGGGGCATAGACCGGGAAATCGTAGAGATAATGCACCGAACCCATATCGGTGTTGACCAGGACTACCGGGACCTGCTCAAGCAGGGGGTCAGGGCAGCCATAGCCGACGGCTGGGGCGGCAGCATGATGGCCACTGAGCTTCAGGACATTCTCTTCGGCACCCCGGCGCCCGTTCTGGGCAGGGTGAACCTGGGGGTTCTGAAAAACGATGAGGTCAACCTCATCATTCACGGTCATGAGCCACTGTTATCTGAGATGATAGTAGCCGCGGCACAAAGCCCAGAGATGATTGAGCTAGCGAAGTCCAAAGGAGCTAAGGGAATAAACCTGGCTGGCATGTGCTGCACTGCCAATGAGATATTGATGCGCCACGGTGTGCCTATCGCCGGAAACTTCCTGCAGCAGGAGCTGGCTATAGTAACAGGTGCGGTCGATGCTATGGTGGTAGATGTCCAGTGTATCATGCAGTCCATCACCACAGTAGCTGAGTGCTACCATACCAAGATTATCACCACTTCGCCCAAGGCGAAGATTCCGGGGGCGATTCATATCGAGTTTGATGAGCATAACGCTGCAAAGTCAGCTGAGTCTATAGTAAGGACTGCCATTGAGAACTTTCCAAACAGAGGTAAGAATGTCCATATTCCCAGCCAGCAGACTGACCTGATTGCCGGATTCAGCCACGAGACAATTAACTACCTGCTGGGCGGTCTGTTTCGCGCTTCCTACCGCCCACTAAATGACAACATTATAAATGGACGCATCAGGGGCGTTGCCGGTGTCGTCGGCTGTAATAACGCCCGGGTAAAGCACAACGAGGCCCACATAGCCATGGTGAAGGAACTGATAAAGAACGACGTGCTTGTCATTACCACAGGCTGCAACGCTATCGCCTGTGGTGAGGCCGGACTCATGGTTCCGGAGGCGGCCACCGAGTATGCTGGTTCTGGATTAGCTGAGGTATGCGAAACTGTCGGTATTCCCCCGGTGCTCCACATGGGCTCGTGCGTGGATAACAGCCGCATCCTGATAGCAGCTACCGCCATGGTCAAGGATGGCGGTCTGGGGGACGACATCAGTGAACTGCCGGTGGCCGGTGCGGCGCCGGAGTGGATGAGTGAAAAGGCGATTTCCATCGGTCAGTACTTCGTTGCCTCAGGGGTATTCACCGTGTTTGGGGTGACCTGGCCCACACTGGGAAGCAATGAAGTCACCGATTTTCTGTTTAAGGATTTCGAGCAGATGTATGGTGGAATGTGGGCTTTTGAGCCCGACCCAATTAAGGGCGCTCATCTGATGATTGCCCATATCGACAAGAAACGCAAGGCTTTGGGCCTTGATAAAGCCAGAGAGAGGGTGCTTTACGATATGGCAATGAGGCGTGAACTTGAAGCTGTTTAATGCGGCGAGTAGAGCCGGGGAGAAGACTTATGCCGGGGAAGATGGCATTAGTAGATTATAAGAAATGCCATCCCGAGAGATGTGATAGCGGCATTTGTGCTGCTGTGCTGGCATGCTCTCATAAACTGCTCAAACAGGAGGCTTCCTACGAGATACCCATAACAGACCTGTCTATCTGCCAAGGTTGTGGTGACTGCGTCCGTGCCTGCCCCTTGAAGGCAATCGAGATAGTAAGAATGTAAGTAAGGAAGGGTGACAAAAGATGAAGATATCGGTCTGCGGCAAAGGAGGGAGTGGCAAAAGCACCATAGTCGCCCTGCTGGCTAACGAAGCACAAGCCAGGGGTTACTGTGTGCTGGTGGTGGACTCAGACGAATCAAACTCGGGGCTTTATCGGATGCTGGGCTTTGACCATCCCCCCGTGCCTCTTATGGAACTGGTTGGTGGCAAGAAAAGCCTGAAGCAAAAGATGGCACAGCCAACTGTCCTTGCCGAAAGCTGCATTGGGCTGAAGGATTTATCGCCTCAATATTTGGTTCAGAGAGATGGTCTTATGTTGGTCGGCATCGGGAAAATACTGCATTCGCTAGAAGGATGTGCCTGTCCCATGGGAGTACTGAGTCGTGAGTTTCTGAAGAAGCTTACTCTGAGAACAGACGAACTGGCTATCGTGGACATGGAAGCGGGGGTGGAGCATTTCGGCCGGGGTGTTGAGACCAGCATTGATACTGTGTTGATTGTTGTCGAGCCTCCTCTGGAATCAGTAAACGTGGGCCAGAAGATACACGAACTGGCCTCAGGAATTGGCATTAAGAATGCTTGGGCTATCATTAACAAAGTGCCGTCAGAAGAGATAGCGACGAGACTAAAGGCAGAATTGAAGCAGCGGCGCATTGAGGTTATCGGGTGTATCTACTTTGATGCCGATGTCTTCAGGTCAAGCCTGGAAGGCAAAATGCCAACGGATGGGGTAGCGGTGTGGGAAACCAAAGAGGTATTGGATGCTATCCTTTCGAGGGCAGGTATATCAACGCCGAGATAACGCAAATTTGGTTGCTTTTATGGCATGAGTGGAGGTGTTGAGTGTGTCTAGCTAAGGCTTATCTAAAGCAATGTAGCGATAAACCACTGCTTGAGGACATCGCTCATATGAGAGTACACGACAACTACGTAGAATTGGCAACGCTGTTTGGTGAGGAAAAGGTCATACCGGGCAGGGTAGTTGAAATAGACTTTTCAACCTCGAAGATACTGCTCGACGAGTACTGCGAAGCTGAGAGAGTCTAGTAGAGGAGAGGAGGGCGATGTCATCAAAGTATCGGGGTCGAGAATCAATAACAGGAACGAAACAAAATAATAGCGCCGTTTCTCCCTTCAACGACTTGGCAGCGGAATACGACGCCTGGTTTGACAAAGAGGGGAGTCTTATCTTCTTCATTGAGGTGCAGGCATTCAAGGGGCTTCTGCTCGCTATGCCAAGGCCATGGCTCGAAATTGGGGTCGGCAGTGGCCGGTTTGCTCAGGCTTTAGGCATAGAGACTGGCATTGACCCCTCAATCAAGCTCATTGAGATGGCAAGGAGAAGAGGGATAAATGCGTTCCTGGGCCGAGGGGAAGAGGAGCTGTTTGACGAGGGATCGCTTGGCACAGTGTTTTTGATTGTCACCCTGTGTTTCTTGGATTCGCCTCTTGAGGTTCTGAAGGAAGTCAGCCGTATCCTGATGCCAAGCGGCAAGATAGTACTGGGGCTGGTTCTAAAGGAAAGTCCCTGGGGTCAATTTTATCAGGCGAAGAAAGCAGAAGGGCACCGCTTCTACAAATACGCCACTTTCTACAGCTGTGATGAGGTAGTTAGACTCATAATTCAAGCAGGTTTTCTCACCGAGAAGATTGTTTCAACACTTTTCCAGAAGCCGGGAGAAGCGCAGCATGTAGAAAAGGCTAAGGAAGGTTATTTCCCTGACGCTGGGTTTACCATAATCGTGGCTGGAAAACGGGCAGTAGATTCGGAGAAGTGAGACAAAACATCTGGAGGCACTATGGCAGTTCTACCAATTTGCCGTTTCCCTGATGACCCCGTCCTGAGACAGAAGGCTAAAAAGGTGTCCCGCATTGATGGCTCAATACAGCGGCTGATAGATGACATGATTAAGACAATGCGACGGGCGAACGGAGTCGGGCTGGCAGCGCCACAGATAGGAGTACCGCTTCGGGTTATCGTTGTCCAGATGCCCAGTGAGGAACCAGTTGTGCTTATCAATCCAGAGATAGCAAGACGCACTGGAGAGCAGGAGGTGACGGAAGGTTGCTTGAGTGTACCTGGCTACTACGGGGAGATAAAACGATCGGCTGAAGTCGTTGTCAAGGGGAAGAACCGGAACGGAAAAGTGATACGCATCAGAGCCGAGGGGCTGATGGCTGAGGCAATGCAACATGAGATTGACCACCTTAACGGCACGTTATACATTGACCATGTCGAAAGCCCGGAGAAGCTAAAAAAAATTGTGCCAGCAGAGCAACAAAACGGGCTGAAGATAGATAATGAAGACAGGAGGTAAATGGATGTCCCAATTACTAATAGCTGCTGTAGCTTTTGCCTTTTTCATCTTGTGTCCAAGAATGGCGGGCATGGCAAGCGTCATAGCCAATGCTAGCAAGGTGAATTTGACGCTTGTGGCTGTGGTAGGGACCCTGATTTCTCTGCCGCTCATAATAGCGATGGTGGTAGTATTCCAGCGTTATGGACTTTGGGCTGCTCTGGCGTTAGCCGTCTTTACGGATGTCTTGGCAGCGCTCATCATGGGAGCGATAAGTTGGAAGTCAAGCGTTGAGACTTTTGTTATTGCACTATTTGTATTGCTTGGTGTAAGAGTGGCAAGCCTCGTTTCTGCCAAGTTATTTTGATTAGGTTTTTGTCAGGGCGGGAGGTTTCGGTAGTGAAGTGCAATCGCTGCGGTCGTGGAATCTCTGCAGAAGATAGCTACCAGTATCTGGGTGAAACTTTGTGCGAGGACTGCTACATCGATATCAGGTATCCGGCAAAAGCCTGTGACCCGTGGGCGGTCTACTCTGCTACACGGTCTAGGGAGAGCCTGGGATTAAAGGGAGCTGAAGGGTTAACCGAGATGCAAAAGGCAATCTATGGCTTCATCAGGGGAAAAGGCAAGGTGACCCGGGAAGAACTCCGGGAGAATTTCGGCATGAAAGAGACAGAGCTTCAGATGCAACTAGCCACGTTGAGGCACTGCGAACTGGTGAAAGGGCACAAGGAGGATAACAGCGTTTATCTGGTTCCTTTTGACTGCGATGAGTAAAACACAGGAAACAAAGTGATGTTGCGGATAAGGAAGGACCTATGTCTTGGCTGCGGACTCTGTTCGGAGAGTTGCCTGCGGCAGGCTATTTCGGTTGTCTCGGGGCAGGCTGAGATAAACCAAATCCGATGCAATCAATGCCGCCTTTGCCTTGAGGTCTGCCCGCAGGGAGCAATTGTCGAGCTTGCCCCGGTGTCAGAGGCAGAACTGGCAACCACGGTCGGCTCACTAAGGCAAAAAGCGGACGACCTCGTGAGGCGTATTGAGAGGCTCAGGCAACAGAAGAATGCCTAAAGCCGAAAGTAACCAAAGTCTGTATTCAGGGAGGGTATCATGGTAACTGAAGTCAACGACCAGAACTTTGAAAGCGAAGTCCTGAAATGTGATGTGCCGGCGGTAGTCGATTTCTGGGCACCCTGGTGTGGACCATGTCGTATGATTGCTCCGGTGACTGAGAAGCTCTCAGAGGAATATGCTGACAGGGTCAAATTCTGCAAGCTAAATGTGGATGAAAATCCCGAGATGGCCCAGAAATACGGTGTGATGAGCATACCGCTCTTACTTTTCTTTAAGGATGGGCAGCAGGTTGATAGTGTCCTGGGAGCAGTCCCGGAAAGCATGATTCAACCAAAGGTCAAGGCCCTACTTTAGTTGTCCAGGGCGCGATAAGTGACATGGTCAATTTTAACGAGATAGATGAGGCGCGAAAGGTACTCGGGCTGAGTGAGGCAGCGACGCTGAAGGAGATTAGAAGCACTTACCGAAGGCTGGCTCATCGCCATCATCCTGATAAGCACATCGTCGCCAGTGAGGAAGATGTGGAAAGGATGAAGAAGCTAAACCGAGCCTATAAAGTGCTCATGGATTACTGCACCGACTACAGGTATAGCTTCAGAGAAGAGGATGTAGCTAGAACTTATCCCTATGAGGAAGAGATGAGAAAGTGGCGTGAGAACTGGTTCGACAGTATTTAGAGGAGTAGACTCCACAACCGGAGGTGAGAAATGAGAGTATGCATTGTGGGTGCCGGGGATGGTGGCTCAACAGCGGCAATTCAGATCCGGCGCCTGGACAACGATGCGCAGATTGACATCTTCAGCAAGAGAGCCAGCCTGGGCTGTCCGCCCTGCGAGATGCCGTTGGTAATTGGCGGGACTGTAGCCACTTGGGATGATCTCATTCGCGGGTTTCGCCAGACTTCATTCTGGGAGAAAAGGAGCGTAACGCTGCACTTGAGTACTGAGGTCGCTGATATTGAAAGAGAGGGAAAGTGCATCATTGCCGACGGCAAGAAGTGCAGCTACGATAAGCTGATTCTGGCTCTGGGTGCTAGCCCAGTCATTCCTGCTTTCCCGGGATTGGATGGCAAAAATGAGTTTTCACTGAGCACCGATATGGCTGACGGTGTAGCCCTGAGTAGTGCTATTGCCCGGTCTACCGAAGCAGCCATTGTCGGCGGGGGATTTATCGGGCTGGAGATAGCTGCTGCACTTAAAGCGAGAGGCTACAGCAAGGTCTACCTGTTGGTAAGGCGCGAAATCTTGCGATTATACCTTGACGAAGATATAGCAGAAATAGTCAAAGATGTACTTACGCAGAATGGAGTAGAGTTGATCCTCCCGGCGAGGGTAGAGAATATAAGCTCCAAGGGAGACGGAAAGCACATTAGGCTCTCTGACCGGGAACTGGAAGTTGACTTTGTCTTCTTCGCCACTGGTGCTAAACCCAATATGGAGCTCTTTGCTGTTACCGCCTTCATTATTACATGGGTGACAGTGGGCTTGGTACAACTGCCAGCGGAGATAGCAGCTTTCGGCAAAAGATTTGCCATCCTGAGGAACGGCTTGTCCTTTGTGTTAGCGATACCAATGGCTATTCTTACAGTCATGATTTTAAATCTTGTGGAAAGGTGGATTTCTTGAGTAACAGCAATCGGCAGCAATCTAGCACCCGACGGATTTTCAGAGGCATGGTGATCTTCCCGGTCATAATGCTGGCTTTCTATGGGATTATCGCCCATTATGCCCGATAAAGCCTTGCTCGCCATCAAAAGTAGCGTCAATATCTTTTTCAATATGCTTATTCCTCTTAGTATGATATTCGTTCTCATGTTGCTTATAAATCTATTCCTGAATCCAGCACGAGTGGCGAAGTTCTTCGGGAAGGGTTCTGGCGTTAAGGGCATCGCATTGTCAGCGGCAGCAGGCATTATCTCCACAGGCCCCATTTATGCCTGGTATCCCTTGCTTAAGGACCTCAGGGAGAAAGGGGCAGGAGACTCGTCAATCGCGATATTTCTATACAACAGGGCGGTCAAGCCATTTCTATTGCCTGTCATGGTTGCCTATTTTGGCTGGTTATACGTGGTGATATTGACCATACTCACGGTTTTAGCGTCGGTTGCTATCGGATACTCCGTGGATACTTTCATGAAAGCGGACCAAACTTAATTGGTGATTAACAGTAATTTACTCTCTATTTTTCTTATAGCTATTGGCCTATCCGCAGACTGCTTTGCCGTAGCCCTAACCGGGGGCATTTCTAACAAGAATCATTCTTGGCCGCGATGGCTCCGTGTATCCTTCTCATTCGGGCTGTTTCAAGCTTTGATGCCGGTTCTTGGATGGTTAGCTGGTAGAACCGTGGTCGAGTTCATTGCGGATTATGACCACTGGGTAGCTTTCGCTTTGCTAGCAATTGTCAGTGGCAGAATGCTCTGGGAATCATTTCGCCCTGAACGTAGCCAGGACAAAGAAGTCGATATTACGAAGGGTTTCCTACTTATTACGTTATCAGTAGCAACGAGTATTGATGCATTGGCTGTTGGCCTATCCTTTGCATTTTGGGAAGTAAATATTTCCATGGCCAGCCTAGCTATCGGTGCGGTTGCCTTTTTGGTTACAACGATTGGTTTCATAGTAGGCAAAAGAGCAAGTAAGATAATTGGCAAACGGGCTAAGGCACTCGGGGGCATAATACTATTGGCTATCGCATTTAGGATCCTACTGAGCCACATTCTCTAACGAGTCTGAAGCTGCATCTAGCATCCTAAAGTCAACAGTAGGTTAGAAGTGCGATCTTACAAAATATGGCAGAACTCGGGATTGTTAGGCTTTTTTATCAGACGTATAATATGGGCTAGGTAGAGGAGGTCGTATTTTGGGCGAGATTCAATCACCCTATTTTATAGACTGGGTAATAACCGACAAATGTAATCTGAAATGTAGGCATTGTCGCGGTATGCTTGAAGGAGGGCTCTCAAACGAGAGAGCCAGGAGGCTTATAGAGGAAATAGCAAAGCTGAAACCCGGTTGGGTGATTGTTGAGGGTGGGGAGCCACTGCTGAGGGAAGATTTGTTCGAACTGCTGGAACTAACGAGACAAAAGCGGCTTGAACTCCACGTCATCACTAACGGTTTGCTAATCACACCCCAGATAATGGCCACACTTAAAGAATTAGAAGCAAGAGTCATGATTAGTATAGACGGAGCCTGCCCCACTACCTACGAGTCCATCAGGCAAGGAGCTACCTTTGAGCAAGTCCTTCAATCAGCACGTAGCTGTGCACAGCAGGGTCTCCTTGAGGCGATAAACTTCACCATTTTGAAAAAGAACTATACTGAAATACCAGGTATCTTAGAGTTGGCTGTTTCCATTGGTGCGCCAAAAGTGACCTTCATTGGACTCAAGCCATGTCATAATTACCCTGAAGAACTTCTCACTCCGGAGGAATATGGGGAAGCTATCAAACTCACTTGCCAAGCGGCGCACAAAACTGGTGTGGAGTTCTTTTTTGATGAGCCGTTCTTCTGGCCTACGGTCAAAGATTGGGGGCTTATGGCTCGAATGCCCGCACATGGTGCCGGGATTGTAGTCCCGTCAACCACGGCTTGTGCCTTCGGTGATTATCTGTTCATCGAGCCAAACGGCGCAGTAAAACCATGTAGCTTTGCTCAACTTGTTCTGGGCAATGTCAATGACAGACCGCTCGACGAGATATGGCGTGAGTCGCTCTCCTCACCATTTCTTCAAAAGATCAGAAACCCGAAAACCAGGACGGGATATTGTCGAAGTTGCCAGTATCTGGAAGACTGTAAAGGGTGTCGTTCCCGAACTTTTGTCCTCACCGGAGATTGGTTTGCTTCTGACCCGGTTTGTCCATTGAGCCTCAAATCAACTGTGAAAGGGGTAGATGAGGTAGTCTTGTGATGGCACTGCTCTGAGGTCAGGTACTGCCCGGGGTTACACCCGATATTCAAAGCCTCCATAGTGACCAACTCCCTCTTATAAATCAGTCTTCCAAGCGTAGCCACACTTACCGCACTTGCAATATAGAGTATTCGATATGGTAAAGACCTTTACGTCCTCACTTCCACACTTAGGACATTTCATAGCTTCTCCCCCTTCCTCTTTGCTTATCATCAATTGTGGTACATTAAATTGCAAATTACAAATCCCATGCCATTGCTTGAGTCCCCACTCATTTATTTCCCATTGATTGATAACAGGAGCCAGCAATGCTAACATACCGCTTAAGAGGTCGGCCCAAATTCAACTGATACCGATTTGCTAGTAAATACTTTTATTTTATAGTGACCTACAACGGGGAAAGAACAGAGTGATTCCACTATTTGAACACTACCAACTACTGGCACACAAGCTTCCCTATGTGTCTCTGGGTGAATTCCCCACTCCAGTCCAGAAGCTTGATCAACTAGGCAAGCAGATAGGCTTAGACAATCTTTTCATCAAGCGAGATGACTTGAGCGGCAAGGTCTATGGGGGAAACAAGATACGAAAGTTAGAATTCATTCTAGGCGATGCTCTCCGCACTGGGGCGAAGGAGGTTTTGACCTTTGGTTCTGCAGGGTCAAATCATGCTCTGGCTACCGCTATTTATGCAAGACAACTGGGGCTAAAGAGTATTTCGATGTTAGTGCCTCAGCCCAATGCCCATTACGTCCGCTGCAATCTCCTCATGAGTTATCATTCTGGGGCTGAACTCCATCTATACTCGAACATTCGGTTTATCACGCCACTCGCTAATCCGGCAGTCCTTTGCCAGCTCCTCCGACATGGATTAAAAAGAGGACAGTTACCCAGGGTTATCCCTATGGGTGGGTCTTCATCCCTCGGCGCGATAGGCTACGTTAATGCAGCATTTGAACTCAAAGGACAGATCCTGAGAGGGGAAATACCAGAGCCTGATTACATTTATATTGCCTCAGGTTCTATGGGCACAGCGGCAGGGCTAATACTTGGACTTAGGGCAATAAACAGCGAAGCTAGAGTAGTTGCCGTCAGAGTGAACAGCGATAGCTTCGTTAACGCAAAAGGAATGGTTAATCTCATAAACAAGACTAACTCTCTGCTTTTCTCGCTGGACCCATCCTTCCCCAAGCTTGGGTTTTCCGAGCACGATATGGACATTAGGCATAGCTTTTTCGGAAAGCAATACGCCCTTTTTACCAAAGAAGGAATAGAAGCGGTGGCTTTTATGGAGCGGTATGGCGGGATCAAGCTGGAGGGAACTTACACAGGGAAGGCATTTGCCGCCCTTATCAATGACGGGAAGAAATCAATCTTAAGAGACAAGATAATCCTGTTCTGGAATACGTACAATTCTCTGGATTTTTCAAAAGCCATAGCGACCATTGATTATCACCAGTTGCCTCGATGCTTTCATCGTTATTTTGAGGAAGAAGTTCAGCCACTTGAGCGTGAGTAGTATTTCTGTGCAGCGGACAACGCAAACTTGGAATACCAGGACACCCGAAAGGTCAGATGTCGCTGCACCAGTCTGGTCTAAGCCTTCACTCGCTGCCGTAGACGCTCTAATATCCACATTCGGGCAAGAGTAGTAGGGCCAACGCCGAGCTCTCTTGCCTCTTCTCTGATTTGTTCCCACTTGTCCGAAGGGAGCCGGACGGGAATTACCTTGTCCAGTGGTTTCTTTACCTCTACATCTACGACAGTGTCACTCTCGTCCCAGGCGTCGCCCTGTTCAATTCTTTCAACTTCCTTATCTATATCAGCCATATTATTTACCTCCGGTTGCTTTGCCATAGAGCCGCCTCTCGCTATCACTCATCTCCCTGGCGGTGACTATCTTCCAGCAGCCTCTCCCCAGATTTACCAGCACTACCAGGATATAGCGTCCAGCCGCCGTCTGGCTGAAAAGCTTATACAGCCCTTCCCTACTTCTTCTGACATGCCGTTTTTCTGATAAACAAGCTTCTTCTACTTCCGCAAAGGAAATGTTGTGCTTAGACTCAATCTTGTCGAGTATATGGTCATCAATCTCTAGGGATTCAATACGCAGCATCAGGCATCTCCATCACTTATTGTAAGTGTATATCAATTGTATACGATTGTCAAGCTAGCCTTCCGCCTGGGTTCAGACCGCCCCGTTTTCTTCATTCTTTGTTTATCAAGCTAGGGGCGGAGGTTAGACATATACAAGCTAGGTTATCAGATATAACTAAAGATGCTTTTGTTCAATAATGAAGCTGTAAAACACAAAAAGCACCTTAAAAACTGAATACGGACAAAGCTAAAGCCTTGAACGCTTGCCTCAAAGGGCAAATAAGCTCAAAGGGGGTAAGCGATGGTAACGGCGGTAGTAGCATCACCAGCGCCAGCACCGCAAGGGCATTGTAGCCACTGCGGTAAAATCTGGACACTAAACGAAAGGCAGGGCGTTTGCCAGTGGTGCGGTAAGCTCTCCACTTGCCAAAGCTCCACGACAAAGCCCCGCCATATCAAGTCTAGCTCACGGCAAAGG
>Ga0172364_10002970_pt1 | contig 13515 bp, 7 predicted proteins | sample LakKivSesite10cm_FD_114545 | JGI IMG/M metagenome (GOLD analysis project Ga0172364, IMG submission 114545) | Sediment microbial communities from Lake Kivu, Rwanda - Sediment site 10cm | ecosystem: Environmental > Aquatic > Freshwater > Lake > Sediment | place: Rwanda: Western Province, Lake Kivu... | reverse complement strand
GAGGTGCTAGGCCTGGTCACCCATCCATGGACTGCCGACGAGCACAACATCCGCGAGAGCTTGAAATCTGCTCCCGGAAGTTCGAAAGTTGTCCAGCAAGGGCCATTGACTTCCCTTCTACAGGGCGTTTCCTCGATAGACCTAATTGGGCGGCGCTGCACAACAGCCCCTGGAGAAACCCGAGGCAAGGCTCCGCCTGGTCCTGGACAGACTCTCGGGGAGCACATCACTGACCAAGAGCGGAGAGAGCGAGCCGGAAGATCCCGCTCCCCTCGGTCGCTGCATAGAGAGTTCCACCATCAGGAGTGATCGCAAGACGGTTCACCGCTCGCATAGTGAGGCCCTCTGTTACCTGAACCCACGAACGTCCGCTGTCTGTCGACCGGTACACGCCCGATCGTCGGTCCGCAGCGTAGACGTGTCCCATCCGAACCGGATCTACGACGATGCTCCTCATTGAGGCTTCGGGATTCAGCCCTGTACTGGATCGCTGCCAGGTCTGCCCCCCGTCCGTACTCCTGAACAACGCCATGCCATCCGTGCCCGCATAGACAATGTCAGGGTTGGCAGAGTCGATCGCGACCGATCTCACATCGATCGGGGGGATGCCCGACCCGGACTTGGACCACGTCCTCCCGCCGTTCGTTGTCCTGAAGACACCCTTGCCGAGAGTGCCAACATAGACGAGATCTGGATTCTGTGGGTGAATCGCAAGCGCAAGGATGTTGAGAGCCGCAGCCTCCAAGCCCTGGTTCACCGGGAGCCAACTCTGGCCACCGTCAGTGCTCTTGAATACGCCCCGACCCTTCGTTTCCCGGGGGACCATCACGGTCATCGTGCCGATGGCGCTCACAGCGTAGACGACACTCGGTTGCGATGGCGCAAAGGCGATCTGGTAGATGCCCCGCCGTCCGGTCGGAGTGTTCTCCCCTAAGTCGGAGAGCACCTTCCGCCACGTCAGTCCCCCGTCAGTGCTCATCAGGATGCAGCCCTGGATCTCGTTCCCGACAAGGATCTTGCTCGGGTCCGTTGGGTCAAGTGCGACCGCCAATGCGCAGTTCAGGCCTCCCGTGGTGTTGCGTCCATGCCAGCTTGACCCCCTGTCGAGACTCTCATAGATCCCGTTCTTCGTCGCAGCCAGCACGTACTGCGGGTCTACGGGACAAGTCGCGACGTCCCAAGACTGGGATCCGCTGACACCCGAACTAGAGTCGACCCAAGTACGCCCTCCGTCATCGCTTCGGAAGACGCCTCCGTCGTAGGCATTCATGAAGACTAGATCAGGATTGTTCGGGTGAACAGCCAGAGAGATCGGCCGCCCGCGATCTTCCGGAAAGAGGGGTCCCGATCCTGTTTCGAATCGGGTCCAGGACTCCCCGCCATCCTGACTGCGCAGGAACTCCCAGCCCGCATCGACATAGACGACGTCCGGATCGCTAGGCGCAAATGCGACGGCCGAGTACATCACCTCATAGCCTTCCGCTCGAGGGTAGACCTTGCGCCAGTGCTGTCCCCCATCTGCCGTCTTGAACACAGCGCCGTAGATCTCCCTCTTCTCGTTGACGAAGCAGATGGACTTCCCCGTCACAGCAATCAGAACCTGCGAATTCCGAGGATCCATAGCAAGACCGCCCACGACCAGGTTGGTCAGGCCAGTATTGATGCTGGACCAAGAACGCCCGCCGTCCGCGCTCCTCAGTATCCCTTCGGGTTTGACTGCGACTCGATCGAAGATCCCGGTCGCGGCGTAGATGACGTTCGTGTTGCCCGGATCGATCAGAATCCAACGTACGAGAGCGCCAGGCTCAAGGAGTTTCGTCCAGCGCCTGCCTCCGTCGGTTGTCTTGTAGATTAAGCCGCGCACGGCCAACTTGCTGGGGTCAGGCGTGTAGTTGCCGCCCATGTATACGACATCGGGGTTCTGGGGGTCGACACTGAACGAACGTATCTCCATGGCATTCTGGGTCTCGATGCCGCTCTCCATCTTGGACCAAGTCACGCCACCGTCTGTGCTCTTGAACACGCCTCGCATTCCTTGTGTGCCAGCCCAGAGGATGTCAGGCTGACGCTCGTTGATGGCAAGGCTGAAGATGGGAATCGCATCCCCGGAGGGGCCAGTCCGCGCGGTGATCCCCTCGTTCATGCCTCTCCAGGTCTGGCCGCCATTCATGCTGCGGAATGCCCCAGCGTACGCATCTGATGTCCACATGACGTCGGGATTCGTGGGGTGAATGCGGATGTCGTAGCCAATACCTCCCCTGGGTCCCCCTGTGGATGTCCAGACGAGATCGAGTGGTGCATTGGCTGCCGCCACTGCACTTGACGCTGGCTGCGCCAGAACCTCGATGTCGTCGACGTAGGCCTCGGAATCCTCGAGAGTCTCAAGCCCAATCGTACCGTACGTCAATGGATCAGCATCTGTGGCCGTGAGCGTGAGCGCTCCGTCGACATAGACGTCGAGCTTGCCCCCCTGTTCGGTGATCCTAACGTCGTACCACCGCGTCGGACGGTGAGTGCCTGGACGTGCCTGCAACTCGCGGAATGTCGTGCCAGAGGTGTTCTTCATGAGGCTAACGCGCCCCTCGCCGAACGCAACGTAGTACCGATTGCCCCCTTGGCTGTTGCTCAACCTGAAGTTCAGATGAATCGTCCCGCGCACGAGCCTTACGCGCAGGCTTAGGGCGGAGCACTCCCAGCTGCCGACAGAATAGAGCGCCCAGTTGTGTCCTTGGCCATGGAAGACCCTGTTCCCATCGGCGTCGCGCACGACCTCCCAGAGCAGGCGGACAATCTGCCAGCCTTGAGCTTCCCCGTCCTCGAAGTCTTCCCGGTAGACGGCAACCTCCAGCCCAGCGGGCAGAGAAGGCTCAGCCCTGTTCGCACTCGCCCCACTTAGGAGCGCCAGCACAAGGAGCGACCCTGCCGCGACCCATCTCTTGCCTCTCAAGGTGCCACCTCCACTTCTGGCTGCGTCCGGTCATCCATAGCTGTGCAGGCCGCGGACGAGGTAGTTGACCCCGGCGAACGTGAACAGCGCGAGGAGGAAGCCGATCACGGCAACCCACGCCACGCGCTTCGCGCGCCAGCCTCGCCGAACGCGAAGGTGCAGGTAGAGGACGTAGACGAGCCACGTGACGAGGCTGAAGGTCTCCTTGGGATCCCAGCCCCAGTAGCGGCCCCACGCGTGCTTCGCCCAGACGGCCCCGAAGAAGAGGGCTCCAAGCGTGAAGAACGGGAAGCCGACAACGATCGCGCGGTACGAGATCCGGTCGAGCCTAGTCTGCGAGTCGCCACCTACTCTCTTCGCGGCCCGCTCGCGAACGAGATAGAGGATGCTCGACACGAACGCTACGGCGAAGAAGCCTTCTCCGACGAGTGTCAGGCTAACGTGAAGGACAAGCCAGTGACTGCGCAGCGCGGGGACGAGGGGCTGGGGAGCTGAGAGGCCACCCGTCAGCGGTGACGACGCAAGGGCCAATGCAGCACAGGCGAGCAGGCCGGCAAAGGCGCCGACCGGCCGCAGGACTTCTCGGTCTGCACGGTCCAGCCGTTCGATGGCAATGTATCCGAGGGCAAAGACCCATCCGTAGAAGACAAGCGTCTCCGGCGTGTTCGTGACCGGAAGGGTTCCCGCGGCGAGGCCTCGAAGGGCAAGCGCGACCGACTGGAGGGCGAGGCCTCCGGCGAGGAGGGCTGTGCCACCCGTGCCGAGGGGCGTGCGCCGTAGGGCAGTGGCCAAGACATAGAGCATCGCCCCAACGAAGTAGCCGGCTGCCGCGAGGGCGAACAGGATCCCCTGGATGTGGTCCACACTCACCGACCTCCCGTCACTTCGTCCCCGATCGTACGGCGGACGGACTGCACCCATACTGCATCCAGTCCGGCGCCGCGCGTTGGCTCTACCCACAACTCGATTCTCACCCGTCCGTCGCGCGGCTCCAGAAGAATCCACAGCCGTCGCGCCGGAAGGTAGAGGGCAGCCACCAACCCGACCATCATCAAAACAAAGCCCGCCCAGACAACAGGGTATCCCGGGTTCCGCGCATAGCGAATGCCGACGGCCTTCGGGACTTCGTACGCGGAAAGAAACAGCGAGCAGGCAAAGTGGAGATCGTCGTGTGGCGAGACGCTCGGGAACACCACGACCTGGAACGCGGGACCTCCATTGAGAGGGCGCACGTCGATCAGCGCGGCCGGATTGGCGGCTCCAGAGGCGGGTGCATTGACCACCGAGCCCGCGTCGGTCCAGTGAAGGTGGGTGAAGAACCGAACCAGCTTCACCTCGAAGCCGGCCGACGGAAGCACCGACGTCTGCCCGACGCGCAATGACACGCTGTCGACGACGGCTTCGGCCGAACGATCGAGCGCGGCGAGCACGACGCGCGCCGCATCGAGGTCGTCGCTGTATGTCGTCTGATAAAAGCTGATCCCGCGGTAGGTGGCCGGCCTATTGATGCGAGTCTCGAGGCTTGCGACCAAAACGCCGTTCTCGATCACGCTGAGGCGCGTCCAGAAGTCCTTGGCGGACAGAGTTCCCGGATGGAGCTCGGCCCCGAACTCGTCGACCCGCACGCTGAACGGTCCTCCCGCAGAGGGGAGTCGGAACGGGATCGTCTTTCCCAGCTCCGTTTCGTTGGCCGCGAAGTAGCCGTCGACCTGGTACACGCCGAGAAAGGCACCGACCAGGATGACGAGAATACTCGCGTGGATGAGGTCCGCGCCGAGGCGGCTCCAGCGACGGCGATCGGCCACAAGCCACCGGCCGACCTTGCGAACCCGGAAGCGATGGGCGCGCAGCGCGCACCGAGTCGCGCCATTGACCTCGCTCGGCGCCCTGCCGGTCTCGACGGCCAGGGCCGAATCGCCTCGGGTGCCCTCTCCGGGCGGGACAGGATGAAGCATCGCGCGTAGGGCCCGTGGGGTGCGTCCTGCCGTGCACAGGACCAGATTCAGCGCAAACAGGGCGAGTAACGCGCTGAACCAAGCGGAGTGGAAGACATCATCGAGCGCGAGCGCATCGATTGTGCGCTGCCAGAAAGGGCCATACGACGCGTAGATCAGGTCGGCATTCGGGGTCGTCGGGACCTGCGGCAGTGCACCCCCGAGGGCGGCCGCCAGGCCGAGAAAGACCAACAGCGCGACGGTGAGTTGCACGGAACGGACCCCGCGGAGCGCTCGTTCTGGGACGGTCCAGAGCCATGCGACATGGCCTCGGTCTCTCGACCCTTGCGATTCGACGGTAGCCTCCTCACCTGGGTCGGAAAGCGCAGCCTACGGCTGCCCCGCGCGCGGGACGCACAACGTCGAACTCGCCATCACGATGTCCGGCACGTCCCAGCCCTTCTGATCCATCAGCGTCTTGTACGCTCGCCGGAAGAGGAGCGTCACCTCGACGGAAACGGCGCCCGCGGCCGGGGCGGCGAACGCGTACGCCGTCTCGTCGGTGGCGAATGCAGCGATGCGGTTGTCGCTCACAAGACGCGTCATGTTCCAGTACGCGCCCGTAGGAGAGATCTCCGTCCACAGCTCCTCGAGGACCTTCGCGTATGCCGTTCCGGGGAGACCGGCGTAGTACCCGAGGGATGGGTTGCCGATGCCGCCCCACTCCGGAACAGCCGGCCCGCTTCTCTGAGTCAGCGCATTCCCGTTCGCGTCCGTGGCTCGAACCAGTAGGATGAGGTGGCGCAGCGGCGAGTCCGTGGGCACGTGGTGGCCCGTCTTGTCGTTCGTGATCACCACATCGACCTGGATCTCGTCTGCCTCGCGGCGAGCGGACGCAGTCATCGTGAGCGCGTTCTGCAATAGCTGAACATTCATCGCTCCCGGCGATGTGTGGGCGTGGATTGTCATCGGGTCACGCTCGATGCCGCCCATCCCGGGAGCGACGTTTGTGATTGTCTCCCCGTCCAGCATCGTCGGTGCCGGCATGTGGCACTGTTGGCACGTCTTTGCTCCCTCGAATGTCGAGTCGCTGTACGGGCTGTCCAGCCACTCGCCGAACGAGTTGTAGACCACCGTATCCCAGAAGACGCCGTAGTGGCAGGCAGCGCAGAACGCGCTCTCCTCGAGAAGAGGAAGGTACGTGTCCTCCTCGGGAACGTTGTCGTCGTCGAACGTGCCGAAGAACAGCTGATACCGTTCAGGGTCGGTTGGAAATGGCCGCCGCACGTCCATCGACAGGACGCCAGGCCGATTCGCGTATGGCACCCCCGTGCCTGGATCTAGACGAACGTCGGCGACCTTGTGACAGAGGTCGCAATGAACCCCGTACAAGTCCGCTCCCGAGACGAAGTTCGGGTCGGTGTCATACGGAGCATCGACTGCTGCGCCGGGCACGTGGCACGCCGCGCAGTTCCCGGCCGTGTCAGGGAAATCGAGTTTGTAGCCAGGGCCGAAGTAGGGCTTATTCAGATCCGGCCGGAGCGGGAACTGACCGTAGTCGCGGCTCACGGCGAAGCGGGTCAGAGGACTCTGGTTCCCGGCAAGGTCAGTTCCGTTGTACATGCTGAGGAAGCGCGCGTTGAGGGCTGATCCGGCGTGCGCGTCGTTCTCAAGCCACACTTGAGTGACGCCCGGCTTGCAGCTTGCACAGGAAGCCTCTCCTACGGGGGAGATCCACTCGTAGTCTGGGTTGTCGTTCGTCTGGACAAGGCGCAGCGTGAGCGCGATGTCGGTCGCCGGAGGCAAGACGCCATCGACTTTGGCGCAGTAGTAGTCTTCCTTCCATGCGCTTACTGTGACCGGCGCTCCCTCCGCAAGGCCTGACAGCTCAAAGCGTCCACTACCGTCAGTCAGCGTCGATGTCGTCCGGCCCTGGATGCGGACGGTAACGCCCGAGACAGGCCCCGCCGCGTCAAGCACGATGCCTGAGATCGTTTTCCCGCTGTCCGCGGCCTGCGATGCGGTGAATAGGGCAAACCCGGAGGCAACAGCGAGGAACAGGAAGATGGCGACTCCGCGTTTCGTTCGACGCCAGATCACTGCGAGCATCTCATCCTCCTGAGGATCCCAGGTCCAACCGGAACACCCCTTCGCCTTCCGTCCCCGCGTACAGGACCTTGCCATCTGCGGAAATGGCTAGCGCCTTCACCGCCCGCGTCCGCAGCCCGTCATTGATCTTGACCCAGGTCTGCGCTGCGTCTGTCGACCGGTAGACACCTGTACGAAGATCAGCAGCGTAGAGGACACCAACCCTTGCGGGGTCCGTCACGATGTCGGAGACAGTTGCCTCAGGACTCATCCCATCTGATGCTGTCCGCCACGAATTGCCTCCATCCGTACTACGATAGAGGCCCCCATCGCGGAGGCCGGCAAAGACCGTCTCGTGATTTCGAGGGTCGAGTGCGATAGATAGCACGCATGGCTGTGTTGGCAGCCCGGAATTCCTGGCGGCCCAAGTCCTCCCACCATCGATCGTCTTGAGGATGCCATGATTCCCAGTCGCCGCATAGGCCAGGAGTGGATCCTCTGGATGGACCGCTAGCGCGGCGACGTTGGCATCCTGCGACAGCAAGTCACTGGCCGATCTCCACGTTGCACCGCCGTCCTGAGTCACCTGGATCCCGAACGCCGGTATGGTGTCATCGAAGGTCCCGGACGAGAAGAAGGCGGACGATCCGGCGTATACTACGCGAGGATTCGAGGGCGCAAATGCAACCGCGCGCCAACTTGCCTTCGTCCCAGGGCAATTCGCGATCGGATGCCAAGATCGGCCTCTGTCCGTGGTCTCGAGCAGGGTCCGCTCCCAGTTGTTTGCCGCGAGGACACGAAGGCCATTCTGTGGGTCAAAGGCCACTACATACCACTCTAGCGACGCGTGCGGCTGGAAGCTCAATCCCGACCACTCCGCACCTCCGCTTGCGCTAGAGAACAGTCCGCTTCGCGCAGCTGCGTACACGATCGACGGATCGGCAGGGCTCACCGCGACATCGCGGACCTGGGCTCCCGTATACCCCGTGCTCGCGACAGACCAGGTACAGCCCCCATCCTCGCTGAGGAAGTTGCCCCCTCCGTAGTTGTTGGCAAAGAGGCGGTCAGGATCACGCGGGTCCACTTGGAGGTCAATCGGGAATCCGGCCCTAACCCCAGGAGGTCCCCAGCCGGTGCCTCCGCCCGCAGCGGCCGTCCACGTGATGCCTCCATCCTCGCTTCGGTAGAATGAATCGACACTCGCTGCGTAGGCGATCGAGGGATCGGCGAGGGCGAACTCCACCGAAGTAATCTTCTGTCCCTGTCCTTCCAGAACACTGCGCCACGTCGCGCCACCGTCCTCACTCCGGTAGACCCCGCCCTTGTCCCAATACTGGTTATTCCCGGTTCCGGCAAGGAGCACGTCCGGGTCGGCTGGGGAGAGAAACAGCGATCCGACATACAGATTGCCCAGTCCCTGGTTCACCTGCGACCACGTCTTGCCCGCATCTGCGCTCTTGAGGACGCCGACGCCTCGGCCGTAGGCGGGCTCGCGGTCGAAGATCCCAGTCGAGACGTAGACCGTCTCGCTGTCTGCCGGATCGAGCCAGATGTACCGTGCAAGATTGTCCCCGCGCCAAACAGCTGTCCACGAAACGCCCCCGTTGGTCGTCTTGTAGACGACGCCCTTCGTCTGGTCGAACTCACGTCCCGGGCGATCCTCGCCGGCCCAGGCGAAACTCGATATCTCTGCAGCAGCGTAGACAATGTCCGAACTGCGCGGGTCTACCGTGAACCCTCGGAAGCTGATTCCTTCGTTCTCGACGACGCCGTTGTCTTTCCTCGCCCAGGTCTTGCCACCATCCGTGGACTTCCAGATGCCGCGTCGATTCTGCGTCCCGCACCAGATCACGTCCGGGTTGTGCGGATCGATCGTCAGACTGAAGACAGGTATCGCGTCACCCGATGGGCCAGCGCGCGTCGCGATCCCCTCGTTGGATGCGCTCCAGGTCAGTCCACTATCCGTACTGATGTGCACTCCGCTCCAGGCATCGGTGACGTACATGATGTCAGGGTTGTCTGGTCGCATGCGGATGTCGTAGCCCAGCCCCCCCAGAGGCCCCCCCGTGCGGACCCAATGCAACCCTGGCGTCGGCGAGGGCTTGCCGCTGACCACGATGTCATCAACATAAACCTCGGAGTTCTTGAGACTCTCCAACGCGATCCTGCCGTAGATCAGCGGATCGGGATCGGTGTAGCTCAGCTTGAGCGATCCATTCACACAGATATCGATCTTCCCGCCGGAGCCCGTGATCTTCACCTCGTACCAGCGCCCGAGGCTGCGCGGTTCGGGGATGACGCGGAGGTCGCTACCGGTTTCGCACGACGAGTCCTTGCCTAAGTAGAGCTCTCTCTCGTTGAACCCTATGAGGTACCGGCGGCAGTCACTCACACAGCAACGGTAGTTGAGGTGGATGCCTCCTTTGATGAGCTTGACACGCAGCTTGAGAGTGTAGTCCGCCCAGCCATCGCCGAAGTAGCGCGCCCAGGAGTGCCCTTGACCACGAAGCACTCGATTGCCGGCACTGTCTTGGACGATCGCCCAGCCAGATTCCAGCTCCCAATCGTGTGCTTGTCCGTCCTCGAAGTTCTCCTGATAGAGGACGGTCTCCGATGGCGTCGGGGCAGACGAAGCGGGCTCACCCCTCGGCACAAAGAGCAGGACAAGGAGTGCGAGTGCTGATGAGGTCGCCGCGATCCTCGCGCTTTTCGGCAAACTGAGTCGCTCTCTCATCCGCACCCCGTTTCAGCCAGAACCCCAAGCAGTCTCCTGGGGCAGATCAAGCCGAAAGACCCCCTCCCCCTCCGTCGCAGCGTACAGCACCTTGCCGTCAGAGGTAATTGCCAAGGACCTCACCGCCCGAGTTCGAAGACCTTCGTTGACCTTCACCCAGCTCCCCGCGCTATCTTGGGAACGGAAGACGCCCGCACGAAAGTCCGCGGCATACAGCACCTGCGGATTGCTGGGATCGACAACGATGGCCCGTACTACCGCTTCAGGATTCATACCACTACTGCTAGACCGCCAACTCGTACCGCCATTGATCGACTTGTACACTCCTCCGCCTTCTGTCCCAGCGTAGAGGACTCGCGAGTTCGTCGGGTCAATCGAAAGAGCCCGAACGTCAAGGACGCGTAGGCCCTGGTTAAGCGCCTGCCAGGTAGCTCCGGAGTCGGTCGTCTTGAAGACACCATCTTCCACTGTGCCCGCATACACTGTCTGCCAATCATCAGGGTCAACTGCCAAGACATTGACGTTCTGGTCAGCGGTCTGCTCATCGTTGGCGTCATGCCACGTCAACCCTCCATTGCCGGACCAGAAGACTCCGAAGCTGGCGCGACGAACACCCTGCTCCAGAGTGACTCGATCAAGGCACATGCCTGCGTAGATCACGCGCGGACTCGATGGGGCCGCGACAATAGTCTTGAAGCCGTTTCTGTATATTGGCTGCCCTAACAGGTTCTCGGCGCGAAACGCGACGGTCCAACTGGCGCCACTGTCCGTACTGCGAAAGATGACCCCGGAAAGCTCCTCAGAAGCCAGCAGAGTGAGGCCCGCAGACCCAGGTAGTGCGAGTATGGCATACCACTCCGCAGAAATCGCAGGTTCGTGGCTCAGCCCATTCCACGTCGTGCCGTAGTCAGTGCTCGCAAACAAGTTGCATCGAGCTGCAGCATAGACCCCCCCGGGTTCTACTGACGACGTGACCACCGCGTTCACCTGCGCACCAGTGTAGCCTTGACTTGCATTCGTCCAGATCTCTCCGCCGTCACAACTCAGGAAGTTGCCTCCCCCGTAGTTGTTAGCGAAGATGCGATCAGGGTCTCGCGAATCGACTTGGAAGTCAATGGGCTCACCGGCAAAGACGCCCGGTGACCCCCACGTGAAGAAGCCACCTACACTCACCCCTAGACCTTCCGCCCCCCCGGTCACAACTCGCCACGAGTGGCCGCCGTCGTCGCTGCGGTACACACCAGACTGGTTTCCAGCGTAGGCGATCTTGGGGTTACTCATGCTGTATTCCACGGCGGCAATGCCGGGCAATGGCCCCTGAGGTGCAAGTACCCGCTGCCAGCTCTGTCCCCCATCGACTGTTAGATACACTCCCGCTCCCTGCGAGTAGACGTTGCTGCCCGCTCCTGCAAGCAGGATGTCCGGGTTCCTCGGGTGCATGAACAACGAGCCAACATAGAGGTTCTGCAGGCCATTGGTCTCATTCAATGCTCGCCAGGTGTGGCCACCATCCGTGCTCTTCAAGATGCCTACGCCCCCCGGAGAGTTCGTCCGCGCGTCGGAGTTGGCCGCTTCACGATCGAAGATGCCTGTCGACACATAAAGCACATCGCAGTTCCGTGGATCAATCCAGATGTAGCGCGCTAGATTGTCTCCTTGCCAGACCCGCGCCCAGTACTCTCCGCCATTCGTTGTCTTGTAGACCGCCCCTTTGGTTAGGTCGTATGTTCGTCCGGAACGACGTTGCCGGTCTGGAGTCCATGCATAGCTCGAGATCTCTGCAGCAGCGTAGACGGTATTTGAGTTGTGTGGATCCACCGCGAACCCTCGGAAGCTGATCCCCTGGTCCTCAACGATCCCCTTGTCCTTCTCGATCCAGGTCTTTCCACCATCGGCGGACTTGTATATGCCGCGCCTGTTCTGAGTGCCACACCAGATTACGTCGGGATTGCCCGGGTCGGTTGTCAGGCTGAAGACGGGGATGGCATCCCCAGAGGGGCCACCACGAGTCGTGATTCCTTCGTTAGACGCGCGCCAGGTTCGCCCGCCATCCGTGCTGATGTGTACTCCACTCCAGGCATCAGTGACGTACATGATGTCAGGGTTGTCTGGGCGCATGCGAATGTCATAGCCAAGCCCGCCTAGGGGCCCCCCGGTACGGATCCAGCCAAGCCCCAGTGCTGGCGAAGCTGCACCAAGAACCACGATGTCATCAACGTAGGCCTCCGAGTTCTCGAGCGTCTCCAATGCGATGGCACCGTAGAACAGCGGATCGGGATCCGTGAAGCTCAACTTGAGCGATCCATCGACGTAGACATCGATCTTGCCCCCAGACCCCGTGATCTTCACTTCATACCAGCGCCGGAGGCTGTGCGGCTGGGAGACAGCGCGGAGTTGGCGGTGGGTGCCGCACGGGGAGGTCTTGCTCAGGTAGAGCCCCTGCTCGCTAAACCCGATGAAGTAGCGGAGACACTGACTCAATCGGTAGTTCAGGTGGATCCCGCCCTTGATCAGCTTGACACGCAGCTTGAAGGTGTAGTCCCCCCAAGTGTCGCCGAAGTACCCTGCCCAATCATGCCCCTGCCCCCGCAGCATCCCGCCACCCTGACCATCTGGGACAACTCGCCAGCCCGCTCCGATGTCCCATCCGGTAGCTCCCCCGCTTCCAAACCCTTCTTCGTAGAGAACGACTTCCTGGGATGTGCTCCCGGTGGCGAACACCTTCTTGGATGGCCACTTCCCGGTCTCTTGTCCAAAGACAGCTGCCAGGAGCGCCACCAGTAACCCAACACAGACGGCTCTCCAGAACCTCATCGTCTCCTCCCTCTGGGGCCGACCTTCATGGTGCTTCGATCAATCACAGCATTCGTAGAGCATTACTTCAGAAGAGTCAAACTGTCGGAGAAGCTCTGAAGGGGGCGAGAGGGTCGTGGAGTGCGCGCCGTCAGTCCCTCCACTGGAGTTGGGTAGACGAGGACCGGGCGCGCTGCGACGATGCAGCTGACCCGAGAGGAGTGCAAGACGTGATGGGTGAAGCCGCTGCTGCGTGACGGACTTCGGCCGTGCGCGAAGGAGTTCCGCCTACGCGTTGTCTCTCGCCCAGCTATCGGTCTACGAGGCGTGGAATCGATTCACTCGCCCCGGGGCGCCCAAGAGAGCTGTCCAATAGAGCGTCCCGCGTGCACGTACCTGCTGAAGCAGCTCGCGCCCTATTGGGCCACCAATCCGCTGGGATAGTCATCCCCATCCGCCATCCATGGACTGCCCACGACCACAGCATCCGTGTCGACTTGAAATCTGCTCCCGGAAGTTCGAAAGTTGTCCAGCAAGGGCCACTTCTCTTGTGTCCTTCTCTTCGCTATCTTTACATATCATAGACAATCCGTGAGGGAGGTCTTCATGGCGGAAAAGGCAGAACAGCAGGAAACGGGTGATGAGGTTCTCGTTCGAGTCATCGACAAGGGCCTCGGGGGACGGATCCACGTGCGCGTGTCGCGGTTCAAGGATCGCGACTACATTGACGTCCGCAACTTCTACGAGTCGGACGACGGCCAGTGGCTTCCAACTCGGAAGGGGATCGCGGTCCCCGTCGAGCTGTACGCCGAGCTGCTCGACGCGCTCAGCGCGGCCAAGGCTGAGGTCGACAAGCGGACCACGGCCAAGTGACCGAGCGCCCTGCGCTCGGGTTGATGTCGCCCCGGCGTTTCGACGATAATCGTTCTCTAGCTCGGTCCCGTCGTCTAGCGGCCTAGGATGTCGGGCTCTCATCCCGGAGACACGGGTTCGAATCCCGTCGGGACCGCTTGAAGGCT
>Ga0172364_10002969_pt1 | contig 13519 bp, 13 predicted proteins | sample LakKivSesite10cm_FD_114545 | JGI IMG/M metagenome (GOLD analysis project Ga0172364, IMG submission 114545) | Sediment microbial communities from Lake Kivu, Rwanda - Sediment site 10cm | ecosystem: Environmental > Aquatic > Freshwater > Lake > Sediment | place: Rwanda: Western Province, Lake... | reverse complement strand
TACAAAGAAATAGAATGTAGAGATAGATTTATCTTACCTATTGGTGCAGATATAAAAATATTTATTAAACCAATTACAGATGCTTATAATTTATTAAGTGAATAATTTAATTAATAATATCACATTGATAAATTAAATTAAATTATTTTTCTTTTAATAAAAAATAAATGTGTATAAGCGGAATAATAATCTTAAATATATAAAATTTAACATAAAAAGTATATATATAAAATAATTAGCTCCAATAAATTTAAAACTAATTTAAAAAGAGCCCAAAAAGAGCTGTAATAATTTAATATAAAATAATAATAAAATAATAATAAAATAATATAAAAATATATAAATATATATTATAAAAGTATAATGGTACAATATCCATGTCCTAAATGTAATGCTACATTTAATAAAATGTCAAATTACAAAAGACATTTAAATAAAAAGAACGACTGTAGTATAAATACAAAAGTATCAAATGAAGATTTAAATTTATGCCAAATTGTGCAAGAATATACAGGAGCCGTTCCAAAGTCAACAAAATCTAACCAAAATAATAGTAAAGAGTCTGAAAATATTGATACTGAACAAAAAGATAATATTGATACTAATGATTTTGGTTGCCAATATTGTCATAAAAAATACAGTTCCAAATCAACTTTAACAAGACATTTAAAAGATAATTGTAAAATAAAGAAAGAAAAAGATTGCGAAAAGGAAAAAATTTTTAAATTATTATTGGAAAAAGACAAACAAAAAGAAAACGAAATTAATGAATTAAAAAAACAAAATAAAATAATCACCAAACAAAATAAAAAATTAATGGATAAAATTGACAAATTAATAAATTTAAATGATAAATCATCACAAATACCAGTACCAATAACTAATAATATAAGTTCAACAAATATAAATTCAAACAATATAAACTTAAATAATACCCAAAACAATATAGTTATGATTAATTTTGGAAATGAAGATTTGGGTATAATAAATAAAAAAGAATTTATTGATAGGGTAGTTAAAAAACAAATTTCTGGTGTAAAAATACCAGAAGAAATATTAAAAATAATTCATTTTAATCCACAATATCCTCAGTTATCAAATATTTACATATCAGATATAAATAGAGAAAAATTTATGGTTTGGGAAGATGGTAAATGGGTTTTAACACATATAGATAAAATACCGCAAATTATGGATAAGATAGTTTTATTTTCAAATGATGCTGAAGAAGAATTACGTGCTAAACATCCAGATAATAAAAAATTAAATGAACGTTTAGATATATTAAAAAAATACAATAATATGATTGATGATGAATATATTCAAGAATTAAAAGATGATGATACAAATAGAAAAAATGAAATACAAAGATGTGAAAATTATAAAAAAAATGCTTATGATACAATAAAATTAACATTGTATAATGAAGGCAAAAAAATTAAAAAAAAGTAAATAAGTTTAAATTTTTATTTGATAATATTTTTATCTAATATATTAACATCAGTTATTTGTAAATTTGAAGGAATAAAATATATTATAGCTAAACAGTCTGTAATATTTAAAAAATACTTGTAAATTAATTTAATATCATCAAAACTAAACCATTCTAAATTTTTAAAATTAAGTTTTTCAATTATTTTATAATAATTATTAGAAATATATATTTTATTTTTATCAGTAGATTTAATTTGATATGTTAATTTATCAATTAATTTAAACATTTGTTCAGATGTCATATTTGGTTTATAAAAATTACCCAATATACTTTTAAGATTAGAATAAGTTCTTGAAGCCATATCTTCAAGTAATTCATTTTTATAATAATACATAAACCAATTAATATCATAATTTATTAACATACCTATTTTTATTTCTTTAATATATTTATAATTATCCAAATACAAAAAATATTCATTTAAAAATAATTCATCAGTACCATAACCATATGGTTTTAATCTTTTACCATAAATACCTTTATCATTTATATTTGGTGCATTTTTTATGAATTCTGTAATTATTGATTTAGGAAACTTGACATTAAAAACACCAAATAAACCGCAAAAAAAATGAGGTCTATACTTGGTAATTAATAACTTATCAATCATACCCATTCCAATAATTTCTTTTTTAGTTGATTTATAATTCATTAAAATTTTTAATTTTAATAAATCTTCATCATTTAAATCTACATCAATAACAATAACATTTAATGCATCATTTGAATCAAAATCAAAAATTGGAAATAATCGAGTTAATGCTCCAAAAACATCAATATGGTAATTTGAATTATCCAAATAGTTAAAACATTTAAATTGTACAATTTGTATTTTAGAATTTAGTAATAATGAATATATTTGATTATCTGCTTTAATATGTTCATCAATAAATATTCTTAATATATATTTTGATTGTGATTCTATTAATTTAATTAATTTTTTAAGTCCAGATATGTATATATCAAAATTTTTATAGTGTGAACCCATTTTAAAAAAACAAGTTGATAAAATATTATATTTTTTTGTTGTATCCCATTGTGATACCATTTCAAATTCGCAAATATCATTTATTAAAAAATTATTCATTGTTTTAATATATTATTAAGTGATAATAAAAATTGAAAAGATATTAAAATAATTATATATGTATATTTAATGAATTATATATTAAAATCTAATTGTGACAATGAAACTATTAATTTAGATGATAAAAATATTAATTTAAAAGAGGCAAATATCAAAGAAAATAACAATATAAAATTAACTAATGATATAAAATTAACTAACGATATAAAATTAACTAAAGAACAAGAATTAATATATGACCAATTAATTGAATTTGTTCAAAATAAAATAAATAATGAAATATTATTAGTAGGATATGCTGGTACTGGTAAAACAACATTAATGGCAAAATTTATAAATAATTTAGTTGAAAACAAATTATGTAAAAAAATTGTAATGGCAGCCCCTACACATAAAGCAGTTAATATAGCTAAATCAAAGTTATTTCCTGATCAATCAAAAGATTATTCTGAATTGAATAAAACAATAAATATAATGACAATTCATAGATTATTAAATTATCAATCATATGTGGGTCAAGAAGGTGAAAAATATTTTGCTAAAGGAAAAATAGATCCAAATTGGTCAATTTATAATTTAATAGTTGTTGATGAATGTTCAATGTTGTCTAATCAAATTATAACTGATATTAAAGAATTATTAAATAAAGAAATTAATTTCGGAGTAAAAATTATATATGTAGGTGACCCAGCACAATTACCTCCAGTTAATCAAGTAGATTCAAAAATATTTAATTCTGGAATTAAAAAATTAGAACTTGATAAAATAATTAGAACTTCAAATCAAATGATTATGGAGTTATCAAATTCGCATAGAAAATGGATATTTAGTAAAAAAGATGATGATATTCCTCATGTAGGAGAATATGAATCAGATGATATTAAATTATATTCGATAGAAAATAAAGAAACTAAAATATGGTTAGATGATTTTATTGAATTAATTAAAATGAATAATAACATTGATACAAAAAAAACAAATAAAATTTTATTATCAAGTGATTTAGATTCAGGTATTGAAAATAATATTTATAATCAACAAAAAATAGTCAATACAACTAATGACTTGATTAATAATCACGATAAAATGATAGATAATCATAATAATAATATAATATTAACATGGACAAATAAAAAATCAAATACTTATAATCAATATATAAGAGAAAATGTTTTTAATAAAAAAAATTTATCACAATGGGAAATTGGTGAAATATTAATATTTAATGATTTTCACAGAAAAATAATTGTTAATATTGATGCTGATAATTCTAATAATGAAGATGTTGTTAGTTTTTACACATCAGAACAAGTTAAATTAATAGGAATTAAACAAATTAAATATAAATTTGAACTTTTAAAATTTAAAATAAATAATAATATAACACCAGAATTAAATGATAAATTTAGAAAATATTACAAAAAAATAAATATATTAATACAAAATGAAATATTAGATGTTTATGAAATGAAAGTACAAAAAATTATTGATTTAATTGAAAATAAAGATAATACAACAATGATTATACCTGAATATACTATTATATCAGTTCATTTAGATTCAAATAAAAAACATGCTAATATTATTGAAAATATTGAAAAATACATTGTGGAACTTAAAACATCTTGTTATAAATTAATATCGAAATTAAAAATTGATAATATGAAAAAATGTGATTTACAATCGGAAGTTGAAAAAAAAATAAATAAATTATATAAAGAATATCAATTGAATATAATAGAGTGTTTTGCTGAATTAAATTATGGTTATTGTATTACAGTTCATAAATCACAAGGTTCAACATTTAAAAATGTCTTTATAGATATGAATGATATACTTTCAAATAATAATATTAATGAAACTTCCAAATGCCTTTATACATCAATAACAAGAACTTCAAAAACACTCAAATTATTAATTTAATATAAAATATATTTACTATCGATTTTTGTATGTTTAATTTTATAAAATAATAAATACATTATTAAATATAATGAGTGACATAATTAAATCAAATATTTCAAGTAAATATAATATAAATGAAAAAATTGGATTATATAAAGAAAATTTAATTAAATTTATTATTGAACAAAAAAATAAAATTATTCAAATAGGAACTATTGAAGAAATAGATTATATAATTGGAATATTATTTTTAACTGAAACCAATAGATATTGTAAATTAAATAAAATAACAATCCATGGATATTATTTGGCATTTACATTTATAAATGTTTTTAATAAAATTAGAAAAAAAATAACCAATGGATATACTTTTAATACAAATGATCTAACACATTTTATAACATCTTTATCAAAAAATATTAATTATTTAAGTTCAAGAGTAGATCAATTAAATCCAATCAAAAACAAAATATTATATGGATTACCAAAATTTAATATTGATTCTTTAAATTTATTGAATGAAATTTTCGATTATAAAATAATTCATAATGAACAAAACAATAATAATACTGATACACAAAAATATTGTAATAATAATTGCAGAGAATGTTTAGTAACAATATTATCAAAATTTTTTTATCTATTGTTACAAACTGCAAAATTCTTAGGAACCGGAACTTATAATGAACCAAATTTAATAAGAATATCAGAATATTATTCTAATATTTTTTATATATTATTAAAAAGTAATGATATTAATTTTATAAATGAACTTAATGTAAAATTATATACTGAAATATATGATAGTTATTTAAATTATAAAAATAAATTAAATTATTCATTGATTGAACTAAATTTAAATTCAGAAACATTGGATGAAATTATAAAATACTTAGATGAACAAATTACAGAAAATTTAAGTATAGGTATAAAATAAATTCTCTAATATAAAAATTATTAAAAAATATTTTTCTAAATTAAAATTATTATTCAAATGGAAAATAAATCTAATTTAAACAAAATTAATGGATTAAATATTATTGTAATTAGTATTATATCATTTTTATATATTTTATTAATTACTAAATTAGCAGAAATAATTAGTTCTCAATATACTTTTAATATAGATGATTATGGAGATTTAAATAATGAAGAAAATAAAATTAGCGTTTATGTTATGATTATATATTTTGTCAGTATTATTGGAATAATAATTGGTTATGTATGGTTTAGTAAAAATGATCATAATACTCAAACACCTAATTGGATTATTAGATGGAGTTTAAGTATTGGTGGTGTTTTAATGTTAATATATACTATAACAAATTTTTGGGAATATCTAAATGATTATTGTAAACTTTTATTAATTTTTTTAAGTATAACAAGTATTATTTATTATTTATACAAATATTATTAATAATATTTAATAAATAATTAATAATATTAATATTAATATTATCAATGATACAAAATAATAATATAAGTAAAAAGAATAAAAGTACAGAAAAAATCATTAATGAATATATTAAAAAAATATGTGATTATGATAATTTAAATAAAACTTTTGATGAAAAATTAAAAAATATAAATGAATTAACTGATAATTTAATTGATTATTGTATTAAAAAAAAAATACTTTACTTTATTGAAAATAAAATAAGTTATACAAGTATTGTATTTAATTTTAAAAATTATTTATCAAAATTTATAAAAGATTTAGTTGATCCTAATAGTGATATAATTAATAAATATATAATTAATTTTCAAGACGATAATGTTTCAATGGGAAAAATGGGATGGGATAACGTATCTGATTTAAATTCTGTTATGTTTAAAAACTTTAAAAATCTTAATGAATCATTTGAAAAAAATGTATCATTTGGAAATCAATTAGAAATTACTAATTATGATGAAGGTTTTGACGGATTTAAATTAAATGATAATGTCAATAAATCCAATTCAAATTATCAAGATTTAAATAATGATGATTTAAATAATTCTGACAATAGAATTTTACCTATTTATATTAAATTATTAATTAATCAAAATAAATATTTGATTGAGTTTACTGATAAATTAATATATATGTGTTCTATTTTATCTGAACACAATATTAAATATAAAAAACACAATCCATATAATTAATTGTTAAATTGTATAATACTTGTTGTGTTATTATACAATTTTGTTTTTTATTTTATTAATTTATATATAAATAATAATTTAAATGATTAACTTTTTTTCAGATGACATAAAACTTAACAAATTTATTATAAGATTAATTATATTTGTTAATAATTATTATAAATACGATAATATTTACTTAAAAAATAATTTTAATATCGATTCACATAATGACTTTGTTAAATTATTTAAAAAAAATTACAAAAAAAAAATATTATTTAGTTCATCAGAATCTGAATATTTATTTATAAATTTTTTAAATATTGATTTTAATTTTTTATTAGAAAAATACAAAGAACTTTATCCGGTTAAAATTTTAAATTTTTTTATTGCTAGAAAAAAATTTTATTTTAATTATTGTCATTTTTCAAATAATAATAAAAATATTCATACATATAAACACATTAAAGATATTTGTAATTGTAATGTTAAAGTAAAGTCAATTGTAAATTTACCTATAAAATCATTGGTTTATATTTTAAATCAAAATAAAGATAAAATACTAGGTAAAACAAGTATATCATATTCAAAACAATTATTATCATCTAATTTAGTAGATAATTTTAACAATAAATCTTTTGATATTAGTGATTCAGATGATAATATAGTTAAAAATAATCAAAAATCATTTTTTTCTAACAAAAAATCAAATTCAATAAACGAAATAAAATCAAAACCACTAAATATTATTAAAATTTCAAAAAATAATGAAGAATTAAAAAATATTGTTAAGTGTTTTAATAATTTAGAAATAGCAAATAATAATTTAGGTATTGATGTGATAGATAATCATTACACAATTGATTCAATGGTTTCTTCATCATCTTCAAATGATATTCTAAATGATAAAATAAATAAACAATTTAACATAAATAAACAATTAAATGACGAAAAAAATAATTGTGTAAATCAATTTTCATCAGAATCAATTAATTTATTACACAATAATAATTTTATTAAAAATAACAAATTATTAAACACAAATACCCAAATAACAAATAATAAATTAAAAGAATTTTATGAAAATAATTCAAATCCAAATCCAAATCCAAATCCAAATCCAAATCCAAATCCAAATCCAAATCCAAATCCAAATCCAAATCCAAATCCAAATCCAAATCCAAATCCAAATCCAAATTCTAATTCTAATTCTAATTCTAATTCTAATTCTAATTCTAATTCTAATTCTGATTCTGATTCTGATTCTGATTCTGATTCTGATTCTGATTCTGAATCTGATTCTGAATCTGATTCAAATTCTGATTCTGATTCTAATTCCAACCCAACATCTAATCTTGATTCTGAATCAGTATCTAAATTAAGTATTAAACACAATGAGGAAAAATTTACAGATTTAAAAAATAAACAAAAAATAAAAATATGTATAGACTCAATTATAAATGAATTAAAAACAAATAATAATATATTATTTGAAAATAATAATATTGATAAAATTTGTATTGGATTAAAAAAAATTATAAAATCAGAATACACCAGTGAATTAACAACAAAATTTGATAGAATGTATCAAAAAATTATTTTGATTAATAAAATTTCAAATACTGATGATATGGAAAAATATTATAATTTGATAAATGAATTGAATGAATTTAAAAATTTATTATAAAAATATTTTAAAAATATATAATATAATATATAATATTAATGGAATTTACGAATGAAGAAAGAAATAAAATTAGATTTGCATATGATTTATTAAATGAAATTAATGTAAATGGAAAAAAATTTAATAGTATTAATTCAGAAGGTATATTATTATTATCAAATGGTAGTGATAATCAAAATATAAACATACATAGTTTTTCAATTAAACATAAAGAAAACGACAATGCTATTTCAGAAACTTCAGAAATGGGTCAAGCCGGTGGAATGTCTTTAAAATATTCAGAAACTTCAGAAATGGGTCAAGTTGGTGGAATGTCTTTAAAATATTCAGAAACTTCAGAAATAGGTCAAAATGGTGGAATGTCTTTAAAATATTCAGAAACTTCAGAAATGTCAGAAATGCCAAATAAAATGATTGGAGGAACAAAAAATATATTTAAAAAAATGAATTATTCTGAAACATCAAGTATTAAAATGAGTAATGTTACAAATAATTCTAAAACATCCTCAGAAATGTTTAATGGAAGAAGTGACAAATATTCAGAAACTTCAATAATTGGTCAAATTGGTGGTAAAAATAACGAAACATCTGAAACATTAATGGGAATAAGTGAATTAAAACAAAGAAAAACTTCCAAATCAAATTTAGATATGGGTATATTTAAAAAAAATCAATCAGGTGGTTCAGCTGATAACAGTGTCAAAAAAAAAATGATGGATATAGGTATAAATTCTAATTCATAAAAATAAAGTATATTTGAATAAAAATTAAATATATAAATTAATTTGTTAATTTTGAATATATAATTAATATATATATTCAAATAAATGGACAATAAATATGTTGATATTTTATTAATTATAAGTTGTATAATTGGGTTTATAATTGGAATATTAGTGGGTAATTATGGTGTATATATTTATAATATAATATTTTTTTTATTGATTATGACTATTATATTATTATTGGTAATAAAACTATCTTAATAATTAAATTAAACATAAATCATTAATAGAATTAATTTTACCTGTACAAATTTTATTACTAATGTTATAAACTGATACAAACCATAAACTAATTGTTAATATATAAATAAAAGTAGCAAAAGCTTGATGATCTTTATTAAAATCATATATTGGAGCTACTAATTGATATGTAAAACAATCATCTTCTTTGATTGTGGTTCCAGTATTTTTTTCTCTAATATATTTTTCCGCAATAGTTAAACAACAAGTATTATTATTAAGTAACCAATGTAAAATAATAAATGGTACAACAATTATATGTAATAATATTAAATAATTAGAATCTGAAAAAGGAGCTGCTAATACAAATATAATTACAATTAAATGTATAATATTAATTAACACGACTAGACTATCATTTAAAAAGCTCATTATAAATTTATATAATAATATTATATAAATTATTATTATATAATAAATTTATGAATATATTAGAAGCATTTATTAGAAAATACGGACAATTAATAATTTTAATTTTAGGATTACCATGTTCAAATAAATCTGAAATAGCAAAAGAACTTGAAATTGATTTAAAATTACCGATATTAAATATAAATGATTATCTCATTAAAGACAAATATAAAGAAGTTGAATATGATAAAATAAAATTTAAAATATATGAAGATTCTGAAAATTATGATTGGGATAGATTAAATGAAAATGTAAATGAGTTAAAATCTACGGGTTTAATTTTATATGGAAATTATATCGATTTAAATAAAATAAATTTTAATTACGACTTTGCTTTTTTTTATTCAATGAGTAATAGTTTATGTCAAAAAATTTTGACGGAAAAAAATTTTTTAAAAATTGATAACGTTGAAAATGAAAAAATATATTTTGAAAAAATATTTTATCCAAAATACAATGAATTAAAATCTATTGTAAAATTTAATAAATTTTATAATATAAAAGAAAATACATTATTTGATGAGTCATATGATTTAGTTTTTAATTTATTGATAGAATTAATTGAGTCAAGATTAAAATAATTATTTATAAAAATATTTTTTTATAATATTCATAATATATAGTACTATTTATAAATATGAATATTATGAATTCAAATAAAGTAACTAAATACATAATTAGATTAAAAAAATCTATTATTTTAAATAATAAACAAAAAATTTCAAATTATTATGATCACTTAAAATTTCATATTCAATTAGGAGGAACTAATATATCAGAATCATCAGAATTTAATGAAACATTGAATTCTCTTGATAAAATAATTTCAAGTCTTACCACAGACCAAACAACTAATTCAAATTTAGATAGTGATTTAAAAAAATGTAATGATACTTTAAAACAATTACAAGAACAAAACATAAAATTACAATCAGATTTAAAAGATTTGGATGCCAAACTTTTAGAATTAATAAAAAATAATGAAGAAATTAGTAAAATTAAAACAAAACAAACAGAAGAAATTACATTACTAAATTCAAAAATTGATAAACTTAATGAAGAAAAAGCAAAATCAGATGGTGAAATTAAAATTATTTTGGAAAATAAAAACAATTTAGAAGATAAATTTGAAAATATAAAAAAAACATTATTGAAATTATTTAATATTTCTGGAGATGTTCAAATTAATTTGGATAAAGAAATAGATACAATAAAAGAAAAAATATTAAAATATGAAAGTATTATTAAAAACATATTAGAAAAGGCTGATGGTAAAGATTTAAATGTAAATGGTGAATTAGAAAAGTATGAATCAGCATTAATTGAAATAAAAACAAGAAGTAATAATGCTTTAAAACTTGAAAAAGAATTAGAAGAAATAAAAAAACAAAATGAACATTTTATTTTGCAAACTAAAACAATTGATGAAATCACAAAAAGTTTATCTGAAAAAAATGAAGAAAACACAAAATTACAACAAATTATAAATGATAAAGATAATGAAATAAAATCTTTATCAAAACAAATTGATGAACACAAAACAAAAATTAAAGAATTAGAAAATTCAGTTGAAGATAAAACAAAAGAAATGAAAAATATGCTATTACTGTTTAATAATAAAATCGAATTACTAGTAAAAAAAATTTATGGAGATGATTTTGATAAAATTAATAAAATATTAAAAAAAGATATATAATATGTAAATTTGATATATAATATGTAATAAGTAAACTTGATATATAAAAAATTGATTATTATAATATATAATAATGTATATTATAAATTATTTTACAAAAGTTTAAAATGGGTGATTTCTCAAATTTAAATAATATTAGTAGGATTAATGAAATTTTACATTATATTAATCCATTAGAAAATACAATTATTTTAAATAATAATTTAATTAAAAAAGCTAATTTAGATGTATTACCTGATAATATAACTAATGTATTTTTAGATAATAATAAAGTAAATATGGTTTCTTGGGATGATAGACAATGGAAAACAATTAGTATAAAAAATAATGATTTTGATACTGGTGAATTTGATGGATTTGAATCTGATAAATTAATTTTAGATAATAATGACATAAAAGAAATAACTTTTGCCAATTGTAAAATTAATTGGTTATCAATTCAAAATAATAACATAACAAATATAAACTTTTTTGATTGTCATATAAAGTTTTTGGATTTATCTGCAAATAAAATAAGTAATATTATAACTTTACCCTTTGGTTTAGAAAAATTAAGCTTATGTGGAAATAAAATTAAAGAAATATCAATTAGTTTATCGGATAATATAAATTACTTAGATTTGTCAGATAATAGATTAAAAAAAATTCCAAATATTCCAAAATCAATAAAACATTTAGATTTGTCAAAAAATATGTTTGAATCTATAGATTCAACACTAATTCCAACCCAATTAGAATACTTTGATATAACACATAACAAAATAAAAAATAATACAAAATTATTTAAAAAATTAAGTTCTGATATTGTTAAAATATATTATGATACAGATAGTGATGATGATAAAAGTGATGATAATAATGAAAAAATATATCCAGAATTATCAATCTCATCAGAATCATCAGAATCATCAGAATTATCAGATGGTTCTGATTTATCATCAATAAAACTAAATTATCAAAAACAACAAATATCAAATGGTTATAAAGAAATAAAAATTGATTCTGATTCTGATTTGAATTCTGTAGAATATTTAGATGATTTCGATAATGATGAAGAAATAAATAATGTTATTAAAGAATATAATGAATCTAATAACAATAATCATAATGAAGATGATAATAATAAAAATATTCAAAGTGATAAAACACAAGAGTTTAGTACATTGGATAAGCAAAATTTAATTAATGATTTGGATGAAACAATAAGTCATAGGGAATTAATGTTAAGAGCAGCTATTTATAGATTTAGGAATAATGGAGAAATTAACCCAAATAATATCAAAAGTAAAAAAGAATATTTACCATTGATTCCAATTGAATTAAAATGGAATATTAATTTAAATTAAATTAAATTTAAATTTTTGTCAATAGAATTTTATTATTAAAATGGATATTTTAACAAATTTTAACGATATTATACAATCAATAATTATTATAGGAATAATAATATTTGGAACAAAATTAATTAATTATTATTATAATTTTTATCATATTTATAGTTATTTAGATTATGAACAAAAATTAGGATATTTTAAATCAAATAATTTAGTTAATTTAATTTCTAAATATGTTTTTATAAAAAAAATAATCGTTTATTATTTTTTAATCCCAATTATAAAATTAAATTATTTATTTATATCTTTATTTATAACTTTACTTTATTCATTATGTTATACTGAATTTAAAAAAATATTAATTAATCAACACAAAAAAAAATACAGTAATAAAAAAAATAAAAAAAAAACATATGATTTAATATTATCAGAATCATCAAATGACATCAAAAATATTAATGTAAATAAAGATATTTTCAGTAATATTAATAATGATTTTACAAATAATTCAAATTTATCTTGTGAAGAAAATAATTTGCAAAATGATATTGAATCAAAAAATAATATTGAATTAAAAACTTATATTGAACTTGGAAATATTAATACTATAGAAAAAAATAAATTTAATGATGAAATATATAATGTTGATAAAATTGGCATTGATTATGCTAATGGAATATTAAATATAATAGAATTTATGTCAGATACAAATTTAAATGATATTAATGATATAAATGACATAAAAAATATTAATG
>Ga0172364_10002965_pt1 | contig 13531 bp, 5 predicted proteins | sample LakKivSesite10cm_FD_114545 | JGI IMG/M metagenome (GOLD analysis project Ga0172364, IMG submission 114545) | Sediment microbial communities from Lake Kivu, Rwanda - Sediment site 10cm | ecosystem: Environmental > Aquatic > Freshwater > Lake > Sediment | place: Rwanda: Western Province, Lake Kivu... | reverse complement strand
TGATTGGAGGGTGTCGATGAGTGGCCCCCATGATCCTGAGGAGTACAGTGACAACTGTCCCGCGTTTCCCTGGGCATATTTGTCCTGCAGTTCAGGAAGCCTGGTGATCCTGTCGAAGTTATAGCTTGAGTTAAAGGTCACCAGGGTATTTTTGCCTGCATTTTTTGCCGCATCGCCGCTTTTTGTAGTGATCACGACCACACCGTTCGAGGCACGCAATCCGTAAAGTGCCGAAGCTGTAGCACCTTTCAGCACATTGATGGATTCGATATCATCCGGGTTAAGGTCGAGTATCCTATTGCTCGGATTTGTCCCTTCACCCACCAGTTCGCCATATGCTTTTCCGCTGGCAATGGGTATCCCATCCACGACATACAACGGCTGGTTGCTGCCTGAAATGGAAGTGCTTCCCCTGATGGTCACCTGCGACGTTGCGCCGGGCATACCACTGGATTGCCTGACTGTTATACCGGCAACCTTACCCTGCAACGCTTTTGACACATCCGCCTGTTTTGCCCTGGAGATCTTATCACCTGACACTTCCTGCACCGCATATCCCAGTGCTTTAGCCTCTTTCTTTATTCCCATGGCGGTGACAACAACCTCCTCGATCCCGAGTATATCAGGTTCAAGAACCACGTTGATCACCGTACGGCCCTCAATGGCAATTTCCTGGGGTTTCATACCCACGAAACTTAAACTCAGGGTGTTGACATCCGGTGGAACGTCAAGTGTATAAACACCGTCAATGTTCGTGACCGTACCCCTGGTTGTTCCTTTGATCATTACGGCAACGCCGGGTAACGGAAGGCCATCCTCGGAAGATGTCACCGTACCGGTGATCTGTATGTTCTGTGCACTCACAGGCTGGTTGCTGTACAGAATAATTGCTATACAGGACAGGAACAGGATTCTTCTCATGAGTGTAGGATATAAGTGATTTCTGATAACAAATATAAAATAAATAACAAACGAAAATGTTCATTTCTTTTGGTCATTAATCATTAATAATACCTGTCAGCCGCATCGCGGCTGACAGGTATTATTAGTACACTTAACAAAAAAAGAGGGTGTCCGCCAGCTGGCGGACACCCTCCAGGTCAGTAGGAAACATCCGGCAATGGATGGTCAGTCTCCTACATTGCATTTTAACAAACGGTACTGTCCTGCTGAACAGGACAGTATCCTTAATGGATTAATCCTCAGTTCCGTCATCCCACCAGACACCCATAAGGTAAGTGACGTCAGGCACATTTGCCCCGTTACCGCTAATTTCATCCTGTGGATAGGGGAACCTTCTTGGGGTATTGGCCAGGGGATTCTGCAATGTTGGTATACCAGTCCTTCTCCATTCAGCATACGCTTCTATGGAACCGTAGGGGAACAACGCAAGATACTTCTGTTTGATGATCATATCCAGTGTCAGGCCGGCGGCAGTAACTGGTACGATTTCTGGCTGGGCCATGAAGGCAGCAGCATCAGTGGGATCAACACCGGCCCTTACCAGTGCAACATTAACAGCTTCGGTGTATGCTGCCAGTGCGGCTGCCGGATCAGGACTTGCCTTGCGTAAATGACATTCGGCCTCGATGAATTTCATTTCATCATAGGTCATTATCGGCATAGGGGCCACATCATATAACAGCTGCCCCGACAGGGGTGAATAAACGGTATGGGCCTGATCCTCGGCTGCTGTACCGTTAAGGGCAGGTACATACTCTCCGCCGATCTGGGTGAACCACAGAGGTATCCTTGGATCGTTCACCGGTGCCATCAGCTCATAAAAGGTCTGACTGAGTGCATGATGTCCTCTTTCCAGCTCCATCTTGTACCATGGATTCTGAAAGTTGGCATCAGGGGAGAAATTGTTAAAAGTAAAATCATCAGCGCTGCTGGTAAAGGCGTTGTTTATGGCAGACAGTGCGTCAGCGGCCGACTGCTGAGGGTCTCTATTGGACAGGCGGTTATGGTAACGTGCCTTAAGAGCATAGGCAGCACGGGTCCATGCCTCCAGGTCTCCGCCATAGATAAAGTCCTCCCCGGCAGGATTGGCAGTGGATTCTCTCTGGAAATTGGCAATGGCGTCATCCAACATAGCCTGCATCTCTGTATAGATGAATTCCTGATCATCATAGGCCGGGTAGCGGTTTCCCGAACCCATGAACGCTTCAGTCCAGGGAACCCGCCCCCAGGTGTCGGTAGTGACGAACATGCAATAGGCCATAAGCACCTGGGCAATACCGACATTATGCCAGTTACCCGCTTCTGTGCCTCCTTCCGATCCTTTTATAAGGATCTGCTTAAGGTCCATAAAAATGTCGGGATAAAAATAATAGGCCCAGGAGTTTTCTCCCATCTGAGAGTTGATGGAAGCCCTTCTGTCAGCATCGCGCATCTGGCCGTGCACACCGGCAGTTTGTTCCACAAAGATCGAACTGTACCAGGCTATATCAGTCCCGGTGACATTATAGGGGACCGCCACAGTGACGTTTGGTATCAACAGGCTGATGGGCACATCGACCGGGTTGTTTGGATTGGTGTCTATTTTATCCATTATATCCTCACTGCAGGAAAATGCTAATAAAATGATGGTGAGGAAGCTTAAATATCTTATATGCATATTTTTCATAATTCTTGGTAATTAATTAGTTGATGTTAAAAGGTAAACCTGATACCACCACCAAGAGATTTGGTATTAGGCAGGGAGACATATTCAAATCCCCCTATGCCTTCGCCTTCGGCAGTGCTTGATTCAGGATCGAAATTCGGGTAGTCGGTGAAAAGCAGCAGGTTGCGTCCGTTCAGATACAGTGAGACCCCTTCAATGAAGCTGCTCTTAAACCAGTTGCCTGGCAGGTCCCAGTTGAGAACCACCTCACGAAGCCTTATATACGAGGTATTGTATAAACCTGCTTCTGTGATATTCCACATAACTGTACTCCAGTATTCTTCATTTTTCTGCATCTGGATATCATTGGAACCTTCGACAACCAGATTCCCTTCAGCGTCCTGGTACCCTTTAACCCCCGGAAGAACTACCCATTCCTCACGATCTTCAGTAATTTTTGCAGCACCATAATTGCAGAGAAGCTGGTTCAGACCTGAAGACATCACCCCTCCCTCTTTAATATCCAACTGTACATTTAAGGAAAGGCTCTTGTACCTGAATGTGTTGATCAATCCACCAATCCAGTCGGGTTTGACCGTGCCTATGATAGCCTCATCGCCAGCCAGAGGCATCCCATAAAATTGGTTTGGTTCACCATTAATGGTCTCCCGGCTGTCCATGACCATATTCCCATTCTCATCACGCAGGAAGGTTGATCCGAAAACAACAGGATAGGGATGCCCCGAATAGGCAAATGTGCCAACAGAGGAAAATTGCTGATATCCGACAGGAATCCTTTCTACACCTTCAGCCAGTTCGATCACATTATTCTGGTAAGTTGTAAAATTGAATGACAGATCCCAGGAAAATGCTGATGTCATTATTGGCTTCACTGTAAGCATAAGCTCGTGACCCTTGGTTTCCAGCTCACCGGCATTCCTGTATTCGGTTTTAAATCCAGTCGAGCTTGCAATGGGTACCTGGAATATCTGGTCAACAGCCCTGATCCTGTAATATGAATAATCTATTCCAATCCTGTTGTTGACGAATCTCAGGTCTGCTCCAACCTCAATGGTTTTTGAGTTCATAGGTCTCAGTGCATCGCTCTGCAGGATGTCGTTTAATGAGAAGGCAGAATATCCCTGGTACGGATAGATAAAATCATTAGTCAGGAAACCGTTGGAATGAGTAGCGGGTGTATACACAGTCTTGGTGGCATAGACTCCGCCTGCCTGACCCACCTGGGCAAAAGATGCCCTGATCTTACCATAGGGCAATATGCTGTTATCATTAAGGAATGGTAATTCTGTAAAGATAAATCCCATATCCACCGATGGATAAAAGAATGAACGATGGTTACGGGGCATGTTCGATACAAAATCGTTCCTTCCTGTAGCAGAAAGGTAGATCATTGATTTATAGCTGGCAGTCATGGCTCCGTAAAAACCGATCACCCTCTGGCGGTTAAGACCATACCAGGTATCATCAATACCGATATTTGAAGTATTGGAGATATGATCGAATCCTCCGATAGTGATATCAGTGCCCTTCAGCCAGAAGGTGTTATTACGGCTATCATAAGATTCGTTGCCGACGATAAGGGATATGTCTAAATCCTCGGTAAGATCTTTTTCAACCTTTATGTTAAAGTTTGAGTTTATTTCCGTATTTGTATATGTTATATCATCTATCTGTCCTCCGCTGGGTACACCCCAGTCAGGTCCCCAGTAAGGGACAAATTCAGGGTAAGCCCTTCCCAGGGTGGATCCCAGGGAGATCACGTTTTTTTCCGTGGTGGTATAGGTATCAACACCCAAACGGTAGGAAACAGTCATCCAGTCTGTAGGAGTAAAACTGAGATTAAGGTTACCAAATACACGGTTTGTCTTTTCATTGTAGCTATTGTGTTTGAGTGCCCAATAGGGATTATCCATAGTGAAACGGTAGTGTTTTTGAATATATGGGTTTCCCGGGTCTTCAAATGGCTTATGGGTGAGGTCATAGGTCCTCGGACAGAAATAAACCGTAAATAATGGATTGGCAAGGTTGCTTCCGCCAGGTATCTTATCAACATTGGTATTTGAAAAGTTTGCGGATCCACCGATCTTCCATTTTTTACCGATTGCCGTGGTTCCGTTTATCCTTGCTGTGCTTCTTGCCATCCCCGTTGTCTCAATGATACCTTTCTGGTCAGTACGTCCAAATCCCACTGAGAAATTACTTGTTCCCGAAGCAGAGGAAATATCCACTGAATTGGTAAAGGTATGACCGGTCTTAAAGAAATCTTCCTGGTTGTTGTACACTTTTGGTTCCTGCAATTGATCGGCGTGTGCAGGATCATAGTTAGGATAATCATAAATAATATTATCCGCCTGGTAGAGATATGGCTGCAGTGTATCTATCCTTGGTCCCCATGAGCCGGAACTCCATAGTGCAAGCACCCCGCCGTTGCCCTGGGCATAAGTGCTCTGCAATTCCGGAAGCCTGGTGACCCTGTCAAAGGTGTAATCGCTGTTCAGGGTCACTCTGAAGTTTTTATTTGTGCCGAGTGCTCCCTGTCCGCTTTTAGTTGAAATGACTACTACACCGTTAGCAGCCCTGAGCCCGTATAATGCAGAAGCGGTAGAACCCTTGAGCACAGTGATCGACTCGATATCATCAGGGTTAAGGTCGAGTACCCGGTTGCTTGGGTTAGTTCCTTCACCAACAAGCTCACTATATGCTTTCCCGGTGGAGATAGGCATGCCGTCAACCACATACAATGGCTGGTTGTCTCCATCTAGGGCTGAACTTCCCCGAATGGTAACGTATGAGGTGGCTCCCGGCATTCCGCTGGATTGCCTGACAAAGACACCGGCAACCTTACCCTGAAGGGTTTTGGACACATCCTGATTCCTTGCAAGTGAGATCTCCTCTCCTGACACTTTCTGGACAGCATAACCAAGGGCCTTGGCTTCACGGCGGATGCCCATTGCGGTTACAACAACCTCCTCCAGTCCCAGCACATCAGGTTCAAGGATCACATCGATGGTTATCCTCCCTTCGATAGATATTTCCTGTGCTTTCATACCAATGAAACTGAAGACCAGTGTGGTGGCATTCGGGGGTATATCGATCACATATTCTCCGTTGACGTTGGTAACGGTTCCCCTGGTAGTCCCTTTAATAAGAATTGAAACACCAGGCAGTGGCGTCCCATCTTCGGAAGAAGTAACCTTTCCGTTTATCTTCAATGCCTGCGCCGCAAGCATCTGGAAACTCACAAAGATGATCAGCGCAATGAAACTGTAAAACTTTTTCATAAGCTCATTTTTAGGGTTAGAAAAATCAAGGACAATTGAAATCGAATGTTTCAAGTGTATTGTAATACGGGATAACAATCTTGTATAGAATTCTCCACTCATAAGCAGGTAAGACAACAGGGCGATCAGGAATACAGGCACCTGGTAACCCTCAGCATCATAATGAGTATTAATGGTCTTTCCCATTAATACGAGTCAAACCAGGTAATAAGCCATTTTACGGGCACCTGGTAACCCTCAGCATCATAATGAGTATTAATGGTCTTTCCCATTAATACCAGTCAAACCAGGTACCCGCTGTTAGGCGGGCACCTGGTAACCTTCAACAACCTTAATGAGTGGATAGGGCAGGGAAAAGATAATTGCGGGAAATCAGGGGTCTAGAGTATGAATAATTATTTTTAGTAAACCTTGAATTTTAATCTGGAAAAGATTAACTTTAAACCGCAATTATTCTTCATCTTTTCTACTCTAATACTCTTAAGATGTTGAATTGATCCCCGGTTCCTCCAAAGCCGGGGATTTTTTTTTAAAAACAATCGGATATATCATGAACAACTGACAGAATGGCTCATTAATTATGCCAAAAAGAATAAATACCAGTTATTGTGGCAATTAGTCCTTTCCCCGCCGGCTGTCATTTTTAAGAATAGTGTACGATTGAGAACAGGGGATGTACGATTCCGTACACCACCAGGAGTTATCAACAAGCCGTAATAAGCTCTTTCATGAACTTCTATTTTACATTATTTTTGTCATACAGGGCAATCCTGTACCGATATCCTTAATCCATTGACACAAACAACGAAATATGTCGATACACCATTGATGAAGCAGTATAACAGCTTCAAGGTGAAACATCCTGACGCCATACTGTTATTCAGGGTGGGGGATTTTTATGAAACATTCGGTGAGGATGCTATCAGGGCTTCAGAAATCCTGGGTATCACGCTTACGCGGCGTGCCAACGGGGCAGCGAGCTTCGTGGAGCTGGCGGGCTTTCCCTATCATGCCCTGGATACCTATCTCCCCAAACTGGTAAGGGCCGGACAAAGGGTGGCTATATGTGAGCAGCTCGAAGATCCCAAACTGGCAAAGAAAATTGTCAAGCGGGGGATCATCGAACTGATAACCCCGGGGATCTCTTTTAATGAAAATGTCCTGGATCATAAAGAGAATAATTTCCTTGCCAGCGTTTATATGTCAGGGGAGATTGCAGGTGTCTCATTTCTTGATATTTCCACAGGCGAGTTCCTTGCCGCACAGGGCAATTACGAATATATAGACAAGCTGCTCAACAGCCTCCAGCCCAAGGAGGTGCTTATCGAAAAATCCAGGCAGAATGAATTCAAAGAACACTTCGGCAGCCGTTTTTATACCTATAAGCTGGATGATTGGGTGTTTACAGAAGAAACAGCCAATGACCGCCTCCTGAAACAATTTCAGACGACCTCCCTGAAGGGTTTCGGCGTGCACAATCTCCCTTACGGGATCATTGCTGCAGGAGCTGTTCTTCAGTATCTTGAGATAACACAGCACCTTCAGACAGACCACATAACCTCTCTCAGCAGGATAGAAGAAGAACATTATGTATGGCTGGATAAATTTACTATCAGGAACCTGGAACTGTTCCATTCCCTGAACGAGGGAGCACGTACACTGCTGGATGTGATGGATAAGACAGTATCACCTATGGGAGCAAGGCTGTTAAGACGGTGGATGGCCCTTCCCCTGAAAGATGTTGTCAGCATTAACGAGCGGTTGAATGTCGTCGAACATCTCAACCAGGACAGGGATCTCCATGGGAATCTCACTGAGCAGATCCGGCTCATAGGTGATCTTGAAAGGATCATCTCTAAAGTATCCGCTGCAAGGATTACCCCTCGCGAAATGGTGCAGCTGAAGCTGGCACTTACTGCCATCGAACCCATCAGGGATCTCTGCGCAGCTTCAGGGGAGGAAGGACTGAAAAAAATTGCTGAACAGCTTAACCCCTGCCCCCTGATACGTGACAGGATAGGCAGGGAGATACAGCCCGATCCTCCCAACCAGGTGAACAAGGGCAATGTCATTGCTGATGGCGTGTCTGCAGAACTGGATGAGCTCAGAGAGATCGTTTTTTCCGGGAAAGATTTCCTGGTCAGGCTGCAGGAAAAAGAAAGCCGGAACACAGGCATCCCTTCCCTGAAAGTGGGATTTAATAATGTATTCGGGTATTATATTGAAGTCAGGAACACCCACAGGAACAAGGTTCCTGAGGGATGGATAAGAAAACAGACCCTGGTCAGCGCTGAGAGGTATATTACAGAAGAACTTAAAGCTTATGAAGAGAAAATACTGGGTGCCGAGGATAAGATCATCACCCTGGAAACGCAGCTTTTTAATGAGCTGATCCTTGCAGTGACAGATTATATACCTGCTATCCTGCTGAATGCATCACTGGTAGCAAGGCTCGATTGCCTGTTGTCTTTTTCAAAAATTGCCACAGATTATAAATATACCAGGCCTGTAGTCGACCATTCCGATATCATTAATATCAGGGATGGACGCCACCCGGTGATCGAGCAGCAACTGCCATTTGATGAGCCATATATTCCCAATGATGTTTACCTTGATACAAAGGAACAGCAGATCATTATACTCACCGGCCCGAATATGTCAGGTAAATCCGCTTTCCTGAGACAGACAGCGCTGATCGTTCTCATGGCACAGATGGGCAGCTTTGTTCCTGCCAGGTCAGCTGAGATGGGGTGGACGGATAAGATCTTCACAAGGGTCGGGGCATCTGATAACCTGTCACTTGGTGAATCGACCTTCATGGTAGAGATGAATGAAGCTGCCAGCATCCTTAATAATCTTTCTGAAAGAAGCCTGATATTGCTGGATGAGATCGGCAGGGGTACAGCTACCTATGACGGGATATCCATTGCCTGGGCCATGGTTGAGTACATACACGAGCACCCGCGGTTCAAGGCAAAAACGGTTTTCGCCACCCATTACCATGAGCTCAACGAGATGGAAACAGCCTACAAGAGGGTTTGTAATTATAATGTTTCTATAAAAGAGCTGAATGATAAAGTTATCTTTCTGCGGAAGCTGATCAGAGGGGGGAGCGAGCACAGTTTTGGCATTCATGTGGCAAGGATGGCCGGCATGCCCCGTTCAGTTGTTCACCGTGCCAATGAGATTCTGAAAGAACTGGAAAAATCACATGAGCAACAGTCACTCACCAAACCGGTTGGTGATCTGGCATCAGGACGGGAGGGATTCCAGATGAGCTTCTTTCAGCTCGATGATCCCGTGCTGAAACAGATACGGGATGAAATAAAAAACCTTGACCTGAATAACCTCACCCCTCTGGAAGCCCTGAACAAACTCGATGAGATCAAGAAGTTAACGGGTTTGAAATAGGTTTTATGAATAGTAATTTTCATTCGCTGCCCCGAGGCTTCGGGGCAGCGAACGAATCTGAAGCTCCAAATCATATTTAGGATTGATACAGAAAGTGCACTATGAAAAATGTAAATTTTTCATAGTGCAACAGGAAAAAATCTTTAAATTTGCACACCTGCATGCGGGAATAGCTCAGTTGGTAGAGCACAACCTTGCCAAGGTTGGGGTCGCGGGTTCGAGTCCCGTTTCCCGCTCCATGAAGTGAGTAGTGAGTAATGAGTAGTGAGTAAAAGTGTGGGTTTTGAGTGTGTGTGGATGTGAAAAGTTGATTACTTGAATGTAAGAATTAGATCTTGTGAAAAGTAAAATCCCATGGTGGGATTTTTTTTTGATTATTTATTTTGTATTGATTTCTGTATTTTTATATCACACCCCAACCTCTTCACTCATACCTTTACTCACTACTCACTATTCACTACTCACTTTTTTCGACTCACGACTCACGACCTGTTATTTAATATTAAAACTCACACCCTTTGCCCTCCATTCACTACTCACTACTCACTACTCACTTCTCACTATGAAGGCCCGGGTGGCGGAATGGTAGACGCGCTGGACTTAAAATCCAGTGGGCTGTAAAGCCTGTGCGGGTTCAAGTCCCGCCCCGGGTACCGAACGGTACAAGAGGTCAAAACCGGCCTCTTTTCTTTTTTTATGACCTTCTGAAAACCCCACCATGGAAAAGCTGGTGGCCCTGACCACCTGGCGCCGGATTAGATTGGTCATCTGATGCCGGAGTTAATTCTTTGATAAATAAACAAATACTAAATTATTATAATGACCGGCTGTATGTGGTCAAGGCTTCCGGCTTTTGTAATCTAAAACTTTATCAATATAATAATTTCCCCATTGGTTGCAACTTTTAACCGTTGGGGGTACAATAATAGAAACGATTCATGCTTCCACAATTTCAAAATTCATAATCCTGGCCAGTTTCTTGATTTCTCCCGTAAAATCGCCATATACGATTATCAGGTGATTCCCGATATCTGCACAGGCATGATAAAGCCCTTCCACGTCAGGCACTTCAAATTCAAAGCCCAGCGTACAGCCGGATTCATTAAAACCTTTACCACCGGTAATCTTTCCTTTTGCAATAAGCATCTTTTTCCTTACATAATTTGAACGGCAGACAGTAACTTCCTGTCCTGTGTCCCTGGCAAAATCGTAACGTATCGTTGTCCCGAAACCTCCGTTTGATTCATGTACAAAGTTCCGGATCTCATAAGGAATTTCGGGTTTATCCCATCCTTTAAGCCTGAAACCTGCAGAATCATGATTCATGGAAATAATATTTCCTTCCGGCCGGTATTCCACATTTCCCATGTACGGTGTAATTCTGTCCAGGTACATAAGAACCATTGCCGTAAACAGGGCATTAATGTCTCCTTCACAACAGGACGGGTAACCCTCATCCCTTAATAATATATTGGTCAGGCAAGGGGTGATCTTCCTGGTTGCACCGATATGCGAACCGCATAATTCAAAACACCGCAAAGCAAAAGCATTACAGTTATTTTTTTGCATCACACTTTTTGCCGTGAGGTAGAGATTTACATCATTAAGGACATAATCCCTGTTCATGAATATGTTTTCAGCATTGGAAACAAGTTTGTCATGGATTTCCCTTGCCTCTTTTTGCTTTTCCGGATCACTACATATATTATCCATTTCATTGAAAAATTCCTGGTAGGAGCAGTTGTAATAATCCACACCATAATTTTCTTTAAGCGCTTTTATAGGATCATCAGCAAGCTCACATACTGCTGTAAATTCCGGCCTGTCGGTGACCTGGAGTATTCTTGTCGATTGAACTGCCTTTCGCACCCGGAGCAGTTTTACCAGCTCAATCATCTGTTCCCAGTTAAAAGGATCATGTGCTTCGACTCCTTTATTCCTCAGGGCTGATATCCAGTCAAGATTCGGTGAACCACTCCCGACCACTGCTGTAGGCTTATTGTATCGCTCTAGTCCCGGTGTACGGTAGTTTGTCAGAAAAAGGTCAACTTCCGGTATTTGCCTGTCGATTTTTTCCCATATTTCTGGCAGTATGATATCACCTTTCTGATATTCTTTAGTTATCCGCCAGAGTACAATGGGAACAGGTTCAAGTATATTTGCAATGGCTGAAAGATTGTCGTTTACAGTCTTGAAAAACTTCTCGCTGGATTGCTTAAACTGTTGCGTTTCATATTCGGGGGTAGTTTCTTCATAGGGCTGCCACCTGCATGGTCCCCCGTAGGCACCATCATGTATCCTTGCTGAGAATACCGGCAAGATATTCAGCCGTATATCCCCGGCTTTTTGATTGTATTTTTCGGAATAACCGTACTGAGGCCTGCTGTCGGTGAAGACATTTCTGTCAAGATTTTCTGAGATTCCAACAGGAACAATGACAGCCGCAGTTCCTATTGTTGACGATTTTATAAAATTCCTGCGTTTCATAATTCGGATCCTTTCATAAGTGCATTGGAGTTGTATTTAAAATTTGGACAGTTTGTCAGTGATTAATTTCTTTTTGAAATCTCCTGCTTTTAAAAATAGTTATTTTTTACTATGTAGGATAGGAAACAGCTCCGGTTAATGGAGTCAAATCGTCCGTTATATGGCTTCCGGCTATCACGCCTGCCTATCCGATTTCAACGTAACCAGATAACACCTGCCTGTAGGCTCCTTTTCGTGATAATTCCTTGCTTTTTCGTTTTCGCGTGTGATTGAGACTGCTTAAAATTTTAATTGTAGTAGATTTGTACGGCAAGTATTTCATTTCCATTAATATAATGATGTTAATAATTCAAAAAAACTGATAGACAAACTAAAACCTCATCAAAGGCTGTTATTATAAAACATAAATATGAAAGGAACAATGAAAATGAACCAAAGTAAGATGTTTATTACGGTAGTTGTCTTATTACTAGGCATAGCGGATGTCTGTGCCCAGGACTGGCCTCAATATCTTGGACCCAATAGAAATGGAACGTCCAACCAGAAGGATATCTTACGTTCCTGGCCGGAGAATGGGCCGGAAGTCCTTTGGACTGCTGATGTAGGTATTGGTTTTGGCGGACCCGTTATCAAAGATGGAAAAGTCTACCTGCTCGACAGGGATAATGACAAGGGTGATATCATGCGGTGTTTTGACTTTTCCAGTGGTAAGGAACTATGGAGGTACAGTTATGATGCTCCCGGAACCGTTATGTTCCCCGGCTCACGCAGTGTGCCAACTGTAGATGGTAATTACGTTTATTCATGCGGTCACAACGGTGACCTCTATTGCTTCGACATCAACACCCATCAGCCGGTATGGAATAAAAATGTCTGGACAGATTTTGGAGGCACCCAATTGCCTATATGGGCTATTACCCAGTGCCCTCTGATTTATGGTGATCTGCTTATTATACTATCCCAGGCTCCTGATGCAGGTGTGGTTGCATATAATAAGCTCACCGGCGAAGTGGTCTGGAAAACACCAAACCTTGTCAATGAATCATATTCCAGTCCATCTGTTGTAAAAATTGACGGTAAAGATCACATTGTAATTGTTATATCATCCACTAATCCTATCGGTCATCAGGAATTACCACAAACCCTGGGCAATATTGTTGGAATAGAGCCCAGGACGGGGGAAATACTGTGGCAGTATAAGGATTGGAAATGCCATATTTCGGTCCCCAGCGCTGTTGATGCAGGCAATAATAAAGTGCTGGTTGTCGGTGGATATGAACTCGGTGCAGTTATGATCGAGGTGGTAAAAACGGCAGATAGCAGCTACACGACAAAAGAGATTTTCAAAACCGAAGAATTTGGCGATCAGACAAAACCACCCCTGCTGATTAATAATCATTTTTATGCCCAGTATGGTACCAACAGCCGGCGTGACGGCCTGGTGTGTATGAACATGAATGGTGAGATATTATGGAAAACAAAACGTAATCCCGATTTTAATAAAGGGAGTATGATTTTCGCTGATGGGCTGATAATTGCTACCGACGGTGCCTCATCTTTGTACCTGGTAGAGCCGGATACGTCAGGCTTCAAACCAATTGCTACAGCTAAATTGTTAGGCTCAAAATTAGCAGATGAAAGAATGGCCGGATTTGCCGGAAACCAGAACTGGGCACCTATTGCACTTGCTGATGGTAAGCTCCTTATACGGGATCAAAGCCAG
>Ga0172364_10002964_pt1 | contig 13531 bp, 13 predicted proteins | sample LakKivSesite10cm_FD_114545 | JGI IMG/M metagenome (GOLD analysis project Ga0172364, IMG submission 114545) | Sediment microbial communities from Lake Kivu, Rwanda - Sediment site 10cm | ecosystem: Environmental > Aquatic > Freshwater > Lake > Sediment | place: Rwanda: Western Province, Lake... | reverse complement strand
TTAAAAAAACAATTTCCCCAGCAGCCTGAACAAGCGGAAGAATTAATTGAGGAATACGGCAAATATTACTGGCAACTCCGCGAGATACTCCGCAAACCCCCGGTACAAAAAAAGGAGGCGGTTTTAAGGGCTTGACTCGTAAAGAGGAAAGCTAACCCCATTTCTGCTTACCACCCTTTTTTGCCTTACTCTCAAAATCAAGCTGGAGCCCATAAACCAGCTAGGGCTCAAAGCGGGCTAATGCTTCAGACGGGGAGATGGGTAAACAGTGCCGAATCAGCTATCTCAAGCCTGCTTTACTTACATAATATCTATAGTGCGTCCCAAACAATATTTCATCGCTCTAAATCAATCCTCATTATTCTTATTAGCGATGACAACCTTGAAAAGTTAGCCCTACACATGTTTGCGCTATGTAAATAGGTAAATTCTTCTCCATCTTTATCCGGTTTCTCAAAGCGATAGTTGTCAAGGGCAGATACTGCTCGTTCCACTTCCTCATTAAAAAACATAATCTCAAAGAAGAACCTGTAACCTTCCTCAGCCCAACCATAAACCTCATTCAGTAGACTGAGCTTTTTCTGTTTTACTCTGAAAGCACGTTCTCGCCATATAGTCCAAAAAGCAACTCCAGCGAGCGCTAAAGTGCCAACAGCACTTGCAGCTGTAATCCAATCTCCAACTTCCATACTCACATTATACCACATGACATTTATGTTAACTTGGGTGTTTAAGAGGGGCGGAGCCCCTCTTCTTAAAAACTCTCCCCTTCCCTTAATTAAGGGAGGGGGATTAAGGGGGTGGGTCACCAAAAAAGGCTTACCCCAAAAAGCCAAAAACCACGGGGCAAAAATAGGGGGCTGACTATCTCATGCCGTTTTAAAGGTAATAGAAACATTCAGAAGAATTTTTAGGCGCCTAGATTTTGATTATAGTGCGTGGTGTTAAACCGGCTGCATTGCCTGGCTCAGGGTCCGGCTGATTACTTCCAGAAGTCTGCTCAGCCCCCACCCCTTGATGGCTGAAATTAGCACCGTGTTCTCATCCGCCTCACGCTGGTCAGAAAGATAATTTAGTGCTGCTTCTTCGTCCCAATTTTTACTATCATCCAGCAATAAGTCAATTTTATTTAGCGCCGTAATCCGTGGCTTATCCTTAATGTTGAGGTCAGCAAGAATATCCTCAACTATCTGGCACTGCTCTGGAGCGTTATGACAAGTTAAATCAACCACGTGAAGCAGCACGCTGGCTTCAGCCAACTCCTCAAGGGTCGCCTTAAATGCAGTTACAATGGTGGGCGGCAGTTTCCTGATAAAGCCAACGGTATCGGTTAATAGCACGGCACTTTTATCAGGAAGGGTCAGCCGCCTGGTGGTTGGGTCTAAGGTGGCAAACAGCTTGTCCTCGACAAAGACATCGGCGTGACTGAGGGCATTCAGTAAGGTGCTTTTGCCGGTATTGGTGTAACCAACTATGGCAACTATAGGGATGCCGGTTTTCCTGCGCTGCTGACGGTATAGCTGGCGATGCTTTCTTATGTCATCAATCTGTGCCTGTAGGTGATGTATCTTTCGTTGTATAAGGCGCTTATCAGTCTCCAGTTGGGTTTCGCCAGGGCCTCTGGTGCCAATGCCACCGCCAAGCCTTTCTAGGTGGCTCCACTGCCCGGCAAGACGAGGGATAAGGTATTGATGCTGAGCCAGCTCCACCTGCAATTGACCGTCGTGGGTTCTGGCTCGCTTGGCAAAGATATCCAAAATCAAAGCTACCCGGTCAATTACCTTTACCTCAAGGGTTGCCTCTACATTTCGCTGCTGGAGCGGTGAAAGCTCGTCGTCAAAGATTACTACATTATACTTGGTGCTGTCCTTTAGCGATAGCAGTTCTGCCAGTTTGCCTTTGCCCAGATAGTGTGTTCTTGATGCTCTAGGTAATCGCTGTATAAGTTTCCCCACCACCTTCGCCCCAGCCGTGCCGGCTAACTGAGCCAGCTCGTTTATTGAGTCCTCAGCTGACCATCCGGCGTTTCCTTTGGTGGCTACAGCAACTAAGAATGCCCGCTCTGGTAAAGCCTGGGTAACGATTGTTCCCTTAGTGATAATGTCCCCCTTTATGTAAAGTCAATTCCCGCCCTCAGTTTTCTTCTGGTATCACGCCAGGCTGACAACCGCGACAAGCCTTTGACCACGCCGGCATCCGGTAGGGTTAACGACAACCGGATATAACCCTCGCCGTGCTTACCATAGCCTACCCCTGGAGTAACCACTACCCCTACCTTCTCCAATAAATCAGTAGCAAATTCCGTAGAGGTATAGCCTTCAGGAATCTTAGCCCATATATATAGACTTGCCTTTGGGGGCCGGGCTTTAAGTCCGACATTATTCAGCACCTCAATAATCAAATCACGGCGTCTTTGATAAATAGCGTTGTGCTCCGGGATACAATCCTGGGAGCCAGTCAGAGCCTCAATGGCAGCATATTGAATAGCCTGAGGGATTCCTGAATCCAGGTTTGACTTAACCCTCTTTAGGGCATCCACCATGTCAGCATTACCCACCACCATTCCAATCCGCCAGCCGGTCATATTGTAGGTCTTAGACAGGGAGTGGAACTCCACCCCTATCTCCTTAGCCCCATCTGCCTGCATAAAGCTAACTGGCTGATAGCCATCAAAGGCGACCTCTGAGTACGGTCCATCATGACAGACAGCCAGGTTGTGTTTCTGGGCGAATTTTACCACCTTGTTGAAAAAATCAAGGTCAGCCACTGCGCCGGTAGGGTTATTGGGGTAGTTTATCCATAGTAGCTTAGCCCCTTTCAGGACATAATCAGGTATGGCATCTAAATTGGGTAGAAAATCGTTTTCTTCAGTAAGTGGCAGATAGTAAGGATTTCCACCGGCTAACATGGTGCTTACTGAGTAAACGGGATACGCTGGGTCAGGTACTAGGGCAATATCCCTGTAGTCAATAAAGCACAAGGCAATATGACCAGTGCCTTCCTTTGAGCCAATGAGGGGCAATACCTCTTTATCAGCATCAAGGGGAACACCAAACCGCTTTTGATACCACCCAGCTATAGCCCGACGCAATTCAGGTAGCCCCTCAGTCTCTGGGTAGCGGTGGTTAGCCGGGTCTTGTGCTGCCCGACAAAGCCGGTCAATTATGTGAGGTGGCGTGGGAATATCAGGGTCGCCCATAGCAAAGCTAACCACGTCCTCGCCCTTAGCCCTTTTCTCGGCGATCTTCTTACTGATTTCTACAAAAAGATAAGGGGGCAATTGTTCAACCCGTCGCGACATTTTCATCTGACCATACTCCATTAAATACGATTTCAGCCGGACCACTAAGGAAAACCTCCCCTGCCCCATCCCATTCTACACCAAGTATACCTCCTGGTAATTTTATGTCAACTTTATTATCTATATAACCATATAGTTGAGCAGCAACAGTTATAGCGCAGGCACCGCTACCACAAGCCAATGTCTCCCCTACCCCCCTCTCCCAGACCCGGGTTTCTATCTCGTTTCGGCTCACTACCCTGGCGACCTCAAAATTTACCCGATCGGGAAATATTGACAGGTGTTCCACCTTTGGCCCCAAACGAGATAATGGGAAATCGGATACCGGGCGTTGCCAGAAATAAACGGCGTGGGGATTCCCCATCGAGACAAGGTTGAGAAGCAGGTCTGCGTCCTCCACGATAACAGGATAGCTCAACATTGAATTTATGTCAACTAAATCCTTGCCCGGCTCTATCACTACCGGGATGTCACTGGCTCTAAACTTTGGTTCCCCCATACTAACCTTGATGCTGGCTACTTGGCTACCTATCCCATGAAGCTCTACCTTTCTTATGCCTGATATTGTTTCCACCAACATCTGATGAGTCGCCGCCCTAATCAGCCCCTTTTCCAAAGCATATTTAGCTAGACATCTCAGCCCGTTGCCGCAAGCTCTAGCCTCAGAGCCGTCAGAGTCAAAAACTCGCATTTTAAAGTCAGCAACCTCTGAAGGTGAAACCAGTAACAAGCCATCAGCACCAACACCAAAGTGGCGGTTGCATATAGCTATCGCCAGTTGCGACCAATCGCGCTGGGCTTCATCAGCTTCCACTAGTACAAAATCGTTTCCTGCTCCCTGCACCTTGGTGAAATTCATATTGAACCCTATCCCCTTTATCCCCTTCCCCTTATTAAGGGGAAGGGGAAGATAATTTCTTTAGAGGGGCACAGCCCCTCTAAGACTCCCTTAATTACAATTACTACCCCTTTATGAACTTAGTCAGTGGAGCTATAATTTGGGAATCCGTCCCCTTCTGTATATCAAACCACTTTATTCTATCATCTTTCAACCGAAACCAGCTATATTGGTGGCGGACAAGTCGGTGGGTTTCAAACTTAATTTGCTGAATGGCAGCCGCCAGGGTTAGCCCACCTCTAAGAAACATACCAATCTGCTTGTAGCCGATGCCAGACATAGCTGGCAGGTTGAAATCATACCCCCGGCTCACCAGCATTTTAACCTCATCAACCAAGCCCTGCCTTATCATTTCGCCCACCCTCAAGTCAATCCGGTGATATAGTTCTGCCCTATCTGCAGTTAGACCTATTATCAGGATATCAAACGGCGGTGCTGTCTTACGCCGAAGCTGGGAAAAGGGAACCTCGGCGCCTCTATATACCTCAAGAGCCCTTATTATGCGGCGGACATTACGGGGGTCAATCCTCTGGGCTGCCACCGGGTCAACCGTGGCAAGCTCGTGATAAAGCTCGTCCTTCCCCACCCTGGCTACCTTCTCCTCCAGGTTATGCCTGAATTCCGGGTCAGGTGCTACCCGGGGTATCCTCCAGCCGTTTAATACCGACCATATATATAGTCCACTGCCACCAACTAATAGGGGCAGCTTATGGCGCTGGTGAATGCCCTCAATAGCCCGGTAGGCAAGCTGTTGATATTGAGCCAGGCTAAAGTCTTCGTCAGGATTAACAATATCAATTAGATGGTGGGGGACAAGGGAAAGCTCCTCCTTGCCGGGTTTAGCCGTGCCAATATCCATATAACGGTAAACCTGTCTGCTATCAGCGCTCACTATCTCCCCATCAGATGCCTGAGCCAAGCGAAGAGCCAGCTTGCTCTTGCCGACGCCAGTAGGACCAACTATAGCCAGTAGACGATTCATTCCATCCTTTTTTCCAGAAATCCCAGCGCTGCTCCTAGTGAAGCACCACCGATAATTCCCTGTAGGGAAAACATGCAGACCGTTAGGAGAAATCCAAATCCGAGCCAGTGCTGAAGATAGTTGGCAATCAGCGAACCTATCCAAAAGCCTAAGGCTCCGGCGAGGGCTAAGTCTATGATTTTCCTCCCATCCCTCAAGGCTAATCCTAGCGCCGCACCTCCAAGTGCTCCGTCTAACAAGGCAATGCCAGGAGGAGCCACCTGAAGCATCCCTCCTCCAGACCGGAAGAAAAGAAAAGAATAGCAAAGGGAAGCACCGAGGAACCCCCCGGCTACAAACCCAATAACGCCAAACAGTGCTAAGGCGGCGGTCCTCCTCCGGCCTTTTCTTAAGGCCAAGCCGAGTGCTGTTCCTCCAAGCGCTCCTAGCACCGCACCTCCAAGCGCTTCGTCTAAGAAGTCAATCCCTCCACCTCCAAACTCCAAAAGAACCATTGGCAGAGCATTGACGAAACCTCCAATCAAAAACCCAATAGCACCCCATAGTGCTAAAGCAGCGGTCATCCTCCGGCCTCTTCTTAAGGCCAGCCCGAGTGTTGTTCCGCCAAGCGCTCCCCTGGCGGCAAATCCGAATCCCACGACGGCAAGGACGATAACTACCAAAGGCCAAATCTCTGTTCGTTGAAAGGAGCCGGCAAACGCGAATAGCGTAGCCGGGCCAGGGAAAAGCCCCCCAATGCCGAATCCAATTGCCCCGAAGAGAGCAAACCTAGCGATTCTTTTCATTTAATGACCTCCTTTAATCTCTGAGGTCTGCCTCGCTATGCTCAAAAACTCGGTTGCTTTTAGGCTTGCCCCGCCGACAAGGGCACCATCAATCTCAGGCTGGTTTACAAACTCGGCGATATTGTTAGCGGTTACACTGCCCCCATAGAGGATGCGTACCTTCTGGGCAATTCCCTTATCATATTGCCTGGCGATATGCTGGCGGATAAAACCGATGGTCTCATTTGCCTGCTTACCGGTAGCTGCCCTGCCGGTGCCAATAGCCCAAATCGGCTCATAGGCCAAGATTAAGCCACTGAAATAGTATATTCGGGCTGAGGGCGAGCTTAACTGCCTGGTTAATACCTCTTCCGTCTTTCCTGCCTCGTTTTCCTCCAAACTTTCCCCGATACACAGAATGGGCTTCAGACTAGCCTTCAGCGCCGCCTGGACTTTCTTATCTACCACCTCTATGGTCTCATGGAAATACTGCCTGCGCTCGGAGTGGCCAACAATAACGAATTCGCAGAGTTCAGCCAGCATCAGTGGCGAAATCTCCCCGGTATACGCCCCCTTCTCCTCAAAGTATAGATTCTGTGCCCCCAGTTTTATCGTGCTCCCCTTGATTAGCTCCTTTATCGCGGCTAAAGAGACAAAAGGTGGGCATATTACCTTATCCACGTTGCCTATCCGGTCAAGCCCCGGTAACATCTCGTTGACCAGTTCTATGGCTTCGCTTACTGTGGTATTCATCTTCCAGTTACCGGCAATCATCGGGACGCGCATTATAACCCCCTAATTTCTTTTGAACCCTATCCCCTTTATGCACCCTGAAAAATCCTTAGTTTTGGTTAACCTCACCCCCTTAGTCCCCCCTCTCCGTGATAGGGATATGTATTCCTAGCATGAGGGGGGAGAGGTTTTAGAGAGGGGACAAAGCCCCCTCTCTTGCTTTCACCCCCCTTTCCCTTACTAAGGAAAGGGGGTCAGGGGGATAGGTTATATAAGAGAGGCTTCGCCTCTCCTCAGTTTTCACTAAGCCCCGAACTTGGTTAGTTTCAAGGCGTTAGCCATCGCCAGCGGCATAACCTGTGTTGCCGGGAGCCTTCCCAGTCCGCCATAAATGCAGGCTGGCTCGGAAAACTCCCCTACCCTATCAGGACGGCACCACTTAGAATAGAGAAGGATTGGCACCGGGTGCCAGCTATGCCCCTTGAGCAAGGCTGGTGTCGAGTGGTCGCCGGTTACCACAATGACATCGGGCTCAAGGCTGGTCAGGATAGGTAGAGCATTATCAACCTCTTCTATGAGCCTGACCTTGCGGTCAAAATCGCCATCCTCACCAGCGGAATCAGTCCCCTTTATATGCAGGAAGAAGAAGTCGTAATCGGCGTAGTTTTGTTTTAAAGTGGCAAACTCCTCTTTGATGCTGGCGCCGGTTTCCAGAACCTGCATCCCGACTAGCTTAGCCAGTCCCTGATACATAGGATAACTGGCAATGGCTGCTGGCTTTAGTTTATAGACTTCGCCCATGGTGGGGAGGCGGGGTCGCTGGGAGAAGCCACGCAGCAGTACCATATTGGCAGGATAATGCTTGGCTAAGAGTGTTTTGGCTTGGGCTACGAGCTGGTTGGCAATAGCCGCTGTCATACCAGCTTGCGGATTCAGGGCAATGATAGCCCTTGGTGCCACCCCTACCTGCTGGGGGTCGGAATCGCTGACTTCAGAAGCCAGCCCCTCGCCCCGAAACACTGTTATAAAGCGATGCTCCTTGACGGGGCAGACGAGAAGTTTAACCCCCTCTATCACCAGTCCATCAAACAACCGGCATAACTCGGTGCACTTCTCGGTGGAGATGCGTCCTGCCCGGCGGTCAATGACCCGTCCGGTCTTATCTACAGTGCAGAAGTTGCCCCGAGCCGCTATATCCTCCGGCTCCAGGTCAAAATCTATCCCCATTGCCTCCACCACCCCTCGCCCAATGTTGAAGCTGACTGGGTCATAACCAAAAAGAGCTAGGTGACTTGGGGTACTACCCGGGGTTATTCCCGGGCTTACCGGGTCAACAAGACCGCATATACCCTTGGTTGCTAGCTGGTCAAGGTTAGGTGTCTTGGCTGTCTCTAGCTCTGTCTTGCCAGTTTTGGGATTGGGCAATCCACCTAAGCCATCAATAACCAGTAACACAATCTTAGCGGGAGAGGGAGTGGAAATTCCTTTTATTAAATCTAGATTATTCACCATGGTTAGCCTTCTTTATCAAGCAACACCTCCACACCGGGCAATGTTCCCCCACTCAGGAATCTGAGTGAAGCACCACCCCCGGTAGAAACAAAGGTCATCCTATCAACTAGTTTCATTGCAGTTACTACCTCGGCGGTAGAGCCGCCGCCAATAATAGTAGTAGCCTCAAGACCAGCCAAAAGTCTAGCCATGGCTTGTGTCCCCTGAGCAAATTGAGGTATCTCGTACATGCCCATAGGTCCGTTCCAGAAGATTGTTTTGCAGCGTCGTAATTCTTGGGAGAAATTACTGATAGTCTGGGGACCTATATCTACAATCCTCCAATCCGACGGTATACTTTTCACTGATACGACCTTGACTTCAGCCCCAGCGCTAAGCTTATCGGCAACAACGACATCAACTGGAAGCATCAAGCGCACCCCTCGCTGGGCTGCGTCTCTCATCAGCTTAACAGCAAAATCCAGCGTATCATCTTCCATTAAAGACAAGCCTACCTCATAGGACTTAGCCTTTAGGAAGGTGGCTGCCATACCGCCACCAATTAAAAGACAGTCTACCTTGTCCATAATGTTTTCCAGTATGCTAATCTTGTCACTCACCTTGGCGCCGCCAGTAAGCTCGGCGAAGGGGTGAGCGGGATGGGCTAAAATACCCTCCAGGGTGTTGATTTCTTTCTCGACCAGTAAGCCAGCCACGGCGGGCAGATATTTGGCAACGCCTACAATTGAAGCATGAGCTCTATGACTGGCACCGAAGGCATCATTTACATATACATCAGCTAACCGGGCTAAGGCTTGGGCAAAGGCGACATCATTTGCCTCTTCCTCGGGGTGAAACCTGATATTCTCCAGGAGCAAAACATCGCCCGGCTTCAATTTTTCTACCGCCTTCTCCACTTCGGGACCAATACAGTCGGTGGTGGCTTCTACTTTCTGACCTAGAATCTGAGACAGGCGCTGAGCAACGGGAGCTAGGCGTAATTTCTCAACCACCTTCCCCTTGGAGCGACCGAGGTGAGAGCACAGGATGACCCTGGCTTTCCGGTTAATAAGGTAGTTGATGGTAGGCAGCGTGGCTCGGATACGGTTATCATCAGTAATAGCCCCTGTCTCCTCATCTAGGGGAACATTGAAATCAACCCTCACCAAAACCCGCTTGCCGCCAACCTCTATGTCTCTGACTGTCAGCTTATTCATTCCTTTGGCCTTCAGTCATATGCAAAGCTACACATCACCTGCCAATGAATAACGGCTTGAAATTAGACGCCAGGAAGTAATTCCAAAACCTGTCTCGCTATCCCTTCAGCATCAAGACCATACTTAGAACGGAGAACGGCTTGAGTGCCCTGGTCCACAAACTCATCAGGGATGCCTATGCTTTTTACCCGAATATCACTAATGCCTGATTTTTGAAGAAGGCTAGCCACACTGTTGCCAAAGCCACTGCTGAGAGTATTCTCCTCAACTGTAACCAAGTGCTTAATATCACTGGCTAAATCTATTATAAGTTCAGCGTCCAGCGGCTTGGCAAAGCGGGCGTTGACTACTGTAGCCTCAATTCCATTTGACGCTAATTTCTGGGCTGCCTCAAGAGTCGGAGCCACAGTAGTTCCTATGCCCAGTATGGCTACATCCCTGCCATATCTTACTATTTCCCCCTTACCTATGGGAATCTCATGTAGCACCGGGTCTAATTTTACCCCTAAACCGGAGCCTCGGGGGTAGCGTATAGCCATAGGATGCTTTGACTTCACTGCTGTATAGAGTAGGTGCTGAAGCTCGTTCTCATCCTTGGGTGCAGAGGCTATCAAATTAGGAATTAATAGTAGATAAGAGATATCAAAAGTTCCCTGGTGGGTCTTGCCATCTTCACCGACAATGCCACTGCGGTCGATAGCAAAAATAACCGGCAAATCCTGAAGGCAAACGTCATGTATTAGCTGGTCAAAAGCGCGCTGCAGGAAAGTAGAATATATAGCCACGATAGGTATGAAACCCTGTGCCGCTAGCCCGGCGGCAAAGGTAACCGCATGCTGTTCGCAGATTCCAACGTCAAACACTCGTTGCGGGAACTCAGTCTTGGCTATATCGAGACAATTTCCCTCAGGCATAGCCGCAGTAATTGCCACCAGCCTGGGATTTTCGCGAGCTAGGCGAAGCACAGTCTGAGCAAATACCTCGCTGTAAGTTGGTATTTTGTCAGTGGTTACGCTCTTGGCTGGCACACCGTGAAAGTAGACAGCATCACCCTCTGCGGGAAGATAGCCTTTACCCTTAGTGGTGACAACATGAACAAAGGCTGGCTTTGAGCAGTAATCTCGTGCCTGGGTAAGAGCTGTTTCCAGTCCAGTGATGTCGTGCCCGTCAATCGGTCCTATATAGGTGAAACCGAGTTCCTCCCAGAGCACAGTTGGCATAATCAGGCCCTTGAATCCTCTCCTAAGCCATTGGCTCAGTTGCCAGAGTCGTTTGCCCCAGGGAAGAACATCCAGCACCCGCTTACTCCCTTCCTCCGCCCAACGGTAGCGGTAGTCAAACCGCACCCTGCTCAACAGTTTAGCTAAACCTCCAACCGTAGGTGAAATTGACATCCCATTATCATTCAAAACTACGCAAATCCTGGAGCTCAGATGCCCTGCCTGATTCAGCGCCTCAAGCGCCATCCCTCCAGTTATAGCCCCATCACCGATAATAGCAACCACATGGTAATCATCGCCCGAAAGGTCACGAGCGATAGCCATACCAAGGGCGGCAGAGACAGAGGTACTGGCGTGACCAGCGCCAAACGGGTCATGCTTACTCTCACTCCGGCAGGTAAAACCGGATAACCCTCCATACTGACGGATAGAGGCAAAGCGCTGTCTCCTGCCAGTGAGCAGTTTGTGAACATAGCTTTGATGTCCCACGTCCCAGATAATCTTATCCCGTGGGCTATCAAATACCCGATGCAAGGCTATGGTAAGCTCAACCACGCCCAGATTAGAAGCCAGATGCCCTCCGTTAGCACTTATTGTGGCCACCAGCTCTTGCCTAATCTCGGCAGCCAGTTGCTTGAGCTCCTGTTTTGTCAATCCTTTTAAGTCTGCCGGGTTATCTACCCTATCTAATATTCTCGGCATTACTTACTGTTCACCACCCAATGGAAGGGTTGCCCTCATACTAGCAATGTGGTGGAATAATTGTCAAGCTATCAAAGAACTATCTTGACCTTTCCCTGCGCCTCGTGCTACATTTGGTAATAGATAGCTTGTCCCTGTAGCTCAGCTGGATAGAGCGGCTGCCTTCTAAGCAGCGGGTCGTGGGTTCGAATCCCTCCAGGGACGCCACTAAGCCCATAGACTCCCAGAGTGGGGAATTTGAAGTAAGGTGGCAGGGGATGTTGGAAAACCGCTAGAACCAAAACTAAAGTCTGAATTCCAGTGCTTGTCAAAATTGCTCGCGTCGAAGATTTGCCTTGCCCTGTTTCTGTTCCTTATCCAGCTAAATAGGCAATTAGGTATAAGGGCTAGGATATTAACTCGGTGATATGAGATAATCAGCGAGTTGCTGAAAGGGGTGGCTAGGCGTTTTCATTTTGAGGAGTGCCTCGTGGTACTCCCGAACCATGGCTACATCTTTGACCTGGATTACCCAGATATTGTCAGGCAGCTTGGATAAAACATCATGGTAGGCACCAATGAAAAGGATACCGGTTTCACCTTCTCTCAAGGTTTCATCAATTCTCTTAGCAATAAAGTCGTCCCGTTGTCTTAGCAGTGTGCCCTGTGCCAATTTGTATCTTAAAGCAGCACTTTCCTTTCCTCTGAGTGATTTAGAGCGGGTCATCTTCGTAAGATAGTCATGCTCTTGTTTCACCAGAGTCAGGTCTTCAGTCTTAACCAAAACTGCGTCTCTCTCTAACAGCTTCCCAATAATCTCGTAGTTCTTACTTCCCTGACTGGTACCCTCTCTAACGATTCTCAGCCCTTCCGCTCCATTAGCCACCAGTCCATCTTGATATACTTTGAAACCACTGACATCTAAGCAATCAAAGAATCGGGCAATAGACGACCAAAAGCCGGAGATAATTTCCTTATGCCTTTGCCACAGCTCATGCCCCAGCTTGACGGCAGCCCTTTTGTCTAAGGCGGGAGCCAAAGAACCCATATCTGGACCCGTATGAATGATGGGAACAAGGTAAAGCTTCCTCACTTTTAATTACCCAGGATGTCTTCGAGAACTCGCCCCTGACTCACCGGCCTGTGGTGTCCACAAACCTCTGTCTACCCCTAGCAACGCCATACTTTTCCACTGGGGCTCCGCAACTGGGGCAGAATTTATGGAACTGCCAGAAACGCCAGGTTGCACCACAATCAGGGCACCTTATAGTCCAAGGCTCACCACAATTGGGGCAATAATCGGCAACACTGCTAGTGGTAGTTCCGCAGCCCGGGCATTTGTTCCACACTCTCACCTAGCGTCTCCTTCCTACTCTTCCTTTGTTTCGCCACGCTTGCGTAGCTTCTTCCTGCCCAGGCCAAGAAGATTACCCTCGTTATCCAAGCGTAGCTCATACAATCCTAATAAATCCATGCTATCCGGGATAGCCTTTCGCTCGAGCGCCTCCAATAAGACTGTCCACCCTTCCTCTGTCTTGGACAAGCCAGTCACTCCGTCAGCTGGTTTCTTACCGAGTCTAACGAATTCTTCCTGTGCCCTCTTAATTACGTCGTTAGCGTTCATATCAATTTTTACCTCCTCATTCAAAATGTGGTAGCTATCTCGCTATCGGCGAGAGGTGCGACATTTCTTCCGGTGCCAGTCCTAGGGTTCTCCTCCGCTCTTCGGCAGCTATCGACCGTTGTGCCTCGTCCCAATCCTGCCAGATACCATATTTTAACATGGTCTCCATCCCGGCAAGGGCAGCGTTCAACTTCACTCCCAAAAGAGGGATACCAGCCACATGGATCATGAGGTCGGCATCAAGGATTAGCCCTTTGTCCAGCACCCTGTCCAGAAGGTCCACCAATGTAGCGTGAGTATCCCGAGTAGGCTCCATTTCATTCTCCTTTGATTGACACAACGGCCTTGGCTACAAAGCTGTAAGGTGGCCAGGGACCGGAGAAATGAACTGAGAAGCCGTCCATATTATTGATTTCTTCCAGCTCCCGACCCAAGCTGTCGACTTTCTCCTTGTGCACAAGGCAGGAGAGATTCAGCAACATCACCCTATCCCCATCTGTCTTCCTGGTCTTTTCTATCACGATATCATCACAATGAGGTTTGAGCCTGCCGTAGAAGTCTTTGAACCACCTATCAGCCAGCTTTTCCATCTCAGCCTTGGCTACTTTTTCCAGTTTCTGC
>Ga0172364_10002963_pt1 | contig 13534 bp, 9 predicted proteins | sample LakKivSesite10cm_FD_114545 | JGI IMG/M metagenome (GOLD analysis project Ga0172364, IMG submission 114545) | Sediment microbial communities from Lake Kivu, Rwanda - Sediment site 10cm | ecosystem: Environmental > Aquatic > Freshwater > Lake > Sediment | place: Rwanda: Western Province, Lake Kivu... | reverse complement strand
TTTATATTAATCAGAACAGCGCTTAATTTTTTGCTTTGCAAAAAATATCAGGCGCTTTATCTGGTCAATATAGGATGGGTAAGAAAATCTAGAAGAAAGGATTAAGGCACTGTGATATAATTTAACAGGTATACAGTTTGAGAAATAAATTTGAAGGTGTGAGGGTGAAGGTTCAAAAGTTATCAGGTTCAGGAGGATCATGTACGCTAAAAGCCTTCAGCCTAAACCCCTGATTATAGGCACCTTATCCGATCAATATAGGAATGTTTAAGAAAAGGGAAAAAGAAGGGTTGCATTGTTTTACTAGCAAAATTTGGCAGGCACCTTATTTGATCAATATTGGGAAGGAAAAGAAAAATGTTACCTAAGGTAATCCCACCTAATAGTCTAACAGTCTAAAAGCCTAAAAGTCTAAACACATTAAAACTATCCGTCATGAAGCAGGTTTTAATCAATTTTGCCAAATCCCACCTTCTGGTCATCCTTTCATTTATTGCTATTACCTTTATCTATTTCAGTCCGCTGCTGGAGGGTAAGGTTTTAAACCAGTACGATCTGCATAACGTCACAGGCATGGCCCAGGAACTGAAAGAGTACCATGACAAGACAGGGGAATATGCTCAATGGACCAATTCAATGTTTTCCGGGATGCCGGCTTTTCATGTCGGACAGACCGGTGGCAAGAGGACAGTGTTTTCTTATCTTGCCGGCATTTTCCGTTTCGGAGCCGGCTTCAGCAGTCCCTTCACCAACCTCATCCTTTATTTGCTGGGGTTCTATGTGCTCATGTTATCTTTTGGCCTTTCCCCATGGCTCAGTGCTATTGGTGCAGTAGCATTTGCCCTCTCATCCTATAATATCCAGATCATCTCTGTGGGTCATATTAATAAAGCCTATGCTATAGCATTTATGGCACCGGTCATTGCAGGTATACTGCTTACCTACCGCGGCAGGTACCTGATCGGAGGACTGGTTTTTCTCCTTGGACTGGGTATGGAACTGTTCAGCAATCATTTGCAGATAACCTATTACCTGCTGATTCTGGTCATAATCATTGTTATCACAAAACTTATCTTTGCGATCAGGGAAAAAGCCCTTAAGAATTTTCTCACGGCCAGTGCCATACTGGCAGGAACAGCGCTTCTCGCCGTGCTTCCCAACGTTTCCAGCCTGTGGGTCAATTATGAGATCTCCAAACAGACCATGCGCGGTAAACCAGAGCTGACTGCTGACAAGGAAAACCAGACGTCGGGGCTGGAAAAGGATTATGCACTTGCCTGGAGTTATGGCAAAGCTGAAACGTTCTCTCTTATGATCCCTAACATAAAGGGAGGAGGCACAGGACGCCTGGGGGATGATAAAAGTGCCCTTCAGAAAGCCGATGCACGGTTCAGGGACGTACTGAAAGACCAGAACCATTACTGGGGGGATAAAACCGTCACAGCCGGACCGTTCTATGCCGGTGCCACCATAGTTTTTTTATTTGTCTTCGGACTGTTTATAATAAATGGAAGCATGAGGTGGTGGATCATTATCAGCACACTTCTTTCCATCATGCTTGCCTGGGGAAGTCATTTCCAGGATTTGTCCTACTTCTTTCTTGATCATGTCCCGCTGTACAATAAATTCAGGACAGTAGAAATGATCCTTATTATTGCTGCATTCAACATACCTCTTTTAGCTTTTCTTGCTGTCAGGAAAATCATTGACGAGCCGGAGATAATTATCAAGAATAAAAAGAATATACTTATTGCTTACGGCCTTACCGGCGGATTATCACTGGTATTTTACCTTTTGCCCGGCATGTTCACCTTTTTCAGTGAAAGGGAAATGAGCTATTTCAACGGGCAGCTGGCCAGTGCAACACCTGACTATGCAGCGCAGTTCAGAACTTTCATAGACGCACTCGAGCATGTCAGGAAATACATATTCAGGTATGATGCTATCAGGAGTTTCTTCTTTATTTCAGCAGCCTTCGTACTGGTCTGGTTTTACGCAAACAAAAAGCTTAAGCTGACCTGGTTCATTGCCGGATTGGGATTTTTGATCCTGGCAGACATGTGGATGGTTGACCGCAGATACCTGAATAAGGACAATTTTATGACCGAAAGACAGAACCAGAATTATTTTGCAAAATCACCTGCAGATGACTTTATTCTCAGAGATCCCGATCCAAACTACAGGGTTGTCAACCTGACCGTCAGTCCATGGCAGGATGCCGCCACCTCCTATTACCATAAGTCTATTGGTGGTTATCATGGTGCCAAACTGCGCAGGTACCAGGATCTGATCGAGCATTATCTCTCCCCGAGCCTTGATCAGATCATTACCACGCTGAGGTCTCAGCCTACCAATGCACAGCTCGATACAGTATTATCCCGGCAGCAGGTGCTTAATATGTTAAATACAAAATATATTATTTACAATCCCTCTGCGCCACCCATACATAATATCTTTGCAATGGGAAACGGGTGGGTTACCGGGAAAATACTAATGGTAAATAATGCTGATGAAGAGATCATGGCTTTGGGAACAACTGATCTAACGAAGGTAGCTATAGTGGATAAACGGTTCAGCAAGTTGTTGCCAGAGGAGCTTAACCATGGGTCTGATTCCGGCACAGTACGGCTTACCGAGTACACGCCTGGCTACCTCGCTTATGAGGTCGACCTGAACAAAAAATCCCTGGTGGTTTTTTCTGAAGTATTCTATGAAGAAGGATGGAAGGCGTTTATTGATGGTGAGCCAGCCAGTCACCTGAGGGCTGATTATATTCTCAGGGCTCTGCCTGTGGATGCGGGAAAACATAAAGTTGAGTTCCGGTTTGAATTCATGCCTTTTAAGGCAGGTGAGAAAATATCTTTTGCAGGATCGATCCTTGTTATGATAGTGCTTCTTGCCGGATTCGCCTACCAGGTCTATCTTTCCATTTACAGAAAACCGGCGATGACATCCGGCAGTGAGGTTGCTCAGATACGCCTGTAACGCAGATAGAAGCCCAGCAGGCGTGCCCCGAAAATAAAATGCCTGAGAAAGGTGGGTACGATGCCATAATAACGGCTCATGATAGCGAATCTTTCTTTCAGTCCCTGTTTCACCTTTACCCTCGACAGCCCCCCTTCGAGGAACCGTGAAAGAACCTGTCCGGTATTATGAATGGTACGTGCATTCCTTGTTACACGAATCACCCAGTCAATATCTGCTGCTATCCTGTATCTCAGATCATATTCGCACGCAATTGACCTCTTGACGACAACTGACTGGTGACATACAAGCATACCCCTCCTGAAGCTTTTCCAGCTGAGCCGGCGTGGAGGCTTAAGCCTCCTGTCCCCTATCTCATTGCCTTGCTTATCGATGATCATGGTACCTCCATAATAAATATCCGGTGGCACATCTGTGCTCCTGACCATCCTGTCAACCGTATCCGGAGCGTACAGCTGGTCACCCGAATTGATAAACCAGACATAATCTCCTGATGCGAGGCCTAATCCTTTATTCATTGCATCATACAAACCATTGTCAGGTTCGCTTAACCACCTGGTGATCCTGTCCTTATATTTATTGATGATATCAATCGTGCCATCGGTAGAACCACCGTCAATGATCAAGTATTCCAGCTCCTTGTAGGTCTGACTAATGATACTCAGAATGGTCTTTTCAATGCTGGTAACATCATTGTAGACCACTGTGATCAAAGATAGACGGGGTAACCTTTTATCCGGTAAGACCATTAAAGTATTTTTCTAATTGTTTCATACAACTGATACCATTTGACCATATAACCGGATCTATCCAAGTTAACCATCCTCTCTCAACAATATCCTGTTCTATTTTTTTATAAAAATGGAAAAGATAAATTTAAAAGAATCCTTGTAGATGAGAATAGTTGAAAAAACTTTTGTAATCCCCTCATCAAACAAATGATAAAAGCCAAAAATACCAAGCTAATCAATACTTCTATACTACTAAAATAATAAAAAGACTAGGACTCAGCTGGTGTTTCCGCTTTATGTTGTAGATTTTTTAATATAAGAGCCTACAGCATGAGTTAAATAAAGTATTTATAAAGAGAAAATCAGATAAAAGAATGAGTTATATTTGCTGACCACCAGTCAGGAAGCAGCTAATTTAAAGATCTATGTTGATTTAAAATAAAAGGTATTAATCTCAGGGCAAGCTCTGAATTTTAATTTTCCCCCAATCCCGGGTGTAATCGAGGCGGGGAGGAATTAATCCAAATCTGCCTGCCTGTCCGCCTACTTGCAGATCTGCCATTCGTGTGTCGCCGAATCTGCCAACCGGCGGCGGGGACAGAATCCGTCAACCGGTGGAGGCGGCACAATCCGCCAGTCGGCAGAGAATGTAGATTAAAAATAATGATAACAAAAATATGTTAAAAATCCTTCATATTGAGGACAGGTTTCATCCCGATAGGGGTTATCAGATTAATTTTTATGCTAAATATCATTCTCCCGGATATGAGTTATACCTCCTGACATCAGATTCATTTAGTATATGGGAATCGGGTGATACAAAAAAAATAATTGATGTAAGGGATAAAGAATTTGAGAAGGAAAACAACATTAAAATTATCAGATTACCTGCTGCACTAGACAGAGAAAACAGGAATAATCTTTGGCTTAAAGGGCTTTTTAAGACCATCTATGACATAAATCCGAATATTATCTATGTACATTGTATCGAATCACTTACCTCTTTACGCATCATTTTATCTGGTAACATTCTTTCAAAGTTCAGATTATATTTTGATACACACACATTATTGAATCAATTTAATCGCAGCCTGAAATTCAGGTTGTACTTATGGTTGATTAGAAGATTTATCAGCTGGAGGCTAAACAAAAGAGAGATTAAAATATTTGCAACCTATTCTGAAAACGCTGAGATATTAACCAGGATTTATGGAATTGACCCAAAAAATATCTTTAATTCTCGAATTGGTACTGATCCTGAAATTTTTCATTTTGATAAAATTTCAAGGGAAAATAAAAGAAAACAATTTAACATTAAAGAAGAGGATACCGTCTTACTTTACACCGGGAAAATGAATTTCCAAAAAAATCCTCATTTGATTTTACAAGCTTTAAAACTTATTGAAGAAGATATTCATGTGCCTTTTCATGTATTATTTGTAGGACCTGTTCATAATACATATATCCAAGAAAAATTCGATGAAAAATTCCTGAATGAAAATATTCATATCCAGTTATTACCGGCGAAACCGGTTCATGAATTATATCAATGGTATTCAATGGCAGATTTTGCTGTATTCCCAAGTGAGAATACTCTCAGTTCATTGGATGCCCAGGCATGCCATCTCCCTGTTATAATGGAAAAGGACACGACAAATTGTGAACAGCTTAAAGAAGGAGGATTGGTTTATGAAAAAGGCGATTTGAAAGATCTTGCAAAGAATATTCTGATCTTTTTAAAAGATGCCCAGCTACGTAAAAGAATGGGAGAAGCAGGAGCTAAGTATATAAGACAAAAATATGATTATAAGATAATTGTAAGGAATATAGAAGCTGATATGGGTTTGATAGATATGAAATACCCTTCTGTATAGTATACTATTCTATTCTTGTTCCAGAAATATTTTTGAAGAAATTCCTCAGATTCTTCCATTTATTCCAGGCTCCTTTAATTCGTTCTAACTCAATCTGCTCATAACAGTTTAGGCAATATAATACAAAAGGATATGAAGAAATCAGTACTATTTTAATCAATAATCTGACTAATAAATGTAAATCGTTTACTGGGATTGCTATGAAAATAATTACTAGTCCAGTCATAATCATTTTAACTACCTTATTCATTTCATAAGGGATGTAATAGTATTTCTGGGCGTAGTAATAAATAGATATATAATATATCAATTGTGTCAGCAAAGTAGCAGTAGCAGCACCTATTGATTGAAAAAACGGGATAAATAATAAGTTTAATCCAAGGTTAATAATTGATATAATAATTGTAATTGTCGCAATAATATTCGTCTTTTTAATTATAGTCAATCCTGTTATAGCTATATATCCGAGCATGCTAAAAACAATTGAAAATGAAATAATGGGGATGATTTTGAATGAATCCCAGTAATCGGAATTTTGCGACAGAACCTTGATTACTTCTTTCCCAAAAATTGACAATCCTATGACCATGATCATAACGATATATGTAAAATAAGTCATGATCTTTGAATAGAATCTTTTACTATCAGGATCATTAATCTTTTTATAGATCATAGGAGTAACCGCCAGTTGTCCGGCACTGATAATAAAAGCTATTGCACTGGCAATTTTATATCCGGCTGAATACAAACCGACATTAGAAAGATCTGCCAGGAATTTTAAACAATACCGGTCTGTAACTGAAAGCAAAATAGATGAAACAGAAGAAAAAACCAGTGGAAAACTAAATACCAATAAAACTTTAATGATAAACTTATCATATTTTATTTGAAGGTTTCTGATCAAATATCTCAATAAAAACAACAAATAAATTGCCTGCCCTAATATCTGTGCTTCATATATCCCATTTAATCCTCTGCCGCGGTAAATAATAAAATAAATTGTTAATATAAGGGTAAAAACCAATTTAATAATATTAGCGACAGAGTAGAGAACTGATTTTTCCTGTAATCTGAGAAGTATGGCAGGGACATTATTTATGATTTGTAGTCCGGAAGAAATAATCATCAAAGTCACAAGGTATTGATATTGGATATCGTCAAACAGCAACTGTGATATTTTAAAGGAAAGAGGGATAGTAATGATGAACATAATTGCTATACAGAAGAGCAAAATAATCAGCATGTTGAAAAGCATGGATCTTTGTTTGCCAAGGAATTGATTATCCCAATAATAGCGGAAAAAAGCCGAGTGTAAACTTAATCCAAAAAAAGCAATAAAAAGTTGAGAAGAAACCTCAAGAATTCCCAGTGTACCAAATTCGGCAATACTAAAATGCAGGGTATATAATGGAAAAAGAATTAATCCTATAAGTTTTATCGAAAGGTTTCCAAGGCCATATATAAGTGAATTTCTAGTTGCTTGTTTAAGAGTTAACAGCATATTTGTGATTAGAATTTTTAGTCAGGTTTTTAATGATCGGCCGATGCTTATTTAAGCGTTAAAATGTCGGAATTATTTTAAGCTATCTTTTACATAGCATTTGAATTATCCGGATCCTCAATCATATTTATAATAACTGATATTGATTCACAATCTTTAATTACAGCCTGGCTAAATTATTAAAAAGGATAGTACTCCCGTAATGTTTAACAGAAAAAGAAATTAATTAAATATTTGCAAGGTTTATCTAATTTCAGATTCCTCCATAGTAATCTGGGATTTGATGGGACATAAGAATAAAAGCCCGGGGTGTCAGACAATACAAAAACTCCGCACCCATATTTATATAAATGTCTGCTAAAAGGAAAATTATCATTTGTTATCAAAAGATTGTTTATTTCGATCAATCCTGTTATCAATAGGATGTCTTCAAAATTATGCCTCTTATTTACAGTGCTTTAAGTGTATTTAAGTAATGCTTTACCTGATGTATTTAAATACATTAAACAAAACTTGCATCCAGGGATATACCCGTGAAACAAATTCGATTCACAACTTATTAAAGGTCATATTTAGCTTTTTTAGCTAATTTCGTTGCAACAAGAGCCTATTACGTTCATCCCCCTAGGAAGACTTAAAAATTAGAACATGATGATAAGTGATTTTCTTCCCTATTTAAATGGAAAAGAATTCTCAAGCGGATTGCCGATAGATCTATCGGGTTTATATAAGGAAGTGACCAGGATTGATTTTTTGGTTCATTTATGCAATCAAAAAAGAATCATCCATGTAGGATGCACAGATCATATCTCTTTAATTGATGAAAAAATCCGCAATAATCAGTGGCTGCATAAATTGTTGACCGATGTGTCATCAGAATGTATCGGGGTAGATATTAATGAAGAAAGTATTAATTATGTTCACAAATTAGGCTATCATAACGTAATCTATGGTGATATAACAGTTTCTAAACTACCTGAAATTACATCTAAAAATTGGGATTATCTGATAATGGGTGAGATATTAGAACATGTTGACAATCCTGTTTCATTCTTGAAAGATATAAAAAACAATTATAGGGAAAGCATTGACAAAATAGTTATCACTGTTCCTAATATCTTATCACTTTTTTATTATAATAAAATGAGGAAAGGATTTGAATTTATAAATACTGATCATCGTTATTGGTTTTCTCCCTATACAATATTAAAAGTAATAATACAATCTGGAATTATTCCAACAGATATTTCTTATTGCAACAGAATGCCCTTAAGCAAATATCATTTAGCATTACGAAAAATACATTTTGAAAAAAAGAAATATCCATTTTATTATTTTCAAACTCTTGCTGTAACAGGGAAATTAAAAGACAATGAATAAAAGAGCACTGATTCTGATAACGACATCCTATCCTTATGGAAATGAAGAAGTGTTTATTACCGAAGAATTAAAATACCTCAGCAAGGATTTTAATGTCATTATTCTATCGCGCTCCATAGAAATGGATACACCCCGTCCTGTCCCTTCAGGTGTAATAGTTATTAATATTCCGGCAAAATCATCATTATTTTACAAATTATTTATTTCTCCGTTTGTGCTTTTATCAAATTCTTTCATCATAGGGCAATTGCTGGTACACGAAATATTGGAATTGAGACGTTTAAAAATCTCCTTAAATCGTCCAAGGTTAATAAAGATGCTGCATGATCTGGGTAAAGGGATAGAGTTAAAATATCACCTGAATAAGATCGTAAAACAATATTGTTCAAAACAAAGTATCCCGATTTTATATTCTTATTGGATGATAAATCCTGCATTGGCTATAGCATTAATGAATAAACGTTATATAAAAATTGCCAGAATACATCGCTTCGATCTATTCTTTGAGGATGATCATCTTAAATATCTTTCATTTCAAAGATTTAAGGTAAGCCGGTTGAATAAACTCTATTTTGTCTCGTTACATGGAAAAAGTTATTGGGAAAAGAAGTTTGGGAACCGTTACAACAATCTTGAAGTTAGCAAATTATCTACACCCATTGGTAAATATCTGCCTGCTTCTTTACGCGGGGGAAAAATAATTGCTAGTTGTTCCCATCTAATACATTTTAAAAGAGTTCACTTAATTATTGAGGCATTGTCATTGATTGATAATATTATGTTGAATTGGGTACATTTTGGAAGCGGAGAACTTTATAATGAACTAAAAAATAATGCAGAACTGTTATTAAAAGATAAATCAAATATTCAGTTTAAATTCATGGGGCAAACCGGGAATGCAGATATCAGAGCTTATTATGCCAATAATAATCCCGATTTGTTCATTCATACCAGTAGCAGTGAGGGATTACCTGTTTCTATAATTGAAGCTCTGTCCTATGGAATACCCGTTATTGGATTAGATGCAGATGGCGTAAAAGAAGTGGTCTCCTCCCGGAATGGTGAGTTATTACCAAGGGATGCCACGCCAGCAGAGATCGCACGATCTATAGAAAAAATACTTTTATTACCCGCAAAAAAGATAGAAAAATTAAGAGAAGAATCATATCGGTTATGGGAGCAAAACCATCATCCCGTAAAAAATAACAATCATTTTATTCAATCAATCCAATCATTAGCAAATGAAGGTTCTTAAAGAATTGTACAATTGAACCCGAGAAATAAATGTCCTGATAATTGCCAATTCCCCATTGATCCAAGCCAGCTTTACAGGTATAATGATTATTTAAACAAATAATTCTTTATCCATGGGAATCCTACGGATACAAACACAAACCATTGGTATGAATCCCAGGGCAGCGCCTTCTCCGCCAGTTAGCGGATTGTGCGTCCGCTAAAGCTTCGGTGACACGCGGACAGCGCTCGCGAAAGCCCTGGCCCTGATTCCACCAGCTAATGGATTAAACCATACCTTCCTGCCTGACCGCCTACTAGTGGTTCCGCCAACTGGCGGATTAAATATTATAACTGATTAATATCATGAAAAAAATAGAAAAACTGAGATTATTGCTGAGATATCCAAGAAGAATTATTTATAATGGGATACTTAGTTTTAATGAAGAATTGTTTAGATCCCGAATAAAAGAAAAATACGGCCTTGAACAATTGCCCACTATTGACATTACTGAAATTATTCCTAATCTTCAGGAAGAAATCAGCACCTATAGCTTTTTGGAAGGCACAGCATTAATTACAGATATCATACTGCTAAAATCATTAGCCCGCGGATATAATAACTGTACTTATCTTGAGATAGGCAGCTGGAGAGGAGAAAGTATTGTAAATGTCTCTGAAGCAGCTGAAAATTGTATATCAATAACACTTTCGGAGGATGAATTGAGGCAGATGAATTTTAGTGAAGATATAGTGAAAGTTCATGGAGTATTTTCAAACAATGTTAAAAATATAAGAACCATAAAACATAATTCACAGACATATGATTTCACAAAACTTAAAGAAAGATTTGATTTGATTTTTATTGATGGAGATCATTCCTATCCTGGAGTTTTAAGTGATACCAGGCAAGTATTTAATCTTAGAAAAAATAGTGGTTCTGTGATAGTCTGGCATGATTATGGATATTCCACTGAAAGAGTAAAACCTTCGGTATTGGCAGCAATACTGGATGGCATTCCTGTTGATAAACATTGCAATTTATATCATGTGTCAAATACAATGTGTGCTATATATATTGAGAATCAAAAGTTTAAAACATACTATACAAAATTTCCAACCTATCCTGATAAGAAATTCTCAATTAAGGTCATTGCATATAAAATTTAATTAAACCGACACTCATGACAGAATCATCTCAAGGAAACCTGGATGATGTTGTTGTTCCTTATCGTATAAAACCATAGGCTTTTAAATTTATCATAACAGCCTGTAATGGAGTATTGAAATTCAAATACCTTACTGAACAGGGGCATCCATATGTCTTGAGTTTATTTTTTATATATTTAACAAAAAATACTGATGCCGTATTTTTTCAGAAAAATTCTGAGAATAAGGAAGGTTTTGTTAGGCAGAGATTTCTTTCAATCCAGACAGGTAAAAAAAGATCATATTACATTTGGGAATCGATTTGCAGAATGGACTTTCTTTCCAGACAAGATAAATATGGACAGTATCGTGTATTCTTTTGGTGTCGGCCAGGATATTTCTTTTGAAACCGAATTGATAAAACATTATAATTTACAAATATATGCTTTTGATCCAGCTCCTGAATCAATCCGATGGTTACAGGGCCAACAGTTACCTGATAATTTCCAATTTTATCCATTCGGTCTGGCAAATAAAGATGGTTTTGTTAGCTTTATGATACCTGATAATCCGAAACTTTCCTCTCTGAGAATAACTGATTCTGAATCAGTGGATAATAAAACATTGACTCTTGAAGTACGTAAACTTTCTACCATTTTAAATGTTTTAGGTAACAGTAAAATAGATATTTTAAAAATGGATATCGAAGGAGCAGAATATCTGGTGATTGATGATATAGTAGCTGCCTCTGTAGAAATAAATCAGTTGTTAATTGAATTTCATCACAGATTTGGACGGTATGATATTTATGACACAAAAAAAGCAATAGAAAAATTAAATCAGGCAGGGTATTTTATTTTTCATGTTTCTCAAACTGGAGAGGAATATTCATTCATCAAGCTGAAATAACAAATATTGAAAGTTGTACTAATCAGTAAATATGAAAAAACAGGAGGAGCTGCAATTGCATGCAACAGACTCGTACAGGCGTTAAATAAATTCGAAATACCTGCCAGAATGCTTGTACAAGAAAGTTCCCCTGTTCTATCTCCCTTTATTTTATCTACCTCATATACCAAGCTGAAAAAACTGACAAATTATGCCAGATTTTTATATGAGATACTTATATTCCTTAGACATGAAAGATCACGACAGGTTCGCTTCATGTTTTCAATAGCAAACACGGGGGAAGATATTTCACAACATCCTGTTTTAAAAGACACAGAGATTATTCATCTTCACTGGATAAACCACGGATTCCTATCAATCAAAAGCCTTAAAAAGATTTTTGCTTTGAAAAAACCTGTCGTCTGGACGCTTCATGATATGTGGGCTTTCACCGGAGGATGTCATTATGCTATTGAATGCACCAATTATAAATCTTCATGCGGTGAATGTCCTTATTTAAGAAATCCCAACAAAAAAGACCTTTCTCATAAAGTATGGGTAAAAAAGAAAAAAATATTGGAAAATCAAAAATTGAAAATAGTTGCCATTAGTAATTGGTTGAAAGAATGCGCCTCCTCAAGCTCGCTGCTGGCAGGAAAAGATATTATTGTCATACCGAATCCAATAGATCATAATAAGTATAATCCTTCTGACAAAAAAACAGCCAAAAAAGAATTGGGACTGAACGAGGAAAAGAAATACATTTTATTCGGAGCAGCAAATATCAGGAATATACTTAAGGGATTTCCCTTTTTCCTTGATGCATTAAAGAAATTGAATACTAATACCGAAACATCTTGCCAGTATGAAGTTTTATTGTATGGTAAAGCAACCGCTGAAGTTATACCATTAATCCCGTTTGTTACCCATGATTTTGCTTATTTAGAATCGGAAATGAAAATTATTAGCCTGTATAATGCTGCAGATGTTTTTGTCATACCGTCGCTACAGGACAATCTGCCAAATACTATCCTGGAATCATTTGCATGTGGAACACCGGTAGTGGGATTTAATTCAGGAGGTATAGGTGAAATAATTGACCATGAAAAAAATGGGTATCTGGCAGAATATAAATCATCTTCTGATCTGGCGCATGGAATACAATGGGTTCTTGAGAATGAGGATTATCAGCATCTATCTCAACATGCAAGACAAAAAGTTATTACGGAATATAGTGAAAAGGTTATTGCAGAAAAATACAGGCTACTGTATCAGCAATTAATATAATCGTACTGACTGGTTCACGTTATACAATTTTCATATTAGTACCGGTTCAGCCAGCGGTATCTTCGTGCGCTATCACCTAATTTCAGGGCAATAACTATTTCATGCGATCCCCAGCTGTACTTCCTGATGCTTGAAAGCGTGTAATCAAATGAATATCCGAAATACAGCTGGTTAAAGCGCACGCCTGCCATTGCTATCAGGGCACCGCTGGTACGGTATGTAGCTCCAAACCAGTAATCCTGCTTGTAAGTAAGTTTGGCAGTAAGATCAGCCTGCACGGTCAGCTTTTCAGTGCCTTTGATCAGCATGGAGGGCTCCAGCTCATAGTCATCGCCAACAGGAAAGCTGTAACCGCCCATAATATAATAATGTCTCAGCAACTTGTATTCGGAAAGGGTGCGGGGACCGAATTTTAAATAGGATTGAAACAGCTGATTAATGGAAAATCCGAGGAAATACCTGTAATTCAGCATATAAAAACCGGCATTGACATCAGGTATATATAT